>Ga0209573_1003483_pt1 | contig 17174 bp, 13 predicted proteins | sample TNRBio252014_DNA_FD_185870 | JGI IMG/M metagenome (GOLD analysis project Ga0209573, IMG submission 185870) | Wastewater treatment Type I Accumulibacter community from EBPR Bioreactor in Madison, WI, USA - TNR Reactor_6/25/2014_ DNA (SPAdes)... | ecosystem: Engineered > Bioreactor > EBPR >...
CTGGCAGTGCTGCCGCAGTTTCGCAATCGCGGGATTGGCCCGCAGTTGCTTCGCGCTGTGGAAGCCGAAGCGCGTGCCATGGGGTGCGTGCGACTGACGTTGGAAGTGCTGCGGGTAAATCATCGAGCTCGACGAGTCTACCATGCGCTTGGATTCGGGCCATCTGCGGAAGGGGACGCAGCCGAAATGCTGTTTCTCACAAAGCCGCTGGATTAATTCCACTGTGGTCCACACGCTGCACCGCTCCCGTTCCGCGGCAAGAAGTCCGAAGCACATCCACGGAATTGACCGTTCAGGGATCGGGCAGGATCAAAATCCTCGGTCGGCGAATTTCGAGCAGTGGCTGGGCCGAACGATCAAGCGAGATCAACAGCCCTGTGCGGCCCGGCTTCAGAGATGGCAGTGACGCATTCATCGCCGCAACTCCATTCAAACGGATGTGCACATCCGTTCCATCGATCATAACTTCGATTTCATTCCATCCCACATTCACAAACGTGCCAGACGTCGCGGGACTTGCGATCTGAGTTCCTCCTGGAACGACGAAAATCTTGCCGAATTCCGATCGATCCATGGTCAGGATGTGAGCATTCAGGTTCTGATCGCGAGCGGCACCAAAGATCAGCATGGCCGAAGTCGTTCTGGCCGACAACTGCATTCGAATCAGGCAGCGTGTCGGCTCGCTATTCAGATCCAGAATTCCAAGACTCCCGGATTTCTGAGTCGTCTGCAGAAACACTCGGCCTCCATTAATCTGCCACAGGGAACGCCCCCCATCAGGCAGTCTGGTTCCGTTTCCGCCCGCGTCGATGTATCCGAGTGCCGTTGGCTGGTCGAACAACGCTGTGAACTGCCAGCGATTCAGAATGGCCTTTAATTGGTCCTCGCGAATTGAGGACCGGCCTCCCTCTTCGGCCAGTTGCTCTGTGATTGTCAGTGCTTCCTGGATGTCCTGATTTAGCAGACCGGCAATCGTTCCGCGGTCGGCCTTTCTGAGCAGCACCGAAGGCACTTTCAACAACTTTCCGACCGCAGCAAAATCACCCTTTGCCGCAGCCATCTGAGCAACTCTCAGGCAGTTTTCGATGATTCCTTCACTCTGGCCGTTTCCGACGGACTGCGGCCGGAATTCTTCCGCGAGTGGCACTGTCAATTCAATCTCGTCGGTGCCGTAGCGCTCGGATCGCATCCGTGCAAGTTCAAACAGGACCTCAGACGCCTTCGCCTTCTGAGCCACTTCCGTCACCAGATCCAGAAGTGCCAGGTTCGCCGCACCGTGGGGTTCATCGATGGCTTTGTCCAGAAGGGCGACTGCCAGCAGCGATCGTTCCGCGGACGTTCGCGCACCCGCAATTTCGCGCTTCAGAGACTCACGCAGTTCTTCCATGGCCTTCGCGACTTCGGCGGGATCAGGAACATTCTTCCCGGTTTCAACGGCCGTCGATGGCGAAGAAGACTTTACGCGCACGACAATCGTCGTGGATTCGGATGGAATGTTCAGGCGCGGGACCGCGGATTCCAGCAACAGCCGAATCTCATGCTTTCCTGATGCATTGGCCGGAACGTTCCATTGCAGCGTTCCTTGTCTCATATCCAGTTCGACGCCTTCCGGTGAGCCTTCCCCCAGTCGGAGATTGAGTCCTCGTGCCAGAAATCCGGGGACTCGATTCATTAAAGGCATCCGAAACATGGTCCCAGCCACGGCATTCTGTTCGGGGTACTCGGGCAGGAATCTTTCGGGCCGCACCACCAGCGTCAGTGTCCCGGTGGCAAGAACCTCAGACGTTGCGGAATCCTGCAGATGAACGATCAGATTATGGCGGCCAAAGTCATCGGCCGTTGGAGTCCAGGTAAACTGACCCGACTTTTCATCAATCTGCATGCCAGGCAGAGACTCGGATCCCAGTCGATAACGCACGGGCGTTTCATCCGCAGGCTCGGGAGCAACCTTCAGTGAGGATTCAAAGGGAACATCAGGTTTCAGCAGAAATGGGTCGGTCGCTGAAAACTCATATCGAAGTTTCCCAGGGGTAACTCGAGCAAAGATCGTCACCGTGGCGAGCTGCCGGGACTTTCCGGATTCCATTGCCATCAGTCGCACAGGGATTTCGTAGTTGGCAGGCGTCTGACTGTCAGCGATTGTCCAGGTCACCAGCCCTGAAGCGGGATCCACCTGAACTCCGGCCGGCGCGCCTTGTCCTGCCTCAAACCGAAGCGTAGTTCCTGAAGGGACAACTGGCGTCGGCCCTGTGAACTTTGGCTGGTAAGACAGCTTCGCGCCAGCTTTAACATCCAGCCGCGGTGGAGTTGCCAGTTCGGCCTTCAGTGACACGGATTCCTCTGCCTGAGCACCTCCGGAAGCCACCGAACCCGCATTCACAGGAATCGACGAATTCGATTCGCCCTGATACATGCTGTAAGCCAGTGCCAGCATCGCCGCCAGGCCTCCACCGGACATCAGCATCACATTGCGAGACAACCGGGATCGCTGAAGGGAACTGTTTCGACGACCCGCGGCCCTTCGATGATCTGCCAGAGGAATTATGGGGATGGTGTTCCCCAATGATGGGCCGGTGCCGCTGGTCGAGAGCATCATCAGATCAACAGCCGCACCGCTGCCCATTTCGCGAAGAAACTGCTGGTATCCCGCATCCTGCGGTTCCTGGCTGTCGTCAGCCAGTTCCAGCACGACAGCATCGTCGTCGCCGGCATCGTGGAGGGCCGAACGCAGTCCGTCCATGGTGAGGGGAACGCAGAAGGGAGCCAGCGCGTCGGCAACTTCCTGCGGTGTCTGAAACCGCGCGGCGGGGTCACGCAGAGTCATCCGCCTGACAATCGCGTTGATCGCTTCCGGCAGATCGGGACGCAGGCTGCGGGCTGGCGGTGCATCTTTGGAACACCGCGCCATCAACACCTGCAGCGGATTGTCGCCGGGGAAGGGCACTCGTCCGGTCAGCAATCGAAAGAACGTGCAGCCCAGGCTGTAGATGTCGCTGCGAATGTCGACCGTCGCAGTATTCCACCCCTGTTCAGGCGACATATAGTCGGGCGTTCCCATCACCTGACCCGCGCGAGTCATCGTGGTCTGCTGATTGCCGTCGGATGCAATCAACACCAGTCCCATGTCCATGATCTTGACGGTACCGGTGCCATCGGCGGCCCAGTCCACAATCAGATTGGCCGGCTTGATGTCACGATGTACCATCTCCTGAGCGTGAGCATGCTGCAGTCCCAGCGCCACCTGACGGATCACATCACACGCCATCGGCACCGGGATCACGGGCAGCCGAGACACAATGTGATCCAGTTGATCGCCGTTGACGTACTCCATCACCATGAAATCCACTTTTCCTACGCAGCCCGCGTCGAGTGTTTTCACGATGTGGATGTCGTTCAGCAGCGACGACGCCCGGATTTCGCGACGAAAGCGGTTGACCAGAGTCTGGTTGCCCGACAGTTTGCGGGACATGACCTTGATGGCCACAATGTTTCCATTGCGAGTGTCCTGAGCGCGGAAGACATGGCCCATGCCACCTTTTCCTACCGGTGACAGCAACCGATACTGCTCAAGGACAAGACCCGTCTGGCCTTTCAGCAACTGATCCGCCTGCCAGCGAGTCAGGATTTTACGATCGACCAGTTCACGTGCGAGTGCCTCAGCACCGGACTTCCCGGACTGCTTCGTAATCTGCTCAACCTCCGTCTCCTGCACACTGGTGAGCAGTCGACTCTTCCGCAGTAGTTCAAGAAACTCTCTGGGATGAAGTTCTGGCATAGGTCACTAAGAGTCGACGAGGCCAATTGGTTTGCTCAGAATACTGGGCTTTTGTTCACAAAAGAGGGAATCCGACAGGGTGGGCACGACACAGTTGCCACGACCGGGTGCTCTCCGCTGGCAAAGAGACGGTTGAACACCAGAATCTTATCACGTCGAGAACCTCATCGTCACTCCCGATCACAAACTCGGCTGCAAGGTGTCGGCTCGGTTGGCGAGTCCCGGGGTTTCCGTTACACCTGTGTGCTGTCTGTTCGCTGTGGAATTCGAAGTATCTGTTGAATCCTCATGAAATCCAATCCCGTGAAGGCGGCTCTGGCTGCCGGCAAGCCGCAGGTCGGAACCTGGCTGTCGTTTGGCGATTTCTTTACGGCCCGCCTGATGGCGCGAACGGGTTTCCCGTGGCTGACGGTCGATCTGGAGCATTCGCCGATCGACTGGCAAATGGCGTCGATGATGTTTGCCGCGATCTCTGATGCCGGGTGCGTGCCCCTGGCACGAGTTCCGCGGGGCGATCATGACCTGATCAAACGAGTGCTGGATGGTGGAGCATGGGGCATTGTGGTCCCGATGGTCAACACCGTGGAACAGGCTCGCATTGCCATCGCGGCCGCAAAATTTCCTCCGCAGGGAAATCGGTCCATCGGCGGCAGCATTCCCGCTCAGAATTTTCAGACTCCCACCGGCGAATACTATCGGCGAGCCAATGAGGAAATTCTGGTGGTGCTGCAGACGGAGTCTCCCGAGGGAGTTGCGAATGCCGAAGCCATCTACAGCCTGCCAGGAGTCGATGCAATCTTTGTCGGCCCGAATGATCTGTTCTGGCAGATGAAGAAGCCTGATGGAACGGAACCAACTCCTGAGGAATTCGAAGCCATGCTGCAACGAGTCCTCGCAGCCGGAAAGAAAACCGGAACGCCGGTTGGCATCCATTGCCAGAGCATCGCGGAAGTGCAGCATCGCATCAGCGAAGGCTGGCAGTTCCTGGCTCTGCAGAGCGAACTGAAAATGATGGTGACGAAGGCTCAGGAAATGGTGAAGGAACTGGGCCTTTCCACTGCTGACGATCTGGTTCGCTACTAAGAACGCCTAACAAAACCGGGACTGGCTCCCGAGCATCACTTAAAACACAATCGAATGGATTGAAGGCAGGGTGCCTGTCCCGGTTTTGTTTGAGCCTCTACGCTGCATTGCGTACAGGGTGTGATAAAACGGGACCGGCTCGTCACCCTGTCCCGAGCGATGAGTTAACGTTTGTGGCGAGTGCCGACGTGCCTGTCCCGTTTGATCGAGTGCGCACTTCGCAAATGGGACAGGCACCGATCACGTACGCAATAACTCATTCTGCAGACTGCACTTCGATCGGAGCCAGTCCCATTTGCTCCAGGGGTCGATCATGTCGACTTCGGCTGAGGTTCGCTGACGGTTCGCAAGACGACCTGAAACCAGCAACCTGTGCCCGTTTCCGGGTCCTTCAAATACACATCACCACCGTGCAGTCGTGCGAGTTCGCGGACAATCGACAGACCGATTCCGGTGCCCGTCGATGCTCGCAGATCGTTGCTCAGTCGCGCAAAGGGACGAAAGACACTCGACCGCTGCGACAAGGGAATTCCTGGTCCGGAATCAATCACATCCAGGATGACTGAATCTCCCTGAACTGTCGCTCGGACGATCATCCGCCCTCCGGCCGCCGCGTACTTCTCCACATTGCTGATCAGATTGCCCAGAATCTGTTCCAGAAAATCGGGGTCAATCAGGACGCATTCGGGACTGTGGCATTCCACCAGAATCTCCAGCCCGCACTCCTGAAACGACGGCGCAAACCGGTCACAGATCTGACGAATCAACTGTGACAGATCCACCTTCGTCCGACTGAGCTGCAGCGTCTTGCGACTTTGCCGGGCAAACGTCAGTACGTTTCCAATCAATCGACTGAGTCGCTGCGCTTCCGAGGTGATGACATCCAGGCGCCGGAGCGGTTTCTCACTCAGTTCAGCGGCCACCTGCTGCAGATCGTTTTCCAGCAGTTCCGCGTACATACGAATATTGGTCAGCGGCGTTTTCAGTTCGTGTGAGACCTGATTGACAAAGGTCACCTGCTGCGACGCTTCGCGCATGTCGCGCGAGTAATCACGAACCAGCAGCCAGGCCATTGTCATCAACGTCAGCGCCACGGCGGCCACGCCCGCCAGAAACCCCAGATACATGCGCTGCGGGTTCAATGCGGCCAGTTGGCCCGACGGCAGGAAACACTGCAGCCGCCATGAGGCCAGCGGCGGAGCCAGCGGGACTTCACAATAGGGCAGGGGATTGGCAGGAGTTGTGCCACCCCATTCGTAGATCACTTCACTGGCCGAACTGGTCACTCGAAACGTCGGTTCAGAATCGGCCGAAATGATTGCCGCCTGTGACGTTTCCGGCAGCCACGAGATCAGATCGGCAATCCACCGAGCTCGTTCCAGAGCTGCCCCGATGATGTGGCCCGACGGCCGTCTCTGCCAGTAGATCAGATTCAGGCCGCGATCCCAGTACCAGACAAACCATCCACCAGAATTGGGGAACGTGACTGTGGACTGCGCTCGACCCAATTGCATGGCCGCAATCTCGGGTTTTTGTACTTCCTGCGCATCTTCGGACGGCCTGTCAGCCTGTGACTCACTCATCAGGGCCAGGGATTCGCCTTCCGAGCGGACCGCGGCATCCTTCTTGTCAGCGGGCTCTTTCCTGCTGGAAGACTCGAGCCTGCTGGCAGGATCCGATCGGCTGGCGGACTCGGCAGAGTCTTCATCGAGCGTAAACCGATTCGTCCGAGCGGCCGACGAGGGAGCTGCATCCGGGTTCGTGGCAGGTGCTGTTTCGCCGGTTGTCCGTTCCATGGATTCGATGCGCCGTCGCAGAATTGCTTCCGGCATTTCCAGATTCTGCCGCACGTTTTCTTCCAGGGTATCTGCCGACTGCTGCGCGATCAGAGCATCAAGCTGTGACACCGGCGGATCTGCAGGCGGCACAGTCAGGACGGGCAATGCCTGCTTCCCGAACGGTTCTGTCGCGGGACTGGAATCTTCACGCAGTCCGGATTCTGCCAGGGCCACGGCATTCTGCAGATCACGCCCGGTAAACATCCTTGACGCCTGCTGCAGAAAACTCATTTCTGTGCCGTTCAGCTCGTCTCCCGGATTCGGGTACAGCAAAGTGCCTTCCGGCGAAAGCACAAACAACTGCGTGATCTGAGGTTCCGCCCGCACCATCCTGCGCAGATTGTCGATGGAGATGTCATCGGTCGAGGTGATCTCGCGAAGTCTGCGTTCGGCTTCTTCAAATCGCCCGGAAATCCCCCGATTCACGTCTTCCAGTCGCTGTTCCATCACGCTGCGAAATCGCTGCTGGCTGATGGCCTGTTCATCCCGAGCCACGCGATATCCGAACCACGCGAGCAGCGTGACGGGCAGCAGCACAATCAGCACAATCAGGATCAGAGATCGGCGTTTCATGGCACGTACAGTGTCATCATCATCAGCAGCATGTTGAAGGCATTGAACAGAAAATGGACCATCACCACCAGAAAATAACTGCGACGCTGCCGATAGGCGTATCCCAGCACAAACGCCAGTGGCAACAGAGCAATTCCGTCAATCGGTCCGTGGGCCAGACCGAACAGCACTGAGGACAGAACCATCGCCAGAACCGGACGACCATTCTGAGCAAATCCTCCCAGCAGCACCACGCGATACTGCAGCTCCTCGACCAACGGAGCCAGAGCGACGGCGGTGATCACAATCAGCGCCATCACGCGCACATCGACGCCTGACTTCAGCATCTCCAGTAACGGATGCTGCCCGGGATCGTCTCCGGTCACCATCTGCGACAGACTGACAATAGCCAGCCTGAGTAAAATCGTGGGCAGATAAATGGCCAGAAACACTTCCAACGCATAACGCAGTTCTGTGGCCAGAGAGAACTCTTCCTGGTCGTCGACCGCGCTGCCATCAAAGTACGGAGTCAGCTCTGAACTCGCTTCGGCGTCCGCAATCCGGTTGTCGGATTCATTCAGGATGGGCTCAGAAAGAATTCGCTCTGACGGCGACTCGCTATCAGAAATCCCGACAACGCCACGACACTCGGCATCGCCGGGATGGTCTGATGTCGAGGGCTGCGCATCCACACGTCCATTTCGTGACGCCAGCAGCACGGACGTTGCCAGGACGGCCATGACAATCACGTCGTATTCCACAATGGACAGCAGGGATCGCAGCTGTTTTTCCGGGCTGATGTCTGACGATGCCGGATCGCTCGATTCTTTGTCCTGCTCCGGCAGCAGGGGATGCAACAGCACCATGCTGACCAGAAGGAACGAAAACCCGGCCACCACAAGAGTCAGCACCTGAGGAACTCGCCAGTATCCGCGATAGGACTTCGGAAGAAGCTCGCCCGACTTTACAAGTCGATGTGTCCAGGAGGCACCCACAAGGGCACTGGCGACAATCACAGCCAGACCTGTCAGCCCGGCAAGTGCCTGACCGCCGGTGACGGGGACTTCAACACTGTCCGAAGCCGCCTGAGCAAGTGTGGATAGTCGGACAATGGGCGACAGGATTTCAAACATTCAGAGTTCTCAGAATGACGTTCCTCAAAGCCTCGACCACATTCTGATGTGGCAATACCATCCGCGATGCCTTTGGGGATGCCAGACGGAAAACAGTTGTCACACGGCCTTCCGAAGGACATCAGGCGGCTCCTGCGCGTTCATTGATGGCAGCAGCTTTGAGTCTTTTGTGCAGGGCACGCACAGTATCAGAACGCGGAGCAGATTCCTTGTCGACTATTCTCGATGAAATCCTCGAACAGAAACGGCGAGAAGTCGCGGATGCCCGACAGCGGCTGAAGTTTTCCGCACTGGAACAGCAGCTTCCACTGGCACCGCCTGTGCGGGGATTCCTGAAAGCCCTTCAGTCCACCGCTCCGCCGGCTCTGATTGCGGAAGTGAAAAAGGCGTCCCCATCAGCCGGCCTGATCCGTCCCGATTTTGATCCTGTGGCTATCGCAAAGTTGTATGAAAGTGCCGGAGCGGCCTGTTTGAGTGTACTGACAGATGAAAAGTACTTTCAGGGACACCTCAACTACCTTCGCGATATTCGTCAGCAGGTTTCGATCCCGGTGATGAGGAAAGAATTCATCATCGACCGCTATCAGATTGCTGAAGCGCGACTGGCGGGGGCCGACTGCGTGCTGCTGATTGCCGAATGCCTGAATGATGCGATGATGCAGGACCTTTACGACTATGCTCGCAGCCTGGGCATGGATGTGCTGATTGAACTGTATGACGTGGAGAATGTGTCGCGAGTCCTGGCGACCGGGACTCAACTGCTGGGCATCAACAACCGGGATCTCCGGACGTTTGTCACTTCACTGGAACATACTTTCCGAGTGAAGCAACTGATTCCGGACGACGTGCTGCTGGTTAGTGAAAGCGGGATTGCCACCCACGCCGATGTGATCCGGCTGCGCGAAAGGGGTGTCGGGGCGGTGCTGGTGGGAGAATCTCTCATGCGGAAGCCTGATGTGACCGCCGCTGTGCAGGAACTGATGGGCCGCCCGTGATCCGCAGGTGCTGACATCACCGCTCAACGTCGCCGTCGCTACCAGCGTTAAAGTTTGCCATGACTGCCAAAGACGGAGCGGCACATCCCAAACCGAGTCCCCTGGCAGACGTAACGATTGTTCCAGTTACAGCCGCGGCCTGCCACTGACATCCTGGTTTCGGCAGAAACCACCGAATTCAGTTTGCCTTCGCCGAAACAGCCGTTCGATAGGAGCAGAGGAATTCCCCGGGTCGTACGACGGATGCGTGGGCAGGGAACGTGACCACTCGATTCATCGGGCTGGTCGTCCAGTTGTAGAAATGCGGACGGAGCCGCGCCACAGGATGTGCAACTTTCCTCTGGAGAGTCCGTTGATGGCGCGACGTAATTCAATTCTTGTTTCAGCAGCCATGCTGTCGATCGGCCTGGCCGTCGGCGGACATCTGGAAACATTTCGACTGACCTCGTCAGCTCGAGCCGTGTCGGCCGACAACAGTGGTGAGCCACTACCGGCGGCGGCAATGGCCCTGGTCGACAGCGGGCGTCATATTTCTCAGATCGCTTCCGCGATCATGCCTTCGGCCGTTCACATTCAGGCCATCCGCGTTGAGAATCAGCGGAAGGTGGAAGAGACCGGGTCCGGCGTGATTATCCGGAGCCAGACCGTCAAAGGTCTGTTCGTCATCACCAACAACCACGTAGTCCGTGGCGCGGAAATGCCAGCCATCGACGTGGTCCTGGCCGATGGTGCCATCGTGCATCCGCTTCGAGTCTACCGGGACGTCGAAAGCGATATCGCCATTCTGCAGATCCCGGATTCAGGTCAACCGTCGGCCCGCTGGGGTGACAGTAACACGGTTGAGATTGGACATTTTGTCCTGGCGGTCGGCAGTCCGTTTGGATTAAGTCAGTCGGTCACAATGGGCATCGTCAGCGCCAAAGGGCGTCGCGATCTTTCACTGACCGCCGATCAGTCTGTCACCAATCAGGATTTCATTCAGACGGATGCCGCGATCAATCCCGGCAACAGCGGAGGCCCGCTGATTGATGTTCGGGGAACTGTGATTGGAATCAATACGGCGATCGCCTCCAACAGCGGAGGCAACGAAGGGATTGGGTTCAGCATTCCCAGCAATCTGGTCCAGCGAGTCTTCGAACAGATGGTTTCGTACGGCCGAGTCCGACGGGCGTATCTGGGAGTGGAACTGGACAACAATTTCTCTGATGAGGCAGCTCAGCGACTGGGCCTTCCCAGAGCCCGCGGTGCCCGAATCACTCGAGTCTACGGACATCGGTCCAGTCCGGCCGTCATCGCGGGGCTGCGACCCGACGACATCATTCTCCGATTCAATGGCGTCGACGTGATCGATGAAAATCATCTGATCAATCTGGTGAGCCTGTCAGACATCGGCAGTTCGGTCAACATTGAATTCTTCCGGGCCCGACATTCGCAGACAGCCAGTGTGAAACTGACCGATCGCGAAGACTATCGGACAGCCGATACTGCCCGGGAAACGTTTAACACTCGATGACGTCGCCCTGCACACGGCATCCGGAAAAACATACAGGGCTCGCCAGTGGTAACCGCTGGCGAGCCCTGTGTTGTTGTCAGACGTCACGTTCCATGACCAGGCGAGCATCGATGCCGAGTCGATTCGCGACGGTCCACTAAAGCTTACAGGTCGTCGATACCCGGACCGCCGTCATCAGCCAGAAGCTTGTCAAGTTTGTCGACCAGCGGGGAATCATCATTGACCGCTTTCAGGTTTCCAGAGGCGTCCAGATAGATTTTGTCGTGCATGATTTCGGCCACGACAATCTGCATCAGGTCCTTGGTCTGCAGGTCGACCAGCGGGCGAGCTCCCCGATTCAGCGCCACCATCCGTTTCTGGATCAGTGCGGTCAGTTTGAATCGCCCACCGACCTTGCGTGCGATCTCATCTTCACGGAATTCATCATGCATAGCGAGCTTTCTCCTCCGCCTTCAATATCTCACAGATCTCGCTGACTGCGGTTTCCAGCTGATCATTCACAACCACGTATTTGTATCGATGGGCGAGCTGCAATTCCTTTTCTGCCGTCGCCAGTCGCTTTTGAATCACTTCTTCAGATTCTGTTCCTCGAGCCCTCAACCGACGTTCAAATTCTGCCGGAGATGGCGTGCTGAGGAAAATCGTAACAGCATTTGGGTATTGCTGCACAACTCTCATCGCCCCCTGGACGTCAATTTCCAGGAATGCCCAACCACCTGATTCCCAGGCTCGCTGCACTTCTGATCGCAAAGTTCCGTAGAGAAACCCTGATGAAAACACCTCAGCATGTTCCAGAAAGGCGCCATCCTGCAGTTTCTGGCGGAACTCGGCATCCTGCAGAAACCAGTAATCGATTCCATGGCGTTCGCCTGCCCGAGGCGGTCGCGTCGTCGCGGAAACGGACTTCACCAGTTTGACTGGGGAAACTTTCTCCAGACGGTGCACGATTGTCGTTTTTCCACTGCCGCTGGGGCCCGACAGAATCACGATTCGCTCAGGACAGCCTTCCGACATGGAATTCATTACTCCACATTCTGCAGGACTTCCCGCATCCGTTCGATCGCAGCCTTCATCTCAACGACACTCAAAGCAATCGTGACATGATTTGCCTTGGAACCGATGGTGTTGATTTCCCGAAACATCTCCTGACCAATGAATTCCAGTTTTCGTCCCTGCGACGTATCGCCGTTCATCAAACGGCGGAACTGATCAATATGACTTCGCAGGCGCGTGATTTCCTCATTGATGTCACAACGATCCGCGAACAGTGCCACTTCCCGAATGATGTCGTTCTCTCCAATCGTGATCGAAGCATCCGCAATCAGACGCCGGACTCGCTCCAGAATCTTGTCGCGATATTCCGTGACGACCTGAGGCCCCAGTGTCGCCACCTGCTGCACCGAGGACTCAATCACCTGACACTGGCGATCCATATCCACGCGCATCGATTCGCCTTCACGGCGTCGGAAATCGTCGAAATGGTCGAGTGATTCAGTCAGCGATATCTCCACGGCCGGCCAAAGGGCATTCACCAACTCATCCGGCAGGTCGGACTGGGTGACGACACCCGGCAATGTCAGCAACTGCGCCACCGGTACAGCACCACCCTGACCGTCATCAATGCTCTGCAACTGATCGCGATAGGATTTCAGCAACTCGTGGTCGATCCGATACTCACTCTGACCACTCAGAAAACGCACGCGAATCGAAAGCTGAATCGATCCTCGCGTGACTCGCGATCGGACCAGCTTTTCGATCTCTGCTTCAAACCTGGCCACGGCATCCGGCATGCGGACCGACAGTTTCAGGTACCGGTTGTTGACGGATTTGATTTCGGAACTGACATGCACGCCGCCATGATGCAGCGAAGCGTTTCCAAATCCGGTCATGCTGAGCAGCACGTTGAAACCATCCACTCAATGAGGAGTGAGACCCCTCAACTCGAAGGAGCCTTCCAGCTTGTTACCAGAAAGCTGCTCACGTTGTTCGCTGCCTTCAAAAACAGGCCTGCACGCTGCAGACATGTGGCAGAGTAAAAATTAATCAGGGGTGGAACCCAACCCCTGAAGCATTTGAGCAGTCGAATTCGTGAGAATTCGGAGTTCCGGGGGATCGCGGTCAGAAGTCTCACGACCGCTGCTGCTGAAAACGATGGCATGCTCCCTGTTACCAGAAAGCCGCTCACGCATTTCGCTGCCTTCAAAAATGCGTGCACGGCGAAAGGAGCGAAGACAACCGCTACTTCGGGTCCTCTGAAGGCTCAGTACTTTCAGCCTTCGGTTCGCTGTCCGCCGGTTTTTCCTCTGCAGGGGCGGCATCGGATTTCTCCTCAGGCGCGGGTGCGGCCGGAGCGGCGGGATCCGTTGCCGCAGGCTCAGTTGCCGGCGCAGCATCCTTTGATGCCTCCGGAGCCTTTGCCTTTGCCTCATCCGGCTTCGATTCGCCCTTTGCTTCGCCGTCCGTCGCAGCATCTTCTTTTGCTGCATCTGCAGCCGAGTCGGCTTTGGCATCGCCAGCGTCAGACTTTGGTGCTGCGTCGGCAGACTTCTCTGAGGTTTCCTCAGATGATTCCGTTTTGGCATCGTCGGCTTTGGAATCTTCAGCGGCGGCGTCTTTCGTCGACTCGTCCTCCGCCTTCGCATCTTCAGCGGCCTTGCCAGCTTCTGCCCCACCCGTGAACTTGGTCTTTTCCCCGAGTTTTTCTGCTCGGGCATCGCTGCGGATCAGCATGCCCATGCCGCCAGCCAGCAGGACCCAGATCACTGCCAGTACGATGGTGATCCGTGTAAACGTGTCACCGGCGCGAGTCCCGAAGGCGCTTTGACCGCCCATTCCGCCAAACGCACCTGCCAGTCCACCACCTCGCCCACGCTGAATCAGAATCAGCAGGATCAGCAGCAGGCTGACAACGATCATAACGAAGGCCAGCGTGATGATGAAAAATGACATCGATCTGTTAACTCCAAACGCTCATACAACAGGAAACACTCAAAACGCGAAAAGACGGACTTCCACCCGTCTCGCGCTGTCATTCTCAGGAATCCGTCTAACACAAGCTGTCAAATTCTCAGGACGACAGCTTTCGAGCGGCCGCGATAATGGGCACAAACGAACTGCTCTTCAGGCTGGCACCACCAACCAGAGCCCCGTCCACATTGGGCTGAGACAGCAGGGATTCCGCATTGTCCGCCTTCACACTGCCTCCGTACAGGATCCTCAGCGCGTCAGCAGCGGCCGGAGTATAGCGGCGCGACAGCCATTTGCGAAGATGTTCATGGGCAGATTCAGCCTGCTCCGGAGTGGCCGTCACACCCGTCCCAATGGCCCAGACAGGTTCATACGCAATGACAATCCGGGACAGATCAGCTTCAGAGACTCCCGACAGACCGCCTTCCATCTGACGATCCAGAACTTCCTCAGTTTGCCCGGATTGCCGTTCACTCAGCAATTCCCCGACACACAGGATGGCCTTCAGCCCGCCTCCGATGGCAGCTCGGACCTTTCGATTGATCGTGCCATCGGACTCTCCCATCACATGCCGACGTTCGCTGTGCCCAAGAATCACATACTGGCACTGGCAGTCCTGCAGCATTTCCACGGCCACTTCGCCAGTAAACGCTCCAGGTGCCTCAAAATAGACGTCCTGAGCTCCCAGCTGGACCGCACTGCCTTTCAACGCGTCGCCGACGGGAATCAGATACGGATACGGCGGACACACCAGAACTTCGACACCCGCTTCTTCCGCAGAGGCCGTTGCTGCCAGTTCGCCCGCCAGCGCCACGCCACTCTGGCGGACCGTGTTCATCTTCCAGTTACCGGCGATCAGAAAACGTCGCATTGGAAAACCTGCCCATTTACAACCAGGCTCGCTGGCCTGATTTTTTCACGCGTTTATGCCCATCGACAACAGGATGGATTGTTGGTTTTCGGGTTCCGTCATTCCTGCCGCGCGGGAATGACGAAGAACCCTTGTTTTAAGCGATGACATCGCACTGCTTTGGAAACCCCTATTTCAGGGGCTCGCTCCGCGGATACGACCCCAGAATCTCCAGCCGATCCGGCGGAAGTGACTCCAGTTCCTTCAGGGCCTTCTTGATTCGAGCTTCAGAGATATGGCCTTCGAAATCCAGGAAGAACAGGTAGCCCACAGCAGGTTGTCGCAACGGGAATGATTCGATCCACGTCAGATTGACTTTGTTGCGTCGGAACGCCTCAAGTGCTTCGGACAGCGAACCTGGACGATGCGGAATCTGCAGCAGAATGGCAGTCCGATCGCTTCCCGTCGGATTCGCCACACTGTCTCCGATGACAGCAAATCGAGTGATGTTGTTCTGATTGTCTTCGATGCATTCGGCAACAATCGGCACGTCATACTGAATGGCCGCCTGATGGCTGGCCACCGCTGCCACATTGGGCTTATCACGTGCCAGCTGAGCTGCTGTTGAAGTACTGGTGACTTCGATCAGGCGAGCATGCGGCATGTTCTTTGACAGCCAGTCACGACACTGAGAAAGTGCCTGAGGCTTGCTGTAAATCTCCGAAATCTCACTGCGATCGCACCGAGCCAGCAGGTTGTGATGCACATGAACCTGAACCTCACCACAGATTCGCAGTGGCAGTCGAGTGAACATGTCCAGCGTGTCGACGATCCGCCCATCCGTACTGTTTTCAATCGGCACCAGACCGAAGTCGACGTGGCCCCGATTCACTTCTTCGAACACAGTCGCAATGGTGCTGACAGGCACCAGATCGGCCGCTTCACCGAAACGGGAAATGGCGGCCTGATGAGTAAAGCTGAATGCCGGCCCCAGATAGGCCACACGAATATTCTTGATCCGCTGACGACCCGCACTCATCAGCGGACGAAAGATCGTCTTGATTTCCAATGACGTCAGCGGCCCCTGATTCACTCGATCGATCATTGCCCAGACCTGCTGCTGGTCCTGATCGCTGAACATGATCTTCGAAGGTGTCTGCACACCCTTCATTCTCTCCAGATACAGAGTTGCCCTTTTATTTAACAGGGCCACCAACTGCTCATCCACCTGACTCAAGGCCACTTCAGGTGACACAGGAGCAGCATCCTGCCTCACAGTCTTAGGCCTCGGCGCGGGCTTCGCCACGACCGGCTTTTTGGCGACGGCACGGGAACTGGCAGGACTCTGCGGGCGAGCCGGTCGGGCTTTGGGTGCGGGCTTTGAAGGAGCCTTTTTGGCAACCTTTTTCACCGGGGTTTTCGCTGTTGATTTCTTCGCCATTCGCAAGCCCAGTCCATACCGAGACAGACATCCGCGGGCAATTTCAGACCTGCTGAACGGCTTTCCTGATCTCCCCGCATGCGGAACCAGCGAAACCACAACGGACCGTCACACACCAGTGAATCAAGATCCACTCGGCAGGAAGACTGAACTTCGCCCCAACTTTCACGACTCAGGCCTTGTACAACTGGTCAAAATCACTGTCAAGCTGCCGACACCAACTCTCAGAAATCCGCGCCAACTCCCTCAAAACAACAGCCCTCAACCCGACGCCGCCACCATCCAGACACGACGACCATGCCAGTCTGGCATTGGCCCTGCCAAATCAAAAAAAGGTCATTTTGGCACCCAGCCTCGATGAATCACTGATTCCGATCACCTGCCACTCTGGCACAAGCACAGGCCAAAAGAATCATGAGTAATTCCTCAAGATGTTACAGAATAAACACTTAAGAGATTTCAATTCGAATTCGGCACGAAAGGTGCTTTCCGGGTGACAGCCTGTCGAAGCTGCAACTCTCAGCAATCGGCACCGTTAGAATTCCCTGGATCCCGGGCGATCCGGGGAGTTTTCCATCCTGTCAGCACTATCACGCTCAACCGGCCCGGTCGAAAAGCGAACAGACGATAATCGGGAGTCCTGTTATGGCTGTTTCTGGCGAAAAAATCATCGGCATCGACCTGGGCACAACCAACTCTGTGGTTTCGATCATGGAAGGTGGCGAGCCTCGAGTGATTGCCAATCAGGAAGGCAGCCGGACGACACCCAGTGTGATCGCTTTCACCGCCAAGGGAGAAACTCTGGTTGGCGAACCGGCGAAGCGTCAGGCTGTCACCAATCCTCAAAACACCATTTATTCCATCAAGCGATTCATGGGACGACGACACACGGAAGTCGAGTCCGAAGAAAAGATGGTTCCTTACAAAGTCGTCGGAGCCATGGGCGACTACGTGAAGGTCAACGTCCACGGCAAGGAACACACGCCTCCGGAAATCTCCGCGCTGGTACTTCGCAAGCTGAAGGAAG
>Ga0209573_1003484_pt1 | contig 17167 bp, 21 predicted proteins | sample TNRBio252014_DNA_FD_185870 | JGI IMG/M metagenome (GOLD analysis project Ga0209573, IMG submission 185870) | Wastewater treatment Type I Accumulibacter community from EBPR Bioreactor in Madison, WI, USA - TNR Reactor_6/25/2014_ DNA (SPAdes)... | ecosystem: Engineered > Bioreactor > EBPR >...
GCGCTGGAGGGGCCGGCCACGGTCGAGCAGGTCGCCGCGGCCTTCGTCGACGCGCCGGCCGAGCGCGTGGCCGAGCTACTGGAGACATTGGCGAGCCTGGGGCAGGTGGATCTCGCGCAGGATGGATGCTTCGCAGCGGCTTGATCGTTGCGCCCAACTGCGCTATACTGCTGGCATCCAGAATGGTTCTGGCATTCCGAGCAACGTTCCCTGTGCAGCAAGGAAACACGCGATGGTGACTGACCAACTTACATTCGAACAAGTCGTGCGCGCCGTTCACCGTTGGCGTCCGGAGCAAAAGGCCGCCCTGCTCACAACCTTGCAGCATGAGCAGGCCGCGCCGGAATTGACGCGCGAGCAGTTGATTGCCGAGCTGAACGCCTTGCGCGCGGCTGGCGCATTTGACCAAACGGTCAGCCTGCGTGATCAATACCCAAGCCCTGCGCTGGATGGTGTCTCTGACCAGCAGTTGCGCGCTGTGATCCGCGAAGCAGCCACAGAGTACAAGACGGACATGCTTGAGCTTTCCGATCATGGCGATTGAACAGCTTTACGTGGTTGACACCAACGCGTTGATCTGGTATCTGACCAAACATCGCAAGCTCAGCCAGACTGCGCGCGACATATTTGCGGCAGCAGAGCGCGGCGAGACTCTTATCGTCATTTCGTCAGATCAACTGCATACCAAACATCCACCACCCCCAGAATAGTCTCGTCCCCGGAGTCCATTTCGCTTGATAGGGCTGTTTCAAGCCTTTCGTAAACACCACTCATTTCCATCACCCAAACCGGAGGGTCCCCCATGTCTCACCCAGTTTTGCGTCGATCTCTCCTTGTCGTGCTGATCTTGCTCGTCGCGCTGGTCGTCAGCAGCGCCGCGCCAGTCGCCAGCACCCCCGCCCAGGGCAGCAACGAGTTCGTACTCAAGCCGCCGCCCTTCATCGCCGTCGCCGAGGCCCAGGAAGGCGTGGATGCCTTTCCGCAGGACGAGGCCGGCATTTCAGCCTACTTCCGGGCGCCGTTCCCGATCACCATCGCCACAGTGCGCCCGGTCTTTCGCACCATTGAATACGAGGACTCCAACTACATCATCGGTTCGGTTGCCGTGCCCGACTATCCCGAGTCTGAAGATGTCCACGTCTACGTTCATCGCGACGGCTGGTTCCTGGCCTACTACCTGGCGGCCGACCCATCTGGCAAGATCGTCGACTGGCGCATCTACCACAATTCCGGACGCAACAACCTCTCCACCAAGTTGGAGAGCGCCTTGTCAGTGGCTGCATTGCCGGTTGGTGTCACACCCAGTGGCGTCAACTTCTACGACTTTCGGTATCCAAATGCAAATCGCCTCCTGTTTGTCGCAGATTGGTTCTACACCAGTGATGCAAGTTCTGATTCCTTTCAGGTAAATCTGCCGATCGATTTTCCGTACTTCGAACGCAGTTGGTCGATTGGTGGCACAGATGTTGCCCGATTGTCCCTCAATGGTCAGGAGATAGGTTCCACGAATTGTGCTTGGTGTACAACGCAAGGCACGCTGACACCACTTCAACTCCCACCAAGCCAAAATCACACATTTCTGGTGAGATATGGGGGGTGTTGCAGTCAACGTTATGTCTATGGTGGTTTGGTATTGATCTACAGGGTACCGTGATGAAAGTACGAAGTCTCCTCGTGCCCTTCATGCTCTGCGTGCTGGCGGCATTGGTTGCCCTGCCTGTCCACAGCCAAGGCGGCATCGTCGTGGATGGCGCCGACACTGTCCGCCAGGAAAGCATAAGCCTGGATCCTGGACTAGGCAGTGTGACATCCAGCGTTGGCCCAAGGGTACTCATGGCCAACGCCAATACCCAGCGCCAGGTGCCGTTGACTGGCCCCACCAGCGCGCTGCAAGGAGTTTTCAGCCAAGTGCAGCCGCGCATCGTCTTCCTGACTGCCAACACCAATCGGCACGCTGGCCTGTCCACACCTCCGACCGCGCTGCAAAGCCTGTTCAGCGCCGTACAACCTCGTGTGATCATCCAGGCGGCCAAGACCAACCGCTCGAACACGTTGAGCTATCCGGTGGCGTTGATCGGCGACACCACGCAGCCGCAGATCAGCGCCATCGCCGCCAGCCGCCAGGGCAGCACAGCCACGGTCAGTTGGACCACCAACGAGTTTGCCGACAGCACCGTGCTCTACGGCACGCAGTCGGGCAACCTGACCCAGACCGTCAGCGATCCGCTTTACGTCAAACAACACGAGATGGCGCTGAGCGGGCTGGCGTCGGGCGTCGCCTACTACTACCGCGTGCGCAGCGTGGACCGCAGCGGCAACGTCGCGCTCAGCCAGGAGCGCGTCCTGCAAGGACAGTCGCTGCTGTTCGTGCCGTTGATCCGCCGCTCGAACTAGCTAGGGTCCTGCGACTGACGAGGAGTCCGCCGTCCACCAGCGCCGTCCGCACGTGGGCGTGCGGACTCCTCGTGCCACAAGTCGTCAATCTGATTGCGCCGTGATCGGAACGATGCTACAATGACTGCGATCAGCTAACCCAGAATCGACGCGTATGTGTTGTATCCAGGAGTACAGAAGATGACCGTCCTTACCAACCGCCGCGAGATACACAAGATGCTCGACAGCCTGCCGCCGGAGGCGCTGCCTGACTTGCTCGACTACCTGGATTATCTCCGCTACCGGACCAGCCGCCAGGCAGTAAGCACTCGCACTGAGGAGGCAATCCGGCTTTACGTTGGTGACGAGATCAGCCTGGGCCGGGCCGCGGAGTTGGCGGGAATGAACTACTTTCAGTTCGAGGAACTGTTGCGTCAACGCGGCATCAAGGCTCTGGCGCCCAAAGCTTCCAAGACCAGTATGGTACACCAGCGAGAACTAGTCGATGACCTCCTCGGCTAATGTGCAAAAGCGATCCGTGCTGCTGGACGCCAACGTCCTGTCCCGGTTGGCGTTGATCGGCAAGGCCAACCTGCTGGCCGTAGCACTTCCGGAAAGATGTACTACGGCCCCCGCCATCCGGCACGAAGTCGAGGCCGGAATTGATGCAGGGATCGCTTACCTGCGACCCATCATCGAGCTGATTAGGCAAGGAACGTTACGCGTTCTGGAGCTTGAACCTGGAGATCTGGAGTTTGTCGCGTCCGTCCCACGCAAGCTGGCACGAGGAGAGGCGGAAGGCATCGCCCTATGCAAGCGATTGGACATGGTCTTCATCACCCATGATCGCAAAGCAGCCAACTACTGCGAGCGTGCTGGTGTAACGTGCCTGCACTTCAGCACCCTGGTCGAGGCTCTATACAAACGAGGGCTCTTGACTGATGCGGAGGCCAAGCAAGCGCTAGCTTAACCACAATGAGCGAATACCAATACCACGAATGGCAGACCATCGACCGGCCGCTGACCGACAGGGAACGCGCCGAGGTCAGCAAGCTATCCAGCCACATCGACGTCCACTCGACCGGCGCCTGGGTCGAGTACAGTTGGGGCGACTTCAAGCACGACCCCAAGCAGGTGCTGGCCAAGTACTTCGACGCCTATCTCTACATGGCCAACTGGGGCGGCCGTGAGCTGATGTTCCGCTTTCCCAAGGCGCTGCTCGACGGCCAGTTGGTCGAGCCTTACTGTCTCGAATACTGCGTCGAGTTGAGCGCCGTTGGCGACTACTGGATCCTCCGCATCGCCCTGGGTGATGACCAGAGCGACTCGGATTGGATCGAGGGCAGCGGCTGGCTGCCGGCCCTGGCCCCGCTGCGCAACGAAATCCTGCTGGGCGACCTGCGCGCGCTCTACCTGGCGTGGCTGGCCAACATCGAATACACGGACCTGGACGAAGACGATCCAGAGCCGCCGGCGCCTGCGGGCCTGACCAAGTTGACCGCGCCTCTCAACCGGCTGGCGCAGTTTCTGGAGATCGACAAGCACTTGCTCAAGGCAGCCGCGGCCGGCAGCGCCGATCCGCAGTCGACCCCTAACCATGTCCTGCGTGACGCCATCGCACACCTGCCGCGCAACGAATGCGATGAACTCCTGTGGCGGCTGGCGCAAGGCGAGACCAATCTAGGGCCGCGCCTGCTGCGCCGGCTGTACGAGCTGATCGGCGCCCCAGGCCCCGGAAATCAGCCGCAACGAAGGGTGGGCGACCTGTTGGCGGCGCGCGATCGGCTGGCCAAGGCAGACCAACAGAAACAACGGCGGGCTGCAGAAGCCAGGCGCAAGGAGGAGCTAGAAGCCCTGGCCCAACGCGAGGCGGCTGTCTGGCAGGAGGTGGATCGACTGATCCAGATAAGTCAGGCCAAGGCCTACAGCGAGGCCGTTACGCTGCTACAGCAATTGCGTGATCTGGCAGACTACAAGGGGACGCAGGCCACATTCCAGTTGAAACTGGGTCAACTGACCCAGCAATATACCCGCCGATCCAGCCTGATGGCCGCACTGAAGTCGGCTGGTCTGAGACCACTATGAGATCGGCGAACACTTGCCACCGAACAACCGTTTGACGATGCAGGTCACTGAGATTACAATTCCAACTAACAGGTTTGAGCCGCATGACAATAGTCGAAGGATTTCCTACGTTATGACAACAGCTATCACCGTCGAATTACCCCCTGCAGCCTACGAGCAACTGCGTCGCACGGCCAGCCGCCAGAACCGCCCGGTCGCCGAGTTGGTCAAGGAGATCGTGCTGCGTGAGATCCCGGATCTGCCCTCGCTTCCGGCCGATGTGGAAGCCGAACTGGCGACGTTTTCTCAGCTCTCTAACGATGTGCTCTGGCTGATTGCCCGCAGCACCTTGACGCGTCAGCAACAGGACGCCCTGGCCAAGTTGAATGACCAGGCGCAGCGTCGCCCTCTTAACGCTGATGAACAGTCACAGCAACAAAAGCTGATTTCCGTCTACGACCGCGTACTGGTGCGGCGCGCGCAAACCGCACTCGTCCTCAAGCAACGAGGCTACGATCTGTCCGATCCCACGGTCTTGAAGTCACAATGAGCCGTGGCACCATTCCCCAGCGGGTACGAGAGGATGTTTGGACTCTCTGGGGTTGGCATCCACCCACTTAGCAAAGCTGGGTTATAATCGTTTTCTGCTTACTTCCCCGTCTGTGGTACACTCCGGGGCATCATACCATCAGGAGACAACCCATGACTGAACCCCTACTGACCGGCGCCGAAGAGGTGGCCTGGAACCTGGGCGACCTCTACGCCGGCATGGACGATCCGCAGCTCGAGGCGGACCTGGACACCTGCGACGCGGAGGCGGCAGCCCTCAGCGTTGACTATCGCGGCCGCGTGGCTGAGCTGAGCGCGGTCGAGTTGGCTGCGCTGATCAACCGCTACGAGGCGCTGGGCGACCGGGCGGGCCGCATCGGCTCCTATGCCAGCCTCAACTGGACGCAGAACACGGAAGACCCGGCGCGCGGCGCGCTGATGCAGCGCGTCACCGAGCGCGGCTCGCTCCTCAGCCAGCAACTGGTCTTCCTGGAGCTGGAGCTGGCGGCCGCGCCCGACGAGATCGCCGCGGCGTGGCTGGCCGACCCGGCCCTGGCCCACTGGCGCCACTGGCTGGAGATGGTGCGCATCTTCAAGCCGCACCTGCTGAGCGAGCCGGAAGAGAAGCTGCTGACCGAGAAGTCTGTTACCGGCGCGGCGGCCTGGACCCGCTTCTTCGACGAAGTACACGGCGCCGCCCGCTATGAGCTGGACGGCGAGCAGTTGACGCGCGACCAGGCGCTGAGCAAGCTGTACGAGCAGGACCGCGACCTGCGCCAGCGTGCGGCCGGGGCCATCACGGCCGGCCTCAAGTCTATGCAGCGCACCAACACCTACATCTTCAACACCCTGGCGGCCGACAAGGCCTCCGACGACCGGCTGCGCAGCTTCCCGACCTGGATCAGCGGTCGCAACATGGGCAACCAGGTGGACGACCGCACCGTCGACGCGCTGGTCGAGGCCGTGACCGGCCGCTACGACATCGTGGCGCGCTACTACAAGCTCAAGCGCCGCCTGCTGGGGCTGGACGAGCTGTTCGACTACGACCGCTACGCCCCGCTGCCGGCGGCCGACCGCTTTTACTCCTGGGAGCAGGGACGCCAGATCGTGCTGGACGCCTACGGCCGCTTCCACCCGCGCATGGCCGAGGTGGCCGGCTGGTTCTTCGAGCGGCGCTGGATCGATGCGCCGCCGCGGCCGGGCAAGATGGGCGGCGCGTTCAGCCACGGCACTGTGCCCTCGGCCCATCCCTACATCCTGCTCAACTACGACGCCAAGCCGAGGGACGTGATGACCCTGGCCCACGAGCTGGGCCACGGCGTGCATCAGACGCTGGCCGGCAAGCAGGGCGTCCTGATGGCCGACACGCCGCTGACCACGGCTGAAACGGCCTCGGTGTTCGGCGAGATGCTGGTCTTCCAGGACCTGATGGCGGGGGAGAGCGACCCGGCCACGCGGCTGGGCCTGCTGACCGGCAAGATCGAGGACTCCTTCGCCACGGCCTTCCGCCAGATCAGCATGAACCGCTTCGAGCACGCCATGCATACGGCCCGGCGCGAGGAAGGGGAGCTTCCCACCGAGCGGCTCAGCGAGCTGTGGCTGGGGACGCAGCGCCCCATGTTCGGCGACAGCGTCACCCTGACCGAGGACTACGGCCTATGGTGGAGCTACGTGCCGCACTTCCTCAGCACGCCCGGCTACGTCTACGCTTACGCCTTCGGCGAGCTGCTGGTGCTGGCGCTCTACGCCCGCTACCAGCAGGAGAGCGACGGCTTCGCCGACCGCTACATCGCCATGCTGGCGGCCGGCGGCTCGAACTGGCCGCACGAGATCGTCAAGCCGCTGGGCGTGGACCTGACTGACCCCGCCTTCTGGGGCAACGGGCTGAGCATCCTGGAAGGGCTGGTGGCCGAGGCCGAGCAGTTGGCCGGCAGCCTACAGTAAGTGCGGTTGTTACAGACGGTTAAGAATAGCGCTCGGGCCGGTCTCCTGACCGTGCCCGTCCGCTTTTCATCTGTCGCAGTGCCGGGCGCCGCCTGGCCCGGAAGCTGGTTACGACGCGGTTGGACAGACCTATGGCAAAGAAAGCGCATGAGACAGAGCCAGCGCCCTTCGGGCTGGACCGCATCGTCTTCTTCAGCGACGCGGTGATGGCCATCGCCATCACCCTGTTGGTCATCGACATCAAGGCGCCGGAGGGCGTGGCTGATCTCGGCCCGGTGGTGCTGGAGCTCTGGCCCAAATACCTGGGCTACTTCGTCAGCTTCTGGGTGATCGCCCTCTACTGGGTGGCGCACCACCGCTGTTTCCGTTACATCCGCTCCTTCGACCGCCCCCTGATCTTGCTGAACTTCCTGTTCCTGATGTTCATCGCGTTCATGCCCTTCCCGACATCGCTGTTGTTCAGCAGCCCCACCCAGTCGGTATCGGTGATGCTCTACGCCGGCACAGCGGCTGGCATGGGCCTCTCGCTGTTGCTGCTGTGGATCTACGCAGGCCGCCGCCGCTTTCTTGCCGCCCCGATCCCAGAAGCTGTGACGCGCAGCATCCAACTAAACCTACTGTTGCCGTCGTTGGTGTTCATGGCGTCTGCTGTTACCGCGCTGTTCAACCCCAGCCTGGCCATGTACCTGTGGCTCCTGCTGATACCCGTCTACTTCTTGCGCCGCTACGTAGAGTCGGCGCACCAGGACTCCAAGTAGCCCTAGGAGCCCTCATCGAGCCATGAATACAGACTACTTGCACATCGCCGACGCGCCAGCCATCCCCGGCCTGGCCTTCCGCCGTTTCCACGGCCCCAGCGACTATCCCCAGATGGCCGCGGCGATCCAGGCCAGCGCGGACGCCGACAAAGTCGAGCGCGCCGACACCGTCGAGGATATCGCCAACGCCTACGCCCACCTGAGCAACTGCGACCCCTACCAGGACATGATCTTCGCCGAGGTGAACGGCGAGGTCATCGGCTACTCGCGTGCCTTCTGGTGGGAAGAGACCGACGGGCCGCGCATCTACGGCTTCGTCGGTTTTCTCGTGCCCACCTGGCGGCGCAAGGGCATCGGCCGCGCGATGCTGCGCTGGCTGGAGCAGCGCCTACGCCAGATCGCCGCTGGCCCTGCGGCCGACCGGCCGGCCATGTTCCAGGGCTTCGCCGAGCAGCACGAGGTGGGCCTGGCTACGCTGCTGACTCAGGAAGGCTATCAGCCAGTACGCTACTTCTACCAGATGGTGCGCCCATCGTTGGACGACATCCCCGATTTTCCGCTGCCCGCGGGCATCGAGGTTCGCCCGGCGCTGCCGGAGCACTACCGCGCGATCTGGAATGCCGGCGTCGAAGCTTTCCAGGACCACTGGGGCTTTGCGCCGCCCGCCGACGAAGACTACCAGGGCTGGCTGGGCAACAAGACCCTCTTCCAGCCGCACCTGTGGCAGGTGGCCTGGGACGTGGCCACCGATCAAATCGCCGGGCAGGTGCGCACCTTCATCGACGCCGCGCAGAATGAGAAGTACCAGCGCCAGCGCGGCTGGACCGAGGATATCAGCGTGCGCCGGCCCTGGCGGCGGCGTGGCCTGGCCCGTGCGCTGATTGTGCGCAGCCTGCGCGTGCAAAAAGAGCAGGGCATGACCGAGTCGGCCTTGGGCGCGGACAGCGAGAACCTGAGCGGGGCCACCCGTGTCTACGAGGACTGCGGCTTCCGCGTGGTCAAACGCAACACGGCCTATCGCAAGCCGCTATAAGGTAGCCATGCCAAGCACCAGAACCTATCTCATCACCGGCGCGACCAATGGCATTGGCAAAGCGGCCGCGCAGGCCATCGCAGCGCAGGGCGGCCGCGTGGTCATCGTCGGCCGCAACGCAGCCAAGACCGAGGCTGTCGCTGACGAGCTGCGCCAGGCCAGCGGCAACCCACAGATCGACTTTCTGCTGGCTGACTTATCCAGCATGAGCGAAGTGCGCCGGCTGGCAGGCGAGTTCAACGCCCGCTACGGCCGGCTGGACGTCCTGATCAACAACGCCGGCGCGTTCTTCCTGCGCCGCCAGGAGACAGTGGATGGACTGGAGATGACCTTTGCCCTCAACCATCTGAGCTACTTCCTGCTGACCGATCTGCTGCTGGAACTGCTCAAAGCCAGCGCGCCGGCGCGGGTGGTCAACGTATCCTCTGGGGCCGAGAGCGGCGCGAGGGTGGACTGGGACGACCTGCAACTGGCCAGGAAATACCGCGGCTTCGCGGCCTATGCTCTGTCCAAACGCTTCAACCTTTACTTCACCTACGAGCTGGCGCGGCGGCTGACAGGGACAGGCGTGACGGTCAACGCGCTGCACCCAGGCGCGGTGGCCACCGGCATCTGGGCCAATCCCTTTGGCCGGCTGGGCGGGCTGGTTAAGCCGCTGACCCGGCTGACCATGAAAAGCCCTGACATGGCTGCTGAGACGATCGTCCATCTGGCCACGTCGCCAACAGTGGCGGGGGTGACAGGCAAGTACTTCGTCGACATGCAGGAACGCTACCCATCGCGCGCCTCGCAGGACCCGGCCGCGGCCCAGCGCGCCTGGCAGGTCAGCGAAGCGCTGCTTGCAGGTTTGACGGAATAGGGCAAAGACCGCATAATTGGGCGCATATTCCACGCACTCGAAAGGAGTCTCATCTGTACATGGCAAAGTCAGCTTCGCAGCGCAAACCAGCGCCGCGCAAGACGGTTCCACAGCAACCTGAAACACAATCCAGCCGCAAAAACGGCGCTGGCCAAAGCCAGTCTGGCAAGAGCAAGCAGGGCAAGACGCAGCAAGGCAAGGGCCAGCCGATCGTCAAGCAGCGTAGCACCCTGTGGACCATCGTCCTGGCGTTGGTCAGCTTGGGGGCAGTCATCGACGCTATCGTGCCGCTACTCTATCGCCGGGAGACCTATGAAATCAACCATCCCTACGTGCTGGGCGGCGCCATCCTGGTGGGCCTGCTGGGCGTGGCCGGCGTCGTCGGCCTGTGGCTGTGGAAGCGCTGGGGCCTCTACCTGTTTGTGGCCAGCGTCGTCGGCAGCATCGTCGTCGGCCTTTTGGTCTACCCGAGCATGATCGCCGCCTTCCATGCGGTGATCCCGCTGTTGATCCTGGGCTACGGGCTGTCCAGGGACAACGTGCTGGCAAAACTCGAGTAAGCGGCGCACCGCAAGATGCCAGGTGTGAGCATAAAAGCAGGACCTCACTGACCGGTGAGGTCCTGTTTTTTGATTCCCAGCTACCGTTGACGCTGTGCTTAACACAGCGTAAACAAAGTTACTGCGCATAAGCGCCCGGCACTTTTGCGACGATTCGCACATGATGACAAGCTCGGTTCAAGTGCCGGGCGCCTCAATTACTTCGTTTGCAGCGTGCTCAAGCCATCCGATACAGCGCGCGCACTTGCTCAAGCGACTCGGTCGTAACGCCCAAATCCTCGATCAGGCCGTCGTGCAGGCTGTAGATCCAGCCATGCACGGCCAGCGGCTGACCGCGCCGCCAGGCATCCTGCACGATGGTGGTTTGGCAGACGCTGGCTACCTGATGGACGACGTTGATCTCACACAGACGGTCGCTGCGGGCCTGCGGGTCGGCAATAGAGTCCAACTCGGCGCTGTGATCCAGGTAGATATCCTTGATGTGGCGCAGCCAGTTGTCGATCAAGCCGTGGCGGCGATCGCTGAGCGCCGCCTGCACACCGCCGCAGCCATAGTGACCGCAGACAATGACATGTTGCACGCGCAGGACATCGACCGCATATTGCACGACCGACAGACAGTTCATGTCGGTATGCACCATCAGGTTGGCGATATTGCGATGCACGAACACCTGGCCGGGGTCCAGGCCGATAATGACGTTGGCCGGCACACGGCTGTCTGAGCAGCCGATCCAGAGGTACTGTGGCGACTGCTGCTGCGCCAGCCTGGTGAAGAAGCCGGGGTCCTGTTCCGTGCGCGTATTCGACCACCGGCGGTTGTTGGCAAGCAAATCGTGAAGAGTATGCATCGGCGCTGCACCTTGTCTGAGATTGATATCTTACGCGTGCCCGATGCACGCGCAGCCATGTCGACGCCATTATAGAGCTAGCCAGCAATCACCACCAAAAGCCGTTAGTCCTCGGCGTGACTCGGTTCGGCCCGCCCGCCTACACCTGCACTGCGCGCAGGCGCAAGTGTCCTCGGAACCGGCGAGCCAGGGTCCGGGGCGCTGTGCAAAGACCGGACACAGCCGGGCGCCCGGACTTTCCACAGGGCAGTGCGCCAGTCTGGAAGTGCTCATACTGCAAAATCACGAACTGGCTGTTAGGCTTGATTTGGTGAGCGCGAGTAACAAACCATCAATCGACTACTTGACCAATCTACCAATCTACCAATCAACCAATCTACCAACCACCAATCTACCATCCAAGGAGCACCAACCATGTCAACCACCCATTCAGAGGCCATTTGGAATGGCACGCTCAGAGAAGGCAACGGCACGATGAAAGTCGCCAGCGGCTACTTCGAGGGGCCGTACACCTTCGCCACCCGCTTCGAGGGCGGGGCGAAGGGCACCAACCCCGAAGAGCTGATCGGCGCGGCCCATGCCGGCTGCTACTCCATGTTCCTGGCGGCGCTGCTAACCACCAACGGCACGCCCCCAACCAGCGTCCACACCACGGCCACCGTCCACCTGACGGCCGGCCCTACCATCAGCAAGATCGAGCTCAATACTGAGGCCGAAGTTCCTGGCCTGGAAGGCGACAGGTTCCAGGAGCTGGCGCTCGAGGCCAAGGCCAAGTGCCCGGTGTCCAAGGCGCTGGCGGCCGTGGACGAGATCGTGCTGAACGCCACGCTGCTGTAGCCGGCTAACCGGGATACGGAGTCGAGGCTTTAGCCGGGTCTGGCTGGCACGTCGCCCGCGCCCACCTAAAGGCTCGACTCCGGTCCGCAGATCCCCACAGTTGAAGTTTTCTGGTTTGCCCACAGCTTGTTCCTGCCTTATAATGCAGCGGCGTTTCGTCGCCATAGTCACAACCTGATCCCAGCTTACATCAGCTACACCAGACTCTCCCTGTTGGAGGCACCATCCATGTCCAAGATCATCTCGATCCATTCGTTCCGCGGCGGCACCGGCAAGTCCAACACGACGGCCAACGTCGCCACCTTACTGGCTGCGCGCGGTCTGCGGGTTGGTGTTGTTGACACGGACATCGCATCCCCAGGCATTCACGTCCTGTTTGGCATGGATGAAGAGCATATGGGGCGCTCGCTCAACGACTATCTGTGGGGCAAGTGCGATATCGCCGAGACCGCCCACGACGTGACGTCCAATGTCGGCAAACCGATCGCTGGCAAGATTTACCTGATCCCTTCCAGCATCAAAGCCGGCGAGATCGCGCGCGTGCTGCGCGAGGGCTACGACGTTGGTCTGCTCAACGACGGTTTTCAGGATCTGATCGAAGCGCTCAAGCTGGACGTGCTGCTGATCGACACCCACCCCGGCCTGAACGAGGAGACGCTGCTCTCCATCGCCATCTCCGATGCACTGGCCATCATCATGCGCCCCGACAGCCAGGACTACCAGGGCACCAGCGTGACGGTCGAAGTAGCCCGTAAACTGGACGTGCCCAAGCTCCTGCTGATCGTCAACAAGACGCCGCAGGTCTTCAATCCGGCCGAGGTCAAAGCCCGGGTCGAGAGAGCCTACAACTGCGATGTCGCTGCGGTTCTGCAACACTCGGACGAGATGATGGTGCTGGCCAGCAGCGGCATCTTCGCTCTCCACCACCCTGACCATCCCATCACCCAGCAGTTCAGGGAAATCGCCGCCAAGCTGTACGACTAGAGGCGCTGCCGTGACCCAAGTCATCGCGGGCAATGCTGTTCACGCGGGTTCTGGCGTCTCGACCGTCCTGGCCAACGTGGCTGCGCTGATGGCGGCGACGCAGCCCGCGTCGCGCGTGGGGGTCATCGATGCCTGCCTGTCGGCGCCCACGCTGCACCTGCTGTTCGGTCTGCCGCAACACGCTTTCCGCCACACGCTCAACGATTTCCTCCTGGGGACTTGCCGCCTGGAGGACGCGATCCATCCCATCCCTGTCAACGCTGCCTCGGACCCAGCGCAGCAACTGCTGTTGATTCCCGCTGACCCCGACGTGACGGCCGTCACCAAAGCGGCTCGATGGACGACCACCGTGGAACCGCTGGCGACAAGCTGCCTCCAGTTGGCTGCTGACCTGGACCTGGATTTTCTCTTGCTCGACACCGAGGCCGGCCTGCCTCCCAGCACCTTGGCTGCCCTGACTGCAGCCAACACGGCGCTGCTGGTGCTGGCGCTGGACAAACAGCACTACCAGGCCACCGCCCGCACGGTGGCCGTCATCGACCAATTACCCCTTACCCGCCGCATGATGGTAGTCAATTTGGTCAGCCCCTCTCTGCTGCCGGACAACGTACAAGCCCAAGTGACGCAGAGCTACGGATGGGACGTGGCGGCGATGGCGCCCTACTGTGAAGAGCTAGGAGCCTTGGGCAGCGCCAGCCTCTTTGCCCTGCGCTATCCCACGCATCCGGTTACGGCAATCCTGCGCCAAGTGGCGCAAGGACTGGTCAGGGGAGGCCAGGAACTGCTCCGGTAATAGCGCAATGGCGTCGACGCCAAACGAATCCGTATACTGGGTAGGTGTTCGGCGCCTGACACAGCAAAGCATGCTAAAGCAAGCTCACGCGTGCGCACCCCCAGCTTGCTTTAGCATGCTTTGAGGTTGTCAGCCTGCGGTTTCAACCGCAGGCGGCGCCGCGGCGAGATTGCCGGATTTCATTCTTACCTTTCATTAGCACCCGGAACGCATTCCCCAGCCGCTGAGGCGGCTTCGTGCTCTCAGCCGGTGAATTCCATTCACCGTGTTCTCTCAGCCGGTGAATTCCATTCACCGGGTTCTCTCAGCCGGTGAATTCCATTCACCGGGTTCTCTCAGCCGGTGAATTCCATTCACCGGGTTCTCTCAGCCGGTGAGTTCCATTCACCGCGTTCACGCTCTACAAATCCAGGGGAATATTCTGCCTGCGCATGCGGGCCAGATAGACGCGGAAGATAATTCCACCCTCGCCTTCCTTCTCCTCGACGCGCAGATAGCCCTTCGATGCCAGGTGCTCACCCACGTGCTGCGCCTCTTCAGGCGTCGTCTCCATCGCATCGGCTAACTCCTCGATCGTCATCGCTCCCTGGCGGATAAGCCTCTGCAAAACCTTGTTGAGTGGTTCGGGCAGCATCGCCACGCCCAGGGGCGTCGTGCCTTCCACGGTCTCAAGCTCGGATATCTCGTGATGCAGGTTCTCGAATTGATCCATGATGTCCTCGCTCGTCTTCCATAACTCGATACGCTGTAGGCAAAATGTAACTATTCAGCCATAGGTGCCGGGCACTTGAATCTGCGCTTGCACGGATGCCCGCAACGCCGACTCAGGCCCACAAATCGATCGCAAGTGCCCGGCGCCTGGATAGTTACGACAAAGCAATCAAGGCGCCCGGCGCTTGATCCAGGCTGGTCGTTTTGCACGAATCGTAGCAGCATGCCGGCCGCTTACAGGTCTTGTCCCTGGTCTACTTGCAAGACTGGTGGGGCCGCGTCGCCTTCAGTGGCGGCCGGTCCTTGGCTTCGGCGCCGGCGGATAGTCTTTGCCTTGTCGCGCAGGTCCTGGAAAAAGTCGCTGTCCACAATCTCGCCAACCTGTTGCTGCCGCTTCACCTCGTCGATCTCGATCTGCAGCTCAGCGACCTGCTGTTTCAGCGACTCCTCGCGCTCGCGCACCTTGGCGACCATCACGACAAACGTCGCAGCCAGCGTGGCGATCTCATCGCGCAGCACGCCAACGCCGCCCGATGCCAGGCCGGCAAAGTCCTGGTCGTACCAGCCGTTGGCCACGCAACTAGCCATTTTGGTCAGCTTCACGATTGGCCGCGTCAACAGGCGCGAGAGCAAGAGCACAACGACGAACAGACCGCCATAGGCGACCAGGAAAGCGATCAAGACACTGCTGCGAATCTGCTGCTGCACCTGGCTGACGTAATCCGCAGCGAAGTCGATGCCGACGGCGCCCACCTGTTCACCCTGGGAATTCATGATCGGGCCGTAGGCCGAGACCCACCTGCCCCAGTCGTCGCTATAGATCGTCATGCGGCTGGTTTCTTGCTCCAGCCCCTGCAAAATGAAGTCGGCCTGAGGTGTGTACGACTCCAGAAACTGCGTGCCATCCTCCGGCCGCACGATGCGAAAGATGTCCCCCACCCATAGCACGTCGCGCCCTTCAGGACTCTTGATGTAGGTGTAGGGATTGGCGCGCGGCTCGATGCGATGGATGGTTTCCAGCCATTGCTGGTGGGCCTGATAACGTGGATCCTCGCTGGGCAAGCCGGTCGCCGGATCCACCACTGCCGCGTTGACCAGGGCTTCAAACGCGTCGCCGTCGATGCCGTCGATCGCCGCGTGCAGCGTGTTGGTCAGGTCACCGCGAATCTGCTCCAGCGCAGCCTGGGTGCTAAAACGGTAGAACCAGGCGAAGGCCATCGCAAACACAACACTGAAGACCAACGAGAAGGCGATCAGCAGCTTCATGCTGAGGTTCAAAGCCAGCCGGTGATGGCTGGGAGGCGTTATGTCTGCCATCAAAAGTTACTCCACAGCCGCGGCGACAGCGGGTTCGCTCGCGACCAGATAGCGCGAGATGAAGCCACGGTACTGCTCTTGCAGCGCGGGCGTGATCTCTGCATAGTATCCAAAACGGCCGCGGCAGCCCGGCGCGCCGCAGCGGCAGGTGAGGTCGAAGTCCAGCTCTGGCCGCGGCCGTTCGTAGTGACGATACTCGGTCATGGCATAGTCGTAGCGAATCTCCTCGTCCTTCGCAATGTCACGCAGCGCGTAGAAATCTGGCAAGCCGTCGTTGTTGGTCTTGACGCCGGCGTTGGGCTGGCAGGAATGGTTCAGATAGCGCGCGGGCGGATAAGCATCCAGGTGCTTGTCCCAGTCGATCTGCAACGAGTACATGGTTTGCTGCGCGATCACCCGGCCTGTGGCGCTGAACAGAAAGTCGCCGCGCTGAAAGGGCCGTTGAGCATAGACGCCTAACCCAACGCCCGGTTTGGAAGCCAGATAGACGTTGGCGGCGATCGCCAGTTGATTGATCCCCTGGTCAGACACGATGGCCAGCCTCCGGTTCCAATGGGACCTGAGCAACGACGCGACCGATCAAAGCGGTGTATGACAGGCCGGCCAGCCGGGCCAGCGCGGGCATGGCCGAACGCGTTGGGTGCAGGCCAGGGTTGGGATTGATCTCCAGCAACTGCGGGGTACCGGCAGAGTCCATTCGGATGTCTACTCGTCCAATCGCCTGGCAGCCAACCGCCCGGTAGGCCCGCAGCCCCAGCGCGCACAGTTCGCTGCGCAGCGCGTTGTCGGCCACGGGTTGGAACGTCTGCGGATTCCATGCCTTCTTGCCCCGCACATCCACCAGCGACGCCGCGCTGTGCAGGATCTCGACCACCTCAAGCGCTTCGGCCGCCGGCCCGCTGCCCAGCACGCCGACGCTGAACTCGCGGCCGGGCAGGTAGGTCTCCACCAGCAGCGGCCGGTAGCTGGCCAGCAAGCGCGCCGCCTGGTCGGCCAGCGCGCGCTCGCCGTGAACCAGCGAACGGGCGGAGACGCCTTTGGAAGACCCCTCGCGCGCGGGCTTGATAAAGAGCGGAAAGCCGCCCAGCTCGGCAGCCACCTCAGCCAGCCCGGCCATATCATCGACCACACGGTAAGGCGGCGTCGGCAGACCGGCGTCGCGCCAAAGGGCTTTGACTATCGCCTTGTCGATGCAGACGGTCAGCGTGAACGCGTCAGCGCCGGTGTAGGGCACGCGCAACGCCTCCAGCAGCGCGGGTACCTGCGCCTCGCGCGCCCGGCCCCAGATGCCAGCCGCATAGTTGAACACCAAATCGACCACGCCGCCGCAGCCCAGAAAGCGCACCAGCGCGGCCATGTCACCGATGACCGTCACGTCGTGGCCCAAGTCAACCAGCGTGGCCGTCAGGTATTCGACCTCGTCGGCCGCGGCGAACTCGGCTGTCAGTTCGACGTCGGCCAAGCCACCCGCCAGCAGCGGCGGCTGTTCCTGTAGTTCGCAGACGATAGCAACACGCATAATCACATGACCTGCTGTG
>Ga0209573_1003485_pt1 | contig 17163 bp, 12 predicted proteins | sample TNRBio252014_DNA_FD_185870 | JGI IMG/M metagenome (GOLD analysis project Ga0209573, IMG submission 185870) | Wastewater treatment Type I Accumulibacter community from EBPR Bioreactor in Madison, WI, USA - TNR Reactor_6/25/2014_ DNA (SPAdes)... | ecosystem: Engineered > Bioreactor > EBPR >...
TGCCAGTCGTACCTGGTCTCGACCAGATGGCGGGCATTTGCCGCCAGCCGGCCATGCAAGTCAGCGTCGCTTACCAGCCGGATGGTCTGGCTGGCGAAGCGCTCGGGGTCGTCGGCCAGCAGCAGGTGTTCGCCATCGGCCACGTCCAACCCCTCCGCGCCCTTGGATGTGGCCACCACCGGCGTGCCCAGGGCCATGGCCTCCAGGATCTTGAGGCGCGTGCCGCCGCCCTGGCGGATGGGCGCCACGGCCACTGCAGCGCCGGCCACCGGCAGGCGCACGTCCTCCACGTAGCCCAGGAGGGTTACACTGTCGTCCAGGGCCAGCCCGGCCAGGTCGACGCCGGCCGTGGCGCCGGTGATGGCCAGCGTGGCCTCGGGGACCTGCGCCCGGATGCGGGGCCAGACTTCGGCCAGGAACCACTGCACCGCGTCGTAGTTGGCGCTGTAGGTCAGGCTGCCGTTGAAGACCAGGCTGTTGGGCCGCGGCTGGGCCAGGCCGGGGCGGTTGTGCGCGCAGTCCACGCCGTTGGGCACCACCTCGACGCGCGGGCCGCGCCGGCCGGCTGCGTCCAGGGTGGCCTGGCGGTCGGCCGCGGAGACCATGGTGAGGAGATCGAAGCGCGGGTAGGTGCGGGCCTCGTACCAGCGTCCCTTGCGCCAGCTCAACCAGCACCGCGCCCGCTGCGCCGCGCCCGAGGCCTCCTGGTAGCGTTCCCAGGCCCAGCGGGTCATGGCGTTGTGCTCCTCCAGGATCCTGGCCGTGCCCGGCGGCGTCTGGAGGGCGTAGTCGATCATCATGCCGGTGGAGGCGATCACCGCGTCGTAGGGCTGGGCGCGCAGCGCCTGGGCAGCCAGTTGGCTCATGGCCGGCACCGGGCGCGAGGCCACCGGCCGCGGCGAGAGAAAAGTGCGCAGCGCGCCGGCCTGGTTGAGGGCGAAGGGATCGACCGGCGCGACCTGGATCTCGCTGCACCAGTCGCGCAGCTCGCCCAGCGCGTCGGGCCGGGCCGTGGCGAAGGCAAAGGAGAGCAGCGTCACCTGGTGGCCCTCCGCCAGGCCGCGCAGCAGGTAGTAGGCGCGCAGCTTGGAGCCGTTGTCGGGCGGGTAGGGAAACCAGGTGGCGAGGAAGAGGATGCGCATCGTCAGCCGAGGAACTTGCGGTAGGTCAGTTGGTAGCTCAAGTCGCTGCGCCGCTGGCCGATGAGCCGCGCCGGCACGCCGCCGACAATGGTGAACGGATCGACATCCTTGGTTACGACTGCGCCGGCTGCAACTACTGCGCCCTCGCCCACCGTAACGCCTGGCAAGACTGTGGAGCGAGCGCCCAGAAAGACACGGTCGCCGATCACCACCGGCGCGCCGCGCCAGCCAAACGCAGGGTCGTTGGGGTCGTGTTCCAGGGTGAGGATCTGCGCTCCCTCAGAGATGCTGACGTTGTCGCCGATGCGCAGCCCGGACCGGCCGTCGAGCAGGACGTCGCGGTTGATGATGCTGTGAGCACCGATCGCTACGCCGGATGGACGATAGAAGCGGCAGTGGCGGTGGATGCTAGTCGCCTTGCCTATCACCACATGGAAGATCCGGCGATAGATCAACAGCCGCAGAGTGTGTGACGGAATCGCGCCTACCCACTCAATCAGGTAGTCCTTGGCATCGATCCAGCGCCAATACCAACGGCTAAGAAAGAGCTTGAGACCCAGCGGAGCACGCTGTCGAAAGACGCGTGGCACACTGCCCTTGGCAGCCTCGTGATCTTGAGCAACACCGGTTTGCACATCGACTCCTTCTGAGGTAGACACGTGGTTCTCCTGCCTGACGCGCTGCTCTGTTCACAAGCGGTTAGGATAGCACACCTTGGCTACATCGTCACCCATCTTGCCCCACCGATCCAACAGGGCGTCGCGCAACGCGTAGAAACGAGCAGCGCGGTGGGGAAGTCTCTGGCCGTCGTGGGTGTCCAGCGTGAAGGCTGCAAGAGCGGCAACCTGTCTCAGGCAGGTTCTTGTCAGAAGGTTACTCCGCCTGAGGCCGTTCCAGTGACGTCTGATGAAATGAATCTGGTTGCGCGTCATGTAGTAGTCAGTCACGGGCGAAGATTGGCCGAGCGTAGCCGAGACGTAATGCATGACGCGGGCTTCAGGCACGGCAAGGATCCTGAAACCTGCTTTGCGCACGGCGATACACCAATCAGCTTCCTCAAAGTAGAGGAAGTATTTGTCATCCAACAACCCTGTTCGCTCAAAGACACGACGTTTGACCAGCATAGCTGATCCAGGTGCGATACTGACCTCAAAGGGCGCCCGGTGCACCAACTCAGTCACCGGTTGGCCGGTGTACAAGCGCTGGACGGAGCCGCCTGTCCAGTCAACTTCGGCGCCGAGACTCCAGACCTTGTGGACGTCCTGCATCTCCACAATCATCGGGGTGGCGACGCCTGCCCGTTCGTTCGCATCCAGCGCAGCCAGCAGCGGCGCCAGGAAGCCTGGCTCGACGACAACGTCGTTGTTGAGGATGCAAACGTAATCCGCGCCGGCTGCCAGAGCATGTTTGACGCCAACGTTGTTGCCGCCAGCATAGCCGAGGTTGGCCCCAGTCTCGAGCAGCGTCACGCCCGAATGGGCAGCCCGAATCCGAGCGACCGAGTCGTCGGTGGAACCGTTGTCCACGACGATGATCCAGGGATTGGGATAGTCCAGTTGCGCCAGGGAATCGAGACAGGCGACGGTATCCCTGGCGTTGTTCCAGTTCAGCACGACGATGGCAATGGACGGGTTCATGGTCGGCGGTAGGCGGCTCGGCTCAGGTGGCTTTCCACGGCTTGCACCGATCGATCCCAGCTCCACTCGGCCTGAACGTAGGCGCGGCCCTGCTGCCCCAGGCTTGCTCGCCGGCCGGGATCGCTGGCCAGACCGGCAATCGCTGCAGCGAAGCGCCCGGGATCGCGTTCCACCAGCAAACCGGTGGCTTCGTGTACGATGGTCTCGCGCACGCCAGCCTCGCGCACGCCTACGACCGGGGTGCCGCAGGCCATCGACTCCAGCGGCACGAAGCCAAAGGGCTCCATGACCGGCGCGTACACGGTCAGCAGGGCGCGGTTGTAGCTTGCGACCAACTCGTCGTCGCTGACGCCGGCGCGGAATTCGACCTCCACAGCGCCGCGCCGGGCCAACTCCTGCAGATAGCCCTTCTCCGCACGATCGGTGAAGTTGCTGACGATGGTCAACGCTGGTCGTTGTCCGGCCTCGATCCTCGCCAGACCCGCAATGACCCAGTCGAAGCCCTTGCGGGGGGTCAACGCGCCGACGGAGATGACCCGCTGCTGCTTTTCAAGGCCCAGCGGACGGAAGCGCTCGCTGTCCACGCCCAGGCGGCCGACGTGGGCGAAGATGCCATAGGTGCGGAAAAGGGTTTCACGCGAGTAGTGCGAGTTGACCAGCACAATGCTGGCAGCCCTCACGTTGTCCCTGTCCAGCCGGCGCAGCGTCCTGCGATACAGGCCGGGCAAGGGATCGAACCGGTTGCCCAGATCTTGGGCCTTGGAAAAGCGATTGTACGGCCGCTCGGCGGGCGGCTCGTAGAGGAGCCGCGGCGGCTCCGCGCAGTAATAGACGGAGGGGGTACGCAGGTATTTGAGCAGGCCGGGGCTTTGGCTGAACTGGCAATTGTGCGCAAATACCACGGCGTAGCCGTCGCCGTCGATCTGGGCGGCGATCTGGCGCTGCAGCGTGTCCAGCCGGCGCAGATCGGCGCTGCGGATGCCCTGATTCAGCCGGCCAAAGGGAGGGCGGGCCAAGGGCAGCGGCTGGAAGGGCCAGACTACGTGCCTGCCGGCGTAGGGCCGCAGGTCGCAGAAGTCGTGTTCGGCCGTCGCCAAGGTGTAGACGTCCACCTCGTGGCGCCCGGCCAGGCGCCGGGTCATCTCGAACAAGGCCCGCTTGCCGCCGCCAGAGGGGAGGTTGTGGTAAACGGCGATTTTCATTGGCGACACAGCACTTGGTCCAGCGTTTCCGCCAATTTACTGGTCAGCTTACAACGCTCATACTCGCCGATTGCTGACCAATCCGGCCGGTAGTTATCACGCGTGAAACCGCCGTAATCCCCAGCGATTTGTCGGATCGCGAGCGCAAGCCCATCGACATTCTCCGCATCCACTGCGCGGCCGATGCCACAGGCGCGCACCATCTGTCCGGCGACGCCCTCTTTAGCTGCAATCGCCAACACCGGCCGCCCGGCGACCATATACTCGAATATCTTGCCTGACGAGGCATCTGGCCCCTTTCGCAGCAGCAGCAGCACGTGGGCATTGTGCATCAGGCGCAGCGCCTCGTCGTGCGACACACGCTCGGCGTCCAGTTGAAAGAGCCGGCTGTGCCGCGATTGTAGAATGCTGGCTCGGTCCGCCGGATGCATGAAGCCGATGAAGTGGAAGTGCAGCCGGTCCAACGCGATACCCTCCTCCGCCAGACGATCCAGTGCGGCCAGCAGCGGCAGCGGCTCTCCCTGGTAAACGCTGCCCGGGTGCAGCAGCACGACGCGTCCGTCGGGCGCAGTCGGCGGCGGCAGACCAGCCTGTATCGCCGGCAGATCGGGAAAATCCGCCTGGTCCCAGCCGTTGGGGATCAGGGCGAACGGCCGCGTTCCGGTCTTGCCATCGATCTTGTCCTTCAACCCCTCCACACAAGGTTCCGTGACCGACACCACCGCATCGGCGTGTGCCAGCACAGCGCGCTCGATGCGCTGATCAAAGGAGCGCCGCGCGGGCGTGGGAAAGTAGATAAAGGTGTTGTCGGTCCAGGGATCGCGGAAGTCGGCGATCCAGGGCTTGCCGGTCAGCATCTGCAGCAGCCGGCCAGCGAACAAGGGAGACCAGGGCGGCGCCGTCGTGATCACCGCGTCGATCTGCTCCTCGTGGATGATCCGACGGGCCAGCGACACAGCTTTCAGCGACCAGAAAAACGCCGGGTCCAGCGGAGGGTCCTGCACAACGTAGAGCGGGCATAAGGCCATCTTGCGCAGCCGCTTTCTCAGGGGAAGCCGGCCCTGAACAGGCGCGGCGCCTGACGCGACGGCTGCGGCGCCAGGCTGTGGGGGGGTGCTGGGCTTCCAGCCCACCCAGGCGGCCAGACGATTGGCAGGCTGCGGCCGGGGCGTTGGCACGCGCCAGATCTTGGCATCCGCTGCTACTTCGGCCAGCAACGTTTCGTCCCAGCCCTGGTCGGCATAGGGCTGGTCGGTGGTGATGACGTAGGGCTGCCAGCCGAATTCTGGCAGATATTTGACGAACTTCGCCGGCCGCTGCACGCCGCTGCCGCCGATGGGTGGGAAGAAGTAAGCGATGAACAGAACTTTTTTCATGGGCGTTGTCATACGGCCGCCAACTGGCGCAGGCAGACCTGGGTGAGCAGGCAGGTGTTGATGGCGCTGGTCTGGTTCCAGGAGGAACCGCTATCGAGCTGAGCCAGGGCAGCCTGAATTGCAGCTCCGTTCCACAGCGCGGAGCTGGATAGCCCCGACTCGTCCAGCATCTGTTGGTATCTCCGGCGTCCCTCGCCCGAAAGCCATTGGGACATGGGCAAGGAAAAGCCAATTTTGTCGCGGCGGTTCAGAATGGCTGGCGGAAGCGCCGGGCGCATGGCCCGGCGCAGGACCAGCTTGGTGTAGCCCTGACCCAGCAGGCTGGTATCGGGCAGAGAAAACGCAAAGGTCACCAGCCGCCAGTCGAGAAATGGCATGCGCACCTCCACCCCATGCGCCATGGAGAGCCGGTCATAGTTGCGCAGGATCACCGGCAACACTGTGCTGTGAAAATCACGATACAGCGTGCGGCGTAAGAGCGACGCATCGGGCGGCTCGTCGGAGGGCGTCGGCGGCGCCGCCTCAATCTCGACCAGGGCGGGGCCAAGCCAGTGCGCCAGCGCCGCGCCCTGGCCTGCCGGCTGAGACCAGAACCCGGCGCGGCGCGCCAGCCGGCGCAGAGTGCGCAGCCAGGCATGAGTGTCCCACGTCACCTGGCCCAGCTCGTTGCGCGGCCCGGCGTCGGCCGGGCTGGTGGTCAGGCCGCGATAGATGTCCAGCAGTTCCAGGTAGCGGCGGGGATGGGTGGGCCAGGAGCCGGCGTCGTACAGCGCGTCGATGGTGTAGTGCGGATAGCCGGCCAACAGCTCGTCGCCGCCGTGCCCGTCCAGCGTTACCACGACGCCGCCCTGGCGCTGGGCCTGGTAGATCAACCACAGGTTGGCGAGCGGGGCGTTGGTCACCTGCTCGACGTGATAGCTGGCGGCGGCCAGGAGATCCAGCGTCTGCTGAGCGGTGATCTCGACGAAGGTGGGGTGAACGCCTGCTTGGCGAATGACCTGTTCGGCAAAGGGACGTTCATCCACCGCCGTGCCTGGAAAAGTGGCGACGAAGGCGCGCTGCCAGTCGGCTGCCTGCCGCTCGCCCCCTTGCCGCGCCAGCTTTGCCACGGTGCATACCACCGAGCTGGAGTCCAGCCCGCCGCTGAGCGAGCTGCCGATGGGAACGTCGCTGCGCATGCGCAGCCGGCAGGCGTCCTCGAAAAGCTCACGAAAGCGCTCCGCCTGCTCCTCCAGGCGCTGCGGGACCGCGGTCAGATGATCCAGCGTCTGCCACCAGCGCCGCACGCTGACCTGCCCCTCGGCATCGACGCGCAGCCAGTGGCCGGCCGGCAGCCGGTAGACATCGTGCAACAGGCAGTTGGGGCCGCCTTCCTGGCTGTGAATATCGAGCAATTCCGCTTTGAGCACGGGCAGATTGAGGCGCGACACAAATCCGGGGAGATCCAGGAACGCCTTGATCTCGGAAGCGAAGGCGAAGCGATCGGGCTGGCGCAGATAGAAGAGCGGCTTGACGCCGAAGCGGTCGCGCGCCAGCCAAAGCGTGCGCTCCTGGTTGTCCCAGATGGCGAACGCCCACATGCCGTTGAACTTGAGCAGACAGTCGACGCCCCACTCGGCAAAGGCGGCTAGGATCACCTCGGTGTCGCTGGCGCTGGCGAAGGCGTGGCCTTTGGCCTCCAGCTCGGCGCGCAGTTCGAGGAAATTGTAGATCTCGCCGTTGAAGGTGATCCACCAGCGCCCAGCGCCGTAGCTCATCGGCTGATGGCCGGCCGGGCTGAGGTCGAGGATCGCCAGCCGCCGGTGCCCCAGCCCCAGCGCGGCATCAAGGTGTATGCCGGCGCCGTCTGGGCCGCGGTGCGCCAGGCGGTCGCTCATGGCCGTAACCTCTTGAGTGCTTACAGGCGCGCCGTCGAAGCGCCACAGTCCGCAGATTCCACACATAGTCGATGCTTACACCCTCAGGACAGCAACTCAGCATAACAGGCGGCGACCTTGGCCATCTGCGCAGCATAGTCGCCGTGGCTGCGCACAAAATCGAGCGACCGAGCGACCACGTGGCGCCGCAGCGCGTCGTTCTCCAGCAGTTCAAGCACGGCCGAAGCTGTCGCCTCCGCATCGTCCACCGGCGCCAGCAGCCCGGTTTCGCGCTGCTCCACGATCTCGCGCAGCGCGGCCAGGTCACTAACCACCACCGGCGCGCCGCACGCCATCGCCTCGAAGACCGACGACGGGCGGCTGTCGGAGTTCGGCACGGAAAGCACGACATCGGCCAAGGCGTACAGGGCTGGCATGTCGTCGTTGGCAAACCAGCCGGCGAAGACGACGGCGCGGCGGAGGTCCAGCCGGTCGATTTCGGCCTCCAGGCTGGCCACGTAGGCCGGGTCGAGCTGGCGCTTGCCCAACAGAACGAGCTGGGTCTCCGGGTAGCGCGCCAGCACCGCGGGCAGGGCGCGGATCAGCACCTCTGTGCAATAGATCGGCTGAAGGTTGCGCGGGCTGAGCAGCACCGGTCCGCGGCCGATGCCCAGTTTGGCGCGCAGGTGCGCCGCGTCGACCGCGGGGTGAAAACGCGCCAGGTCGACGATCTGGCCGACGCGGCGGATGCGGTCAGGATCGACGCCCAGGGCAAGGCTGGCGTCGGTCAGCGCGGCCGAGTTGCACAGCACCAGGTCCGCCCGGCGCAGCGCCCGGCGCAGGAACCAGCGCGCGCGCGGCGTGTATTGATCGGGATAGGCCAACAGGTCGCTGCCCCAGGGGGTGATGACCAGGGGGCCGCGCCGCGCCAGCGCAGCAGGCAGCTCGCCGGCGTTGAGCATGAGGATGTCGAGAACATCGGGCTGAATGCGCCCCAGCAGGCATTGCAACTGCCGCCACTGGGCCAGGGGCCACCAGCCCAGCCGCCAAAGCGCGCTGCGCACGGGCGCAACAAAGGGCGCGCTCAGGACTTCCGGCAGATGATAGTACCGGACGCCTGCCAGCGCGGGATCTGTGGGATGGTTCCATCCCAACAAATGGAGCTCGTCCCCGCGCTGGAGGAAGTAGCGCAGCCATTTGACCGTGTGGCTGCTGGTTGGGTCGGCCAGGTAGCAAAGGCGCATGGTGATTAGAGCAACGTTGGGACTGGATGCTGGGAAAGCACCGTATCGAACACGTTCACCAGCTTTTCCGTCAGGCGTCGGCGCTCGAAGGAATTGACGACTTCGGGATCCGGATCGATGTGCAGACGCTGTTCGCGCCATTCCTGATACATCTGAAGCAAGGCGGCGCTGATGGCGCTCTCATCGTCTGGCGGCGCGATCACGCCAACGCGGGCAGACTGAACAACCTTGGCCGCCTCCGAATCGAGCGGCGCCAAGGCAAGGATTGGCCTGCCTGCGCCCAGGTATTCGAATAGCTTCCCTGAATGGATATAGGATGCCCCCGGCGGCACCAACAACAGCAACACATCGGCGGCGGTCATGGCGCTTAGCGCCTGGCTATGCGGCTGCGGCGCGGTATGGCGAAGCCAGATACTATCGCGATAAGCTTCTAGAACTCCAGTGCCATCTTGACCCATGAACTCCACCAACAGGTCATTGGCCGGGATCATCCCTTCCTGCACCAGCCGATCTATACACGTCAGAAAGAGATCAGCCCGCTGCAATCCGTATAGTGAGCCGATGTAGGCCAGGTGGAGCTTGTCGCCGGCCAATTGAGTCCGGGGCAAACCGCCGAAATCGGCGGCGTCGAATCCGTTCTCGATGGTCGTGATTTTGCCTGCGTGTTTGCCGCTTTCCAGTGATCCCATCTGATCGGTCATGCTGCTGGTCACCGAGATGATGTGGTCGGCATGCGCAAAGACGGCTCGCTCACCTCGTTGATTGATGCCTGCCTGCCATGAGGTTGGGGTTTGGATAAATGGGTTCTGCGTCCAGGGATCACGGAAATCTGCCACCCAGGGCAATCGCGTCGCACGCTTGAGCTGCAGACCGATCCATTGGCCGGAGTGGGGTGGCGTGCTGGTCATGATGATCTGAGGGTGATATTGGCGCACCAAACGCCTGGACGCCTGAAGCGCCGGCAGATTCCAGGTGAGATAAGGATCGGGCGCCAGCCATTGCATAACCTTGTAGGGTTCCAAGCGCGTGGCCAGGGCGCGCAGGCGAAGCTTCCAAAGCAGTTTCCATCCCGCCAACAAGCCATGTTCAATCTGTTTGGGGTGAAGATGGCCGACGCGCTCCACAACAACTGACGCTGGCAGCTCAGCAAGCAGGCCGGGGTCGACATGATCGGTCGCCGTTGGTCGAGCACAGACCACGATCGGGTCCCACCCAAGCTCTGGCAGGTACTTGGCGAACTTCAGCGTACGAAATGTCCCGCCGCTGCTGATGGGCGGAAAATAGTAGGCGATGATCAATACTCTTCGATTTGCCACAGATGGTTTTCCGTTATGACGAAGCGATGCTCACATCGGCCCTACGAGCAAAGTGCTCAAGCCATAGACAGGCATGCAGGCTGGGCCATGCCTGGCTGATCGAATTCCATGTCAGGACGCCTGATGAACCCGATGCCTCGATAAGGCTCTTGAAGGCAGGCTCATTCCAGAGGAAGGGGCTATTACAGTCGCTTGACTGCGCGGTATGGCGCAGCCATTCACGCAGCGGCCCTTGAAACCACTGCGCCGATGGCGGCGCAAAGCCGATCTTATCTCGCCGCGTGCGCACCGCCTCGGGCAACAGCCCACGCATGGCCTCGCGCAGCACCAGCTTGGTGTAGCCCTGGCCGATCTTGCTCTCCGGCGGCAGTGAGAAGGCAAAGGTCACCAGTCGCCAATCCATGAACGGCATGCGCACCTCCACGCCATGGGCCATGGCCATGCGATCGAAGTTGCGCAGGATGGTGGGCAACATGGTTTGGTGGAATTCGCGGTACAGCGCTGCGCCGAGGTGGCCGTTGCCCGGCCATGTATAGGGCGGTTCTGGCGTGCGCGCCAGCGCCAACGCCTCCGGGCGCAGGAACTGGGCGACGCCCGGGACGGCGGCCCCCGCACCAGGCGCGCTATCGGCTGCCTGGCGGCCACGGCGCCGGCCAGCGAGACCAACCCAGGCGTTGGTCTCGGCCACCAGGTGGCTCAGCGGCCGGTCAGGCTGCATGGAGCCAGATGAACTGCGGAACATTCCCTGATAGGTGTCGATCAACTGCACATAGCGCCCGGGCCAGCGGCGCAGCCGGCCTGCATCGTGCAGCGCATGGATCACGTGGCTGACGTAGCCGCCCAGCAACTCGTCGCCGCCGTGTCCGTCCAACGTCACGACCACACCGCTCTCGCGCAACCGGCGGTAGATCACCCAGAGCTGGATCATCAGGCCGGCATCCAGACCCTCCAAATGATACACCACGTCGTCGATGTGGCGCTCGAAATCCTGGGGCGTAGGCGTGACGTAGTCCGGCCGCACGCCTGACTGCTGCACGACCAAGTCGGCAAAGCTGCGCTCATCGACCGGGGTGCCGGGGAAAGTGGCGATGAAGGCACGCTGCCAGTCCTCGGCCAGACGTTCCTCCCCATGCGCGCCTCGCCGGTCGATATCTGCCAACGTACAGACAATGGCGCTCGAGTCCAGGCCACCGCTCAGACACGTGCCGATCGGCACATCGCTGCGCATACGCAACCGGCAGGCGTCCTGGAACAGCTCGCGAAAGCGAGCTGCTTGAGCCGGCAACCCATCCGGCGGCGTGATGAGATGGTCCAGGGTGTTCCACCAGCGATAGATCCTCACATCGTCAGGTGTAACCACCATGCAGTGGCCGGGCAGCAGGCGGCGGATGCCCAGCATCAGACATTGCTCGATCCCCTCCTGGCAATAGGGATCCAGCAGGGCGGTGACAAAGGTGCTCCAGTCCACACGTTTGGCGAAATCTGGCAGGCGCAGCAACGCCTTCCACTCAGAGGCGAAGGCAAACCGATCGCGTTCCAACAGATAGAACAGCGGCTTGATGCCAAAGCGGTCGCGCGCCAAGAAGAGAGTCCGCTCGTGGGCATCCCAAATGGCGAACGCCCACATGCCATTGAAGCGCAGCAGGCAATCGCGTCCCCACTGGGCAAAGGCTGCCAGGATCACCTCGGTGTCGCTGCTGCTTTGAAATCGATGGCCCAACGTTTCCAATTCGTGCTGCAGCTCGAGAAAGTTGTAGACTTCGCCGTTGTAGGTGATCCAGTAGCGGCCATCCCCGTAGCTCATGGGTTGGTGGCCGGCCGGACTCAGATCCAGAATGGCCAGGCGCCGGTGGCCCAGACCCAAGCTGCCATCTGCGAACACGCCTTCGCCATCAGGGCCGCGATGTGCGATAGAGTCGGTCATCGCCTGGAGCGTGCTGCGATTGACTGGCGCTCCGTCAAGTTGCCAGAGGCCGGTGATACCACACATCAGGCGTCTGCTCCTTCCTGCGGCGCAGCCAGACGCCACTTTGGTACGTTCAAGAAGCTCCCGTGGCGGATGTCGAACCCCTTGTCCGCAACAACGTGAAAGCCAACCGTACGGTAGGTGTAAACAGTGCGGCGCTCGTCGCTGCTCAGCGCTGTCACGTACATCTGGTAGCTGCCAGGCATCAGCCGCAGCTCAGCGTAGCAAGCCTCCAGAATGCCGCCTGGCTGGTCAGCCGGGAGGAAAAAGCCACACTCGTCGGCGTAGCTGGTGTAACAGTTGAGCGTGTCATCGCGCATGACGCCGACTGCGAAGGTCAGGCCGGAGACACCCGGCGCGCACAGATAGCCGATGCGCACGGTGACGGCATCTCCTACGCCGTAGTCCGTAGCGGGAGATCCGTCGTTGTCCAAGAGCGTCACGCTGACAATCTGTACCTGGCCGTCGGTCTCAGCACCGGTCGCGTTGGGGCTGAGCGCCGCGTTACTAAACACCTTGCTTTCATAAGAGCGTATGACAGCGTCTGGCTCTCCGATCTGCTGCACCTGGCCTCGCTGCAACCAAACAACCCGGTTGCACAGTGCACGGATGTAGCCAAAGCCGTGCGAGACCATGATGACCGAGCGCCCTTCTTCATGGACCAGATCCCACACTTTCTCATAGCAGCGCCGCTGGAAGGATGCATCTCCGACCGAGAGCACCTCGTCCACGAGCAAGATGTCGGGGCTGACGTGGGCGGCGACAGCAAAGCCCAACCGCGCGTACATTCCTGAGGAATAGCGCTTGACCGGTGTATCGATGAAACGTTCCAGCTCGGCGAAGGCCACAATTCGGTCGAACAAGCTCTCAATGTCGCGATGACGCAGTCCCAAAATGGCGCCGTTGAGATAGACGTTCTCCCGACCGGTCAGATCAGGGTGAAAGCCTGCGCCCAATTCGATCAGGGAAGAAACACGTCCCTTGACATACATAGTTCCCGTTGTCGGTTTGGTGATCCCGGCAATCAACTTCAGAATCGTGGTCTTGCCTGCGCCGTTGGGCCCGATCAGGCCGACGGTCTCGCCTGGCGAGATGGTCAAATCGACGTCCCGCAGAGCCCACAGCGTTTGGCCGTTGGTGGCTTGAGGGTTGGCGCCGGGCAAGGCGGACTTCTTTGCCAGTCTCTCGCGGAGGCTAGGCATTGTACCCAGTCGGTAACTCTTGCCGACTTGCTCGAGGCGAATCGTATTATCTCGTAACATCAGATCAAATCCGCAAACGTGGGTTCCACACGCTTGAACCAGGCATATCCCACAATCAGCAAGACAAACGAAATCAAGGTCGCAGCAACCAGCGAGGACAGCGACGGCAACTGGCCATGGAGCAGGATCGCCCGGTACCCTTCCAAAATGCCAACCATCGGGTTAAGTTGGTACAACCATTGCCACTGAGCAGGGATCATGGAGGCCGGGTAGATGACCGGCGAAGCATAGAGCCAAAGCTGCAAACCCAACGGAACCAGAAAGCGAATGTCACGGTAGAAGACCAGTCCAGCCGAGCCTATCAACACCACGCCAATGGTCAAAGCCAGTTGAATCGCCACCAACACAGGCAGCAGAAGCACAGTGGGGTATATTGGCATGCGGTACCAAAGCAGCATGACCACATAGATCAGGCTGGCCACCAAGAAATCGACAAAAGCTGCAGCTATGGCTGCCAATGGTAGAACTTCCCGCGGAAAATAGATCTTGGTGACCAGGTTCATGTTACCGACGAGGGTAGATACACCAAAGCTAATAGAGGTCGCAAACAGCGTCCAGGGCAGCATAGCAGTAAAGGAAAAAATAGGATACGGGATACCATCCGTTGGCACCTGGACCACATAGGAAAAGACCAAGGTGAACATCAGGGTGAACGCTAGGGGCTGCAGGATTGCCCAGCCAACGCCCAGAAAGGATTGTTTGTACCGAACCCGCACTTCGCGAGCGGCCCACACCCAGAGCAATTCGCGGTGTTTCCAAAGGTTCTGGATATTGCCAAATATGCTCTTCATCGTTATTGCCGGCGTCGCGTGGCGAAGAGGCTGCGCGCCACTGTAGCGCCGATCACGACAAGTACCGGCGTCAATATCCAGACCCAAAGGCTGGCTGGGCTGATCTGGCGTGGTGCAGCTCGCGCTTCAAACAGCGGCGCTGGGGAAGTGGGAACTGCCTGAGGAGGCAGAGTAGGTTGTGGATCGATGGTTTTCACGGTGGGTTGCGCTTGTAGCGCTTCGTTGGGGCTGGTCAGGGTTGGTAGAGGCTGTCGGGCCAGTGCAGGCGCATCTACGGTGCGATGCGTGGTCCAGATGAGGCCGGTGTCGTTGATATCGGCGTAGAAGAGATGAACCTGATTACCGTTGACGACGGCCACTCGCTGGTGGTGCCAATCGGCAAGGGTTGGATCCACCCGTTCAGGCGGGGTCCATTGTCCGTCTTCGCTGCGCGCACGATACCAGATGCCATCGCGCGCAGCCACGACATGCATACCACCATTGCTGTCGAAGGCCATGTCCACCGGTCCATTGAAGGCAGCCCCCATCTCTGGAAATACCGAGAATTTGTCGCTCCAGGTGTTGCCGCCGTCGATCGATCGACGATGGAAGCGATACCCGGTGTGTTGATGCCAGGTCAGATTGACATCGCCGGTCGGTCCTATTGCCACTTTGAGCATCTTGTTCTTGAAGTTGCTGTCCACGTTGGCGTCTACTTCGGCAGGCAGCGGGTCGGGGTCGTAAGCGGCGCTCCAGGTACGGCCCCCGTCTGTGGAGCGTTGATAGTACACAGCATGTTCGGGATAGCCGCCGGGATATCGCTGTGAGTTCCAGGCGACATGGATCACCCCATCATCGGCAACGGCCAAACTAACATATGAGCCTCCGGTGAAATCGGCTGTGAGTGAGCTGGATGCCGGGGATGGCGGCGTCCAATTCAGACCATCCGCAGATGTGATCAGAACAAAACTGGCGGCTGCCTCGAAAGGAGTATAGGCGACATAGACCATCCCGGCAGAATCCACCGCAATCGCTGCCCCCAGGGTTGTCGGGGCTAATTCCGTAGGAATGCTCCATGACTGGGCATTGCCAGCCTGCCGCACGTCTGCGCTCGAATAATACAGGGGGCTACCCGTGCTGCCGCCGCGCCAAATCGCATGAAACATGCCGGAAGCATCGACTGCCACATCGAGACCGGCGGCAGGTCCACTTCTGGGGTTAGCGAGAATCTCAATAGGCTGTGTCCAGCTTTCGTCTGTTGCCTGTGAGTACCAGATATAGCCATCGGTATCAACCCAGAACAAGTGCAGTTGTCCCCATGGATCGGCAACAGGAACCGGATAAGCTGCACAGCACTGTTCATTGACAGGCCGCGGCCGTTCCCATGCCGACGGCGCCGTTTGCGCAAATATCGTTGGCAATTGCACCAAGAGGAAAGTTACGGCTACCGCCATCCTTATAGCGGTTCTCCGCGTTTCACGGGCCGTGATGATCGTCATGATGGGATGCGATAAATCCTGATCGTTGGTCCTGGCCGCTCGCGTTGCCAGAGGCTGATAGCTGGCCCATAGATCTCGTCGAAGATGAAGGCGGGATCAGAGCCATCCACAGTCGGTGCGAACATCTGCAACTCTGTAAGCTCGCGACCGAGCGACGCATAGAACTCACGACGTTCCTGGTCCTTGTCCGCAACCACCAGCGGTATCTGGTAGATAAAGCTGCTGGCGATCAGGTAGTCGAAGCCGTTCTCACGATACCAGGCGATGGGGCGATTGGCCAGCCCTGTGCCGCCGATTAGGGTCACATCGTAGACCTGGTTGGAGTAGGGGACATCCAACTCTGGCGTTGCCAGGGGCGGGCCGTGGGTCTGCCAGTCCACGGCGATCTTAGCGCCGGCCGGGATGTTCTGCTCGATCCACACCTTGGCCTGGGTGCGCGTGTCTGTCCGGGCAAGCAGCACGCCGTGACGAATGCTGGCGGCTAATGGTTGGGCTAAGGCTGCGAGCACCAGGCCGGCCACCATCACTCGACCCATTTTGGGCGACCGTGCGCTGAGCCATGTTCCAAGCGCCATGATTGCCTCTGCGGCGAATAGCGCAGCAAATGGCACCAGGGGCAGGGCATAACGGGAAAAATAGTGGCGCGTGGCACCCATGGCGATGAAGTAGAGCAGCGGAAATGCCAGCAGCACGACGCTGGCGCGGTCACGATCTTTCACGACACGAACAATTCTTAACCCAATGCCAATTAACGCCAGCGCCAACACCAACAGGCCCAGGCCATACCCCAGCGTCTTCAGGTAGAAGATCCAACCAGGCACGGTGTCGATCTGCCAGAAGCCAAAACCACCTGCCGCTCCTGAGCGCCACTCTCGCACGGCATAATCGAGGTACAACGAAGGCCTTAGGAAGAGTTGAAATCCTCCGATCAGTGCTCCAACGAGAAGGCTGATCAAGACCATTCCCCAGGCCCGCAGCGGTTGCGCTGGGGCCGGGCCGCTACGCAAGCGCCAATAACCAACTAAGACAAGAGGCGCAAGCACGAGCCAGAGACTCCATTTGGCGGTGATTGTTAACCCTGTGAAGAGTCCTGTCAACCATAGGTAGCGCCAACTGGGACTCTGCATGGCCCGAATCGAGCAGAAAATCGCCGAGCTTAGTAAGAACGTCGCCGCTACATCTGGCACGCCATAGTGTGCGTCACGAACGTGCAAGAATGTTGATGCCAGGATGAGCGCAGCAATCAATCCGGTCGATCGATCCCGAAGGGCTTTTCCGGTCCAGTAGATGACCAGCACTGTCAAAGCGCCGGCCAGAGCGCTGGTAAGACGCGCGAACAGGAGGAACACACTCGGGTCGCCGCGATAGGCGTTCTCGAAGTCGGCAGTTGACGAGAACAACCCGGTCAAACGTCCTATGATAAAGTAGACAGCGTACTCGCCAAAAAGCACATTGGAGAATGCCGTCGGATTGGGCTGTCTTCCGATAATCCCTGCGCCCAAATTGAGCGCTGCACTGACATAGGTCGGTTCATCGACATGATAGGAATACGGCAACCCGAACTGAATGCCCCAGAGGCGGAGAACGATGGCAAGCGTGAGAATTGCCAACAAGGCTACAACTATACCCCGCCTTGATGAAGATGCCGTAGCAGTATTCATGTTAAGGGCATGGACAGACCCGAGAAAGATTGGACATCGCAGTTGAGGATTATCAGCAGCGTCGACCTCCCCGCGCCGTTGCGGCCGATGATGCCCACCACCTCGCCGCGCTTGACCTCGAAGGAGACGTCCTTGAGCGCCCAGAGGTCGTCAGAAGCTTGCCGCGAATTGGGCGAATTTAGCGAATTCACCTGAGAAGCTTGCCGCGAATTTCGCGAATTGGGCGAATTCA
>Ga0209573_1003487_pt1 | contig 17153 bp, 13 predicted proteins | sample TNRBio252014_DNA_FD_185870 | JGI IMG/M metagenome (GOLD analysis project Ga0209573, IMG submission 185870) | Wastewater treatment Type I Accumulibacter community from EBPR Bioreactor in Madison, WI, USA - TNR Reactor_6/25/2014_ DNA (SPAdes)... | ecosystem: Engineered > Bioreactor > EBPR >...
GCGCCATCTCGAGCTCAGACCCGCCATGCGCCCCGGCGGCGGGGCGATCACGTACTTCCGGGCCGCCCCCGGCACGTTGACGCTGGCCCGGCTGTATCGCAAGGCCGGCCAGTACGTGTTGGCGATCCTGCCCGGCGAGGCGGTCGAGCCGACCGAGGCCGAATACGAGGCCTTCGTCCAGGCCCGCGGCAAGCATCAACTCCCGACCGCATTCGTGAAGGTCGATGTGGATTTCGAATGGCTGGTCGACGAGTTCGGGTCCAACCACATCTCCGGCGTCGCCGGCGACTTCGTACGCGAACTCGAGCAGGTCGGGAAGCTGTTAGGGATCCCGACGATTGTGTTTCGAGGCGATGGACGAATGACGAAGGCTGAATGAGGGATCAGCGGTTAGCCGTCAACGGTCAGCTCACGCTACCGCGCCAGCTGATCGCGGTAGCGTGAGCTGACCGCTGATGGCTGACTGCTAATCGCTAATTGCTAACCGCTGACGCCTCACCAGGAGCATCATGCCCTTCACTAACCCACTCAAACACGCACTCAAGACCGGCCGGCGCACCGTGGGCGCCTGGCTGCAGATCGCCAGCCCGTATACGGCCGAGATCCTGAGCCGCGCCGGCTTCGACTGGCTGATGATCGATCTGGAACACGGCCCCGGCGACATCGCGATCCTGGTGAGCCAGCTGCAAGCCATGAATGGATCCGGCGTGGTGCCGCTTGTGCGCGCGCCGTGGAACGACTTCGTCGTCATCAAGCGCATCCTGGATGCCGGCGTCTCGGGTGTGCTGGTGCCGTACGTCAACACGGCCGCCGAGGCGACCGCGGCCGTGCGCGCATGCAAGTACCCGCCCGAAGGCGTGCGCGGCATCGCGGGCAGCCCGCGGGCCGCCGGCTACGGCCAGCGCATCATGGACTATCTGGCGCACGCCAATGACGAGCTCTTCGTCATGATCGCCGTCGAGACGCCCGAAGCCGTGGCCAACCTCGACGCCATCCTGGCTGTGCCGGGGCTCGACGGCATCTTCATCGGGCCGATGGACCTGGCGACGTCGATGGGCCACTTCGGCGACCCGAGCCAACCCGACGTCAAGGCCGCCATCGCCTCGATCGAGGCGCGCGTACTGGGCTCGGGCAAGGTCCTGGCCACCGTGGCCAATTCGTGGGAGCAGGCCCAGGCCCTCTATGACAAGGGCTATCAACTGCTCACGGTCATGGCCGACGGGGCCTCGCTCGGAAAGCTGGCGGGCGAGTCGGTCGCCCGCTTCCGGGCCGCTTATCCCAACGGCTGACGCGATCAAGGAGGAGGATGCGATGAAAGCCCGCTACTTCCACAGGGTTACCCAGCAGACGCCGACCCGGCTGTGGATCAACAACCCCACGCGTGAACAGGCCGACTGGGCGCTGGCCGAGGGCGCCGTCGGCTGCACAAGCAATCCGTCATACTCTCAGAAGATGCTCGATCACCCGACCGAAGGGGCCTACGCCCTGGCCCTGCTCGACGAAGCCATCCGCGAAACGCCGGATGCTCATCGCGCCACGTCCGTCTTTCAACAGAAACTGGTCGCCCCGATCGCCGCGAAGTTCGCGCCCGTGTTCGCTCAAAGCGGCGGGCAACAGGGCTTTGTCAGCATCCAGGGCGATCCGATCGACGAAGAAGATGTCGCGCAACTGATCGCCGAGTCGCTGGACAACCGCCGTGTGGCGCCGAACATCGCCTGCAAGATCCCGGCAACGGCCCCCGGCCTGGCCGCGATGGAGGTCCTGATCGAGCAAGACGTGCCGATCAACGCCACCGAGATTTTCGGCGTCAGCCAATTGATCGCGCTGTGCGAGACGTACGCACGCGTCTCCACACGCTCGGGCCGGCGACCGGTTCTGTTCATGTCGCACATCGCGGGCATCTACGACGACTACCTGGCCAGGCAGGTCGCCGAGCAACAGATCGATATCGCGCCGGATGTGCTCTGGCAGGCCGGGTTGGCCGTGGCGCGCAGAGTATATGCGGAGATGGAGAAGCGCGGCTACACGTGCGTGTTCGTCAGCGGCGGCTCGCGCGGCCTGCACCATTTCACCGAGTTGGTCGGCGGCCGCATGTGCATCACCATCAACTGGGAGGGCACGGTCGACCGGCTGCTCGAACAGGATCCGCCGGTGGTCGAACGGCTCTTCAACCCGGTGCCGGCCCGCGTCATCGATGAGCTGTGCGAGAAGCTGCCCGACTTCAAGCGCGGCTATCTCGAGGACGGGCTGGGCGTCAGCGAATTCGCGGATTTCGGCCCCGTGCAACTCTTCCGCAGCAGCTTTATCAAGAGCTGGAAGAGAGTGCTCGACGTCGCCAAGGATCGTCGTCAGGCCGCGCCGGCCGCCGGCTGAGCCGTGTGCATTAATGGGCGAGAAGGGGGGCTCCATGGGTCGGGGCTACGCCCCGACCCATGGAGCCCCCTTCTCGCCTTAGGCATCAGGAGATGGCATGTCGCGCTTGATCGGTCTGGCCGCCGCGCAGATGGAGCCCGTCGCGTGGGATCCGGCCCAAAGCATCAACAAGATCGGTGAGACGGTCGACGCGATCGCGCGCGGCTTCCCCTGGGTGAAGCTGACCATCTTTCACGAGCTGGTTGCCTCGGGCGCCACGCCTTTCGCGCCCGACGAGCCGCCCGGGTACGCGCACGCGGTCGCCGAGCCGATCCCGGGGCCGGCAAGCGATGCGCTATGCGCCATCGCGCGACGGGCCGGCATGTGGCTGGTCCCTGGCTCGTTGTACGAGCGCGACGGCGACGCCATCTACAACACGGCGCTCGCGATCTCGCCCGATGGCGAGATCGTGGCCCGTTATCGCAAAGTCTTCCCGTGGCTGCCGTTCGAGTCCGACACGGCAGCCGGTGATTCGTTCTGCGTGTTCGACATCCCGGAGGTCGGTCGCTTCGGCCTTTGTATCTGCTACGACCAGTGGTTTCCGGAGGTGGCGCGCACGCTGACCTGGATGGGCGCGGAGGTCATCCTACAGCCGACCATGACCCCGACATCGGATCGGGCGCTCGAGGTGGTGGTAAGCCAGGCCACGGCCATCGTCAACCAGTGTTACTTCATCGGCATCAACGGCATCAGCCCGCTGGGCGGCGGCCGCTCGCTCATCGTCGATCCTGATGGGCGTGTGCTGCAGCAGGCCGGCGACCATGCGACCATCCTGACCGAAGTGCTCGACCTGGAACACGTCCGGCGCACGCGTGAGTTCGGCACGCTGGGGCTGACCCAGAGCCTCAAGCAGTTGCGCGACAGCGGCCTGCAGTTTCCGATTTATCAACACGGCGTCGCTCAAGGAGAAGGGTTCAAACGTCTTGGCCCGCTGACGACGCATCACAAGCTGAGCCTGTAAAGGCCTAGGCAGAAGACGGATCACCCCACAGGACAGAGCCAAGGTCAGCCCGGGGCGCGATCCGCCTGTTGCACCCAATGAGGAGACACACCATGTATTACCGAGAGATCAAGCCGGAGAAGCCGGTAACCGCCGAGGACACGCGCCAGCTCCAGGAGACCGTCCGCGACATCCTCAACCGGGTCAAAAACGAAGGCGACGCGGCCTTGCGCCATTTTTCGAAGACCTTCGACAAGTTCGAGCCCGCCGCTTTCCGGGTCTCGCCCGAAGAGGCCGCCAAGGCCAAGGATGAGCTTCCGCCGGCCGTCGTCGAGGAGCTCGATTTCGCCATCGAGCAGGTCGGCGCCTTTGCGCAGGCCCAGAAGGATCACCTGACGGCGTTTGAGACCGAGCTCAAGCCGGGCATGCGCATGGGCCAGCGCATCCTGCCGGTTGCCTCGGTCGGGTGTTATCTGCCGGCCGGCCGTTACCCGTGTCTGACCACCGGCGTGATGGCCGTCATGCCCGCCAAGGTCGCGGGCGTCAAGCGCATCATCGCCTGCAGCTCACCGGGCCGGCTCGGCGCGATCAGCCCCGGCGTGCTCTACACCTTGCACAAAATGGGCGTCGACGAGATCTACTGTCTGGGCGGCGTGCAGGCGATCGGCGCCATGGCCTACGGCACCGAGACGATCGACCGTGTAAACATGGTGGTGGGACCGGGCAACAAGTACGTGGCCGAGGCCAAGCGCCAGATCTTCGGCGACGTGGGCATCGATTTCCTCGCCGGCCCGAGCGAGTGCCTGGTGCTCGCCGACGACAGCGCGCGCGCCGATTACGTAGCGGCCGATCTACTCGCCCAATGCGAGCACGACCCCAGTGCGCGCGGCTGTCTGGTGACGACCTCTGAAGCGTTGGCCCGCCAGACGCTGGCCGAGATCGAAAAGCAACTCAAGCAACGCACGACCGAGGCCGTGGCGCGCGCGTCGTGGAACGACCATGGGCGCGTGGTCGTGGTCGACAGCCTGGTTGACGCCGCCCGGTACGCCAACGAGTACGCGCCCGAGCACCTGGAGATCCATGCGCGCGAGCCCCGCGAGGTCATGGAGCGGCTCGAGAACTACGGTTCGCTCTTCCTGGGCGAGAACACGCCCGAGGTCTACGCCGACAAGATCGCGGGCCCCAATCACATCCTGCCGACCGGCGCCGCCGCGCAGTATACGGGCGGGCTGTGGGTGGGCATGTTCATGAAGGTCATCACCCACATGGAAGTGGACACGCCAGCCTCGATCAAGCTCGCGCGCTTCGCCGCCGCACAGTCAACGTACGAGGGCATGGACGCCCATCGTCATGCCGCCGCGATCCGCATCGACGATCTGGACCGGGGGTGACGGATGCCCACGCGTTGAGCCGTTAAGACGCGCAGGGCGCGAAGAATCCCCAGGGGTTCTTCGCGCCCTGCGCGTCTTAACGGCTCGATACGACTACCCGGGGCGCACGTGGCGGGTCAGATACAGCACCAGGTCATGGTCAACGGGCACCGACATGCCGTACACAACGGGCTTGCCATGTGAGTCAAGGCCGCGACCGTCGGGCACGTAGCCGCGTCGCACGTAAAGGATTTGGGCCTTGCCGTAGTCAGCGGTCATGCCGACGCCGATGCCGGCCACGGCCGAGCGCTCGGCGACCAGGGCCTCAGCCGCGTCCATCAGCGCCGAGCCGATGCCGCGGCGCTGGAAGCGCTCAAGCACGTTGAAGTCTGCGATTTCGGGGATCCCGGCGTCGCGGAAGCCCGCGTAGTCTGACACCCACACGACGTTGAGATAACCCGCGAAGACGCCGTCGACCTCGGCGATCAAGGTGACGCGCAGGCCTTCGGCCTGTTCGGCGGCATAGCGTCGATACTGCTCGGCCGGCTTGTCCCAGCCTTGGGCCGTGAAGGCCGCGGCGATCGTCTCGGCATCGTTGTCGTCCAGTCGACGGATTCTCATCGATTCTAACCTTCGACCTGTCAGGTCCAGTCGCGATTCTCGGTTTTTCAAGGCGATCCAAAATCACATTCCGCGAAAACCACTCAGGATTCTAACGTCCGACCGCCGGTCCGGCCAACACGATCGGGTTCACCAACAACCGCGCACCGTGCACAGATTGAAGCCGGCCGGCGACAGGATGCGCAGCCCGGCGCAGGTCGGGTCCCACTGATTGGCCGCCGCGGCCGTGATCGCCACGCCATGAGCGAGAGCGATTGCCAGCCAGCGTCTCAGTGGATCGATAGGCTCGAGGCCGTGTGATAGCGCGCCTGAAGGCATCTCGAACATTCGGTCCTCTGCTTTTCCCAAGAAATCCCCAGGATATCCCATACTTGACTTTTACCGAACACATGATCTAAAATGTGGTTGAGATTCGATCATTTGTGCCATTGGTGGCGGGTATGAAGTTTCCTGGCCACATAGGAGAACGGTATGGCTAAGGGTAAGCTTTCGACGCGACAGATCGAGATCCTGCGGTTTATCGGCTCCTTCGCAGAAGATCGGAGTTATCCACCAACGATCCGCGAAATCGGCGAAGCCGCCGGTATCTCGTCGACGTCGGTCGTGAACTACAACCTGAACAAGCTCGAGCGCGAGGGCTACATCCTGCGCGATCTCAAGGTGTCGCGCGGCGTGCGTCTGACCGATGCCGGCGAGCACTCGGCCGGGCTCGTCAGCCGCCGACACGGAGTGGCCGCCGTGCAGGTGCCCGTGGCGGGCTTCATCTTCGCCAGCGAGCCCGTGATGGTCGGCGACGCAGCTCAAACCTCATCCGACGAATACATCGAGCTAACCCGCAACCTGGTCAATGACACAGGCGACCTCTTCGCCCTGCGCGTCAAGGGCGACTCGATGATCGACGCCATGGTCGCTGACGGCGACATCGTGGTGATGAAACGCGCCGATCAGGCCCGCAACGGCGACATGGTCGCTGTCTGGCTGACCGATCGCAACGAGACCACGCTCAAGTACTTCTTCCGCGAGAACGGCCGCATCCGGCTACAGCCCGCCAACCCGACCATGGGCCCGATCCTCATCGACAACCCGGCCCAGGTCCAGGTGCAGGGTAAGGTCGTCATGGTCATGCGTCAGCTCGTGAACTGAGCCTGGGCCGCCCTTTCAGGCGCCTGGCGCCTTCGAGAGACGCGATGCCCCGCCGGGTTCTCCGGCGGGGCGTCGCGTCTCTCGGTTTCATCTACAATCGGGCCTATGACTCAACCCCTGATCCTCTGCACAAACGATGATGGCATCGGTTCGCCCGGTTTGTGGACCGTCGCCGAAGCCTTGAGCGCGATCGCCACAGTCGTGATCGTCGCCCCTGACAAGCAATACACAAGTATCGGCCGCGCACACCCGAAGGATGTGACTGGCGTGATCACCGACGTGTCGCGCGTGTTCAACGGGCGCCAACTCGCGGCCTACGCCGTCGACGCCAGCCCCGGCCAGTGCATCCACCACGCCGTGCTCGAGCTGCTGCCGCGCCGACCCGATCTTGTGGTCTCAGGGATCAACTACGGCGACAACGTCGGCTCGGGCGTGACGGCCTCGGGCACGATCGGCGCAGCGCTCGACGCCGCCGCGATCGGCCTGCCGGCACTGGCCGTCTCGCTCGAGGTCGACGAGGCCCACTTCTTCTCGAACACCGATCACGTCGATTTCACCCAGGCCGCGGCCTGGACGCGCTTCTTCGCCGAGCGCCTGCTCGGGCGCACCCTGCCCTTCGACGTCGACATCGTCAAGGTCGAGGTGCCAGACAACGCCACGCCCGCGACGCCCTGGCGCATCACACGCCAGTCGCGCGCGCCGTTCTATCACCCCTATCGCACCAGCACCGATCTGCAGCACCCCGGTCGAATCCGCTGGCGCCAGTACATCGACCCGACCGCCGGCGCCGATTCCGACATCCAGGCCGTCGCCGACAAGGTGGTCTCGGTCACGCCGCTGAGCCTCGACCTGACCTCGCGGTTGCCGCTCGAAAAACTTGGGGAGTGGCTCGGCCAGGCGACGCGAGACGCAGGGTGAAGGACGAAGGTTGAGCGACCTTCGTCCTTCACCCTGCGTCTCGCCTCACAGCGTCTGCCAGATGAGCATCACACTCGACAGGATCAACAACGCGATGATGACGCCGTCAAAACGCTGCGGGTCGAGACGGCTCACCATCCGACGGGCCACATAGATCCCCATGGGCACCAGCAGAAACGCCCAACCCAGGTGCCATGAGCGCTCGAGGTTGATCACCCCGGCCATGATGAAGAACGGGACCTTGATCAGATTGAGCACGGCGAAGAAGATCGCGCTTGTGGCGATGAACGTTCGCGGCTTCAGCTTCTGAAGCAACAGGTACGCATTGAAAGTCGGACCGCCGTTGTTGAACATCCCCGAGAACAAGCCGGCAAGGCCGCCCGCGGTGGGCCCATGCCACGGGGCCGGCACGTAACGCCAGGATTGCAGTCTATCGCTCAAGTATTTGTAGACGATCAGGAGCAGGATGAAGCCCGCCAGCGTCAACCTCAACCCGTCGGATGACAAAGACGTGAGCAGCCATGTGCCAGCCAACGAGCCAACCGCCGCTGCTGGCAGCATGCTCCAGAATATCCGGACGTCCCATTCGCCGCGATACATGTAGACGGCGAACCAATCACCGAAGATGAACAAGAGGAGCACGACACCGGTCGCCTCGGCAGGGAGCAAGATCAAACTGAGCAAGGGCGTCAGCAGAGGGGCGATGCCGTTGAAACCGCCTTTGGCGAATCCGGTAAGGAAACCGACCAGGGCGACGAGGATGATGGCGAGGGGCGTGATGGTCATATTCGCGACGATGAGGAGCTGAGATTGAGGATGAGCAATTGATGGCCGCGGCGTCTCAGCGCAGGCTGAAGGTGACGCCCAACGCGACCAGGGTCAGTGCGATGAGCAATGGCGTCAGCGCGGGGGTACCCAGGCCAGCCACAGCTACACCGATGAGATACGGCACGGTCATGCTGGCCGCGCCGGCGGCGCCCAGCGCCACGGCGTTGAGCTCGGGCCGCCAGATGGGATGGCGCCGCACACCCCAGACCAGCACTGTCGGAAAGACCAGGCTCTGCCCTAGACCCGCCAACGCAAAACCGGCTAGGCGTGTCGTCGGCCAGGCCGTCAACGCAATACCGATCGCAGCCAGCGCCAGCGCGAGCCTGACCATGCGCATGAGCCCAAGGCGATCGACCACAGGACCCGCGAACCAGCGCCCGAGCGTAAAGAGCAGGAAGTACCCGGCCGTTGCCAGAGCCCCGGCGACGACGCCCTCGCCCAGCCCGGCGAAGAACGTCGTGGCCCACGATGACGTCGAGATCTCGAGCCCGACGTAGACGAACAACGTCACAGCGAACGGGGCCATCACGCCCCAGGCCTTACGCATGGCAGACGCAGGGTCGCCATGGCCAGTCGCGACTTCGCGTGGGGCCGCGACCCAGGGCCAGCGGAGGACAAGCCCGATCGACGCCAGCACACCGACAAAGGCCAGGCCCGCGATCCAACGCCAGGGCCAACCGCCGACGATCAGGGCCGCGGTGCCCAAAGCCGCGATCGTGCCGCCTACGCCCCACATGCTGTGCAGCCGGTTGAGGACCTCGCCCGGCCGGTCGCCGGCCAGGTACTCTACCGCGCGATTGAGCTGGACCTCGACCAGGGCATTGCCCAGCGACTGGCAGAACACGGCCAGAAACAGCCACGGCAACGGCGCAGCCATCACGCCCAGGAGCCCAAGACCCATCAACACCAGACCGGCCACGATCGTGGCGCGCAGCCCGAGCCTGTCGGCGACGCGATTCGAGAGCAGCGTGCCCACCAGGAAGCCGGCGCCCGAGAGCGTAAAGGCCACGCCGAGCGCCTCAGGGGTCGTAGCATTCTCGATCGCCAGCAGCGGAAGCACCGGGCCGACGATATTGAGCGTCAGGCTCTGGATCAGCAGCGAGAGATAAGCGCCGGGAAGGATCTGGCCAAGCCTGGCTCCGCCATGCGACGTTGCGACCATGCATTTCTCCAGACAACAAAGCGTGTCCGACGAACGGCTCAGCCAGCCGCTCGTCGGACACGTCAACGATGGAGCACCGCCAGCTCAGTACTTGACCGCCAGTCGCCTACCGGTGCGCGCCGAGGCCAGGATCGCGTCGCAGATCACGGCGTTCTTGTAGCCATCCTCGAAGTCGGCGCCGTAGGGTGCCACCTTCTTCCCCGCAACGATCGCCTCAAGGAGATGATGGATCTCGTGGATGAACGTGTGCTCCCACCCGATGATATGACCTTGCGGCCACCAATGCTTCCAGAACGGGTGATAGCTCTCGCTGACGTTGACGACATGAAAGCCACGCGTGTCGCGCGGCTCGTCACCGACCCAAAAGACCTCGAGTTCGTTCATGCGCTCGAGGTTGAAACGAATCGAGCCGTGTTCGGCGTTGATCTCGAGCACGTTGTAGTTCTTGCGCCCGGCGGCAAAGCGCGTCGCCTCGATCGTTCCAAGCGCGCCATTCTCGAACTCGACAACTGCGCCAAACGCGTCATCGACGTCGACCCGCTCGACCTGCCCGGTGCGCAACACAGGGCGCTCCTTGATGAACGTCTGCGTGGCGCCGCACACGCGCCGGGGCTCACCGACCAGATAGCGTGCCAGGTCGATGATGTGTGCCCCGATATCGCCGAGCGCGCCGCTGCCGCTTTGCTTCTTGCGCAAACGCCAGTTCATCGGGATGTTGTAGTGCGGCATGACCCATTCCTGCCGATACGCGGCGCGGAAATGGTAGATCTGTCCGAGCTTATTCGAATCGATCAAATCGCGGATCAGGCGTACCGCAGGCACGAAGCGATAGTTGAACGCCACGGCGTGCACCACGCCGGCCTTGACGACAGCATCGAGCATCCGGGCCGCCTCGCGGGCATTGCGCGCCAACGGCTTCTCGCACAGGATGTGCTTGCCCGCCCTCGCCGCCGCGATGCACGGCGCGGCGTGCAGATGATTCGGGCCGCCGTTGTCGAACAATTGGACACGGTCGTCTTTGACCAGCTTGCGCCAATCGGTGGTGTAGGCCTCATAGCCGAAACGCTCAGCCGCCGAGCGCACCCCGTTTTCGTTCCGCCCCGCGACCATGACCAGCCTGGGGATCGCCGCCGGCGGGTAGATCATGTATGGGATCTTCTTGAAGGCGTTGGAATGCGCCGTGCCCATGAAGGCATAGCCCAACATGCCGACGCCAACCTCGGGGATCGCACTGCCCTTCGTCGCGCTCACCGTCGTGCTGAAGCCGGTTTCGGCCATGGTTTCTCCGTGGAGCGTGGTGTGTAGAGCGAGTCTCTTCGCTCCACGCTCTACACACCACGCACGACGCTATCTCCGCTCGAAGGCCGCGTCGAAGGCGATCGCCGACGGCGGAAAGTCGAGCTTGCGCACGAATGCGGCCGCCTCGGTCGCCCCATGCTCGCGATCCATCTTGCCATCCTCCCACTCGACAGAGAGCGGGCCCTGATAGCCGATGTCGTTGAGCGCGCGGATGATCTCCTCGAAGTCGACCGAACCGCGGCCCAGCGTGCGGAAATCCCACGAGCGACGCGGGTCGCCGAAGTCGAGATGCCCGCCAAAGACGCCGCCCTCGCGCCGGGTCGGTGAGATGTAGGCGTCCTTCATGTGGGCATGATAGATGCGATCCGCGAATTTCCGGATGAAGCCGACGTAGTCGACGTTCTGATAGACGAAGTGGCTCGGATCGTAGTTGAACCCGAAGGCCGGTCGGCGCCCGAGCGCATCCAGCGCGGCTTCGGCCGAAGCGACGTCGAAGGCGATCTCGGTCGGGTGCACCTCGAGCGCGAACCTGACGCCGACCTCGTCGAAGACGTCGAGGATTGGGTTCCACATCTCGGCGAAGAACTTGTACCCGTTCGCAACCAGATCCGGCGGGTTCGGCGGAAACGAATACAGATACGGCCAGATCGACGAGCCCGTGAAGCCGGGCACGACCTTGACGCCGAATTTCTGCGCGGCGCGAGCCGTGTCCATGATCTCCTGCTGGGCGCGGCGACGCACGCCGTCTTCCTGGCCATCGCCCCAGATCCGGGCGGGCACGATCGACTTGTGGCGGCCGTCGATGTTGTCGCACACCGCCTGGCCGACCAGGTGGTTCGAGATCGCCCACGACTTCAGGCCGTGCCTGGCCAGGATGTCGTGGCGCGAGCGGATGTAGGCGTCGTCGCTCAAGGCCTTGTCGACCTCGAAGTGATCGCCCCAGCAGGCGATCTCGAGGCCGTCGTAGCCGAACGACTTGGCCTTGGCGCAGAGGACTTCAAACGGCAGATCGGCCCATTGGCCGGTGAAAAGAGTGACGGGGCGCGCCATTGCGGCAGTCTCCTTATCTTGCGCGCCGGCCACGTGCGCCGCGACCGACGCTTAACTAATGAAGGTGCGAGTCTTGCTCAAGACCAAGTATAACAACGGCCGGTCGCTCACAACCAGGCATTTGCCAGTCTGGAGAAACGCAAACAGGCCACGTGATGTGTGGCCTGTTGTTGGTGGGCAATACAGGGCTCGAACCTGTGACCTCACGGATGTGAACCGTGCGCTCTGACCAACTGAGCTAATTGCCCGAGCGAGTAGAAATTATAACAGGCTTGCCGCACCCCTTCAAGGCCCATAGACCCATTCATCAAACAACAGGTCGAGCTCGCAGGCGCACGCGGCCTCGGCCCTGGTCTGCACATCCGACCCGGTGACGAAGCCAAAGCGATGCTCGGTGTAGGTCGCCTGCAGAAACGAGAAGAAGGCGTCATCACCGATGACCTCGCGCAGCTGATCGAGGAAGACCGCGCCCTTGGCGTACACCGCAGCATAGTAGTCGCTCACCGCGGGGTAGCCGTCGACGGGAAGCCCGATCGGCAGGGCCGGGTCGGTGAGCACGGCTTCGTAGTACGCACGGAAGTCGTCGACATATTCCGTACGCGCCTCGGGCCCATCCTTCGCCTCGAAGTACAGTACTTCGCTATAGGAGGCGAAGGCCTCATCAAGCCAGGGTTCGCGAAGCTGGTCGCCGCCGACGACGCTATAGAACCACTGGTGGCCCACCTCGTGCACCGTCGCCACCTCGAAGAACCGATCGGGCCCGACGACGCCGATGAAGATCTGGCCCGGGTATTCGATGCCGCCAAAGGCGCCCGGGGCGTCGATCACGTCGAGTTCGGTGAACGGGTAAGAGCCTACGCGCTGGTTGAGTGTGCGCAATTGGTCTCCAGCATAGGCAAGCATGTCGTCGGCATATTCGGCGTGGCGCTCGAGCAGATAGGCGTTCACTGTCACACCGTCGACCGTGGTCGACGTTCGGGTGAGCGGACCGACGACAAGCGCCAGATCCCGCATTGGCGCTGCGACCAGCGTTTGGCGCCGTTGATCGCCCTCAATCTGCTCATCGACGACCACGCCGCTACCGACGATCGCCAGATCGGCTGGGGCACGCACGACGTACACGAACGTGGCCGTGTCGCTGTTTGTGGTATCGCCGCCGGGTGGCGCCGGTTGTGTGTCCCAGTCGCCATCGATCCGTCGCGGGATGAGCGGATAAAACGTCGGAGCGAGAAGCACGTCATTGGTCAGGCCGAAACGGGCAGCGCCCGAGTCGTCGATGCCGGGGCGCGCCTCGACTGTAAACGCCGTGCTCACGTCGACGCTGCCACCAGGGGGCAACGGGGCCTCCAGCGCGAAACGCTGGGCGATCTCCCCCTCACCACCCGCGACGAGCTTGAGCTCCCGACCCCCGCTGGAGACCGAGTCGAGCGTCATGGCGCTGAGATATTGATCGCGGTTGTTGGGCCAGAGCATGAGCACAAGGTCAGAGATCGGCGCCGTTTCGTGGTTGGTGTAGACGAACCGCGAAACCCCGGTGAGCGTCGCCGTGCCGTCGGCGTTGAAGGCGACTGTCACATCGATCGCATACTGGGTGTTCACTTCAGGTAGATCCACGCCCGGCAACAGGCCGACGTCCAGATCGACCGGCGCATCCTGGACGGGGCCGAGCGTCGCCAACGGAGTCGCATCGGCCACCGCGGTCGGCGGCGCCCCTGGCGCCGTCGGGCTGGGTCGGGCCGTCACCATCGAAGCGGGGGTTGGTGGCAGCGGCGCCGTCGGCCTCGCCGTCGAGGGCCCACTGAGCAGAGTCGCGCAGGCCAGGTTGCTCGAGACCATGGCCGCAAGGCCCAACAAGTGCAGTCGTCGCATGGGGGAGCCCTCCCGATGATGCGTGGTGGCCGGCACGTCGGCTCAATACGAAAGGCGAGGGCTTTTGCGTTCCCCTCGCCTTTCTGGTGTGCCCCCTATAGGACTTGAACCTATAACCCCACGGATGTAAGCCGTGTGCTCTGCCAATTGAGCTAAGGGGACAACACCTCAATTATAACGATTCTCGGGCCGATGTATGCCGGGCGTAGGGCACGCGCGCGTCGGGCCGACGGGGCGTCGACGGCGGGGGTGACGTCGGTCCATGGGGGTAGAGACGGGGCATGCCCCGTCTCTACCCGCGGGCGTTGGGCGTGTATGCGGCGCACGGGGCGTCGGGCACGCGCGCGTCGGGCCGACGGGGCGTCGGCGGCGGGGGTGACGTCGGGCCATCCCACGTCGGGCCGACGGGGCGTCGGGCGTGTATGCGGCGCACGGGGCGTCGGGCACGCGCGCGTCGGGCCAACGGGGCGAACGCGGCACACCGGGCGAAGCCCGAGGTTACAAACCCGTTTCAATTTCGGTTGACCTCAGTGAGATCACCTATTGATCTCGAACATAATTCCCTCTATCATGTCCCCGCGTTTTCCCAATCCGCCGCCGTGACGCCTGCCTAACCGGCGCAGCCCGTCACCATCTCTGTTTTTGCTCGGAGCCGTGATGCCATCTTCATACCTCTCTTCCGGAGCGGCTGCTCGCATCCTGCGACGCGCCTGGCACCTGATCACCGTGCTGGCCCTGACGGCCGGCGCTCTAACCCAGTTGCCGGTCGCTCTGCCTGTGGCCGACGCTGCAGGCACGATCTCGGGGACGGCATTCCTTGATTACAACCAGGACGGTGTCAACAACACGTCGGCCAGCGCCGGCCTACCCGCAGTCGACCAGGGCGTCGCCGGGGTTCAGGTCCAGGTGTTCGACTCAAACGACGTCCTCCGGGGCAGCGCCACGACCGGCGCCGACGGCTCCTTTAGCTTCTCAGCCACGGGCACCGGGCCGTATCGCGTGGAATTCACGATCCCGACCGGCTACCAGCCCTCGGGTGAAGGCGCCGACAATGGCACTACTGTGCAATTCGTGCCAGAGGGCGGCGGCGAATTGAACCTCGGCCTGAGTCGGCCCAGCGACTACTGCCAGAACAACCCGCTGGAGTGCACGCCACGCTATGTGAACGGCGCCGCGAATTCAGGCAGCCTGGTCGGCAACACCGGCGGTCTGGTGGCCTTCCCGGAGAACAGCTCATCGGACTCGGGGGCCGGGCTGATCACGACGACTGTCTCATCCAACATTGGCGCCACCTGGGGCCTCGCCTGGCGCGCCGGCACGAACACGCTTTATGCGGGCGCCGTCGCCAAACGCCACGCCGGTTTCGGCCCGGGCGGCCCGACGACCGTCTACCAACTGACCGTGGATCCCGCGACCGGGCTGGCCAGCGCGACCTCGGTGTTCTTCGATCTGGCCTCGCTTCCAGGCGGCCCGGCCGGCACCACAATCACGGGCCGAGACCTCTCCGACGATGATTACGCGGCGCCGTCCTATGACCGCAACGCCTTCGCCCAGGTGGGCACGATCGGACTGGGTGATCTGGATCTCTCGGACGACGGCGCCACCCTGTATGTCGTCAGCCTCGAGGATCGCACGCTGTACGCCCTGCCCGTCGCTGCGCCGAGCACCGGCGTCGGCACACCGATCGCGCTCCCCGTGGGCGCCGCAGCCTGCTCCAACGCGAGCGACCTGCGCCCCTGGGCGGTCGAGGCTCGCGATGGCGAGGTTTTTGTCGGCGTGGTGTGCTCGGCCGAGACCTCGCTGCTTCGGACAGAACTCCAGGCCTACGTGCTCCGCCTGAACGGTGCAGCATTCGACCTGGTCGCCGAGGCCCCACTGGACTACCCACGCGGCTGCGCGACCGTGCCGGCGAGCATCTGCTTCCCGGCCGAGTGGCAGCCCTGGCGCGACACAGTCGCCAGCGCCTGCCCGACCAATGCGCCCTGCGACGCCCTGGCCTACGACAAGCAGATCATCTATCCTCAGCCGATCTTGTCGGATATCGAGTTCGATAGCGACGGCTCGCTGATCCTTGGGTTGATGGATCGCGCCAGCAATCAGTGGGGCAACGCCAACTACGCGCCGACGACAGCCGGCACACCGATCACCATCGATTTGATCAATGCCACGGGCGCCGTCAGCGAGACGCTGACCGCTGCGGCCTCGACCGACCTCTTCGAGGGCACGGCCGCCGGCGACATATTGCGCATGTGCCCCGATGGTTCAGGTGGCTTCGACCTCGAGAACAACGCGAGCTGCGGCGGCGCCACCACAGGCGGCGCCAACGGCGTCCCGGCGCAGGGCCCCGGGGGCGGCGAGTTCTACTGGCAGGATATGTATCAACTCGGCGCGCGCGATGACGGCGGGCATCAGGAGATCACGCTCGGCGGGCTCAAGCTCGTCCCGGGCCGCACCGAGATCGGAGCACCCGTTTTCGACCCCAACGACGACTATCGCGCCGGCGGCATTGCGTGGCTGAGCAACACCACGGGCCTGCGCACCCGGAGCTACGAGGTCTTCGGCCTCGATTCGGCCGGCAGCATGGGCAAAGCCGGTGGCCTGGGTGATCTCGAGGCGCTATGTGACGATGCCCCCATCGAGATCGGCAACCGCGTCTGGGTCGACAGCGACGCCAACGGCATTCAGGATCCGGACGAGGCATCGCTCTCGGGCGTCACAGTCAACCTGTACAACCAGTCCGGCACGCAGATCGGCACGACCACGACCGATGCTAACGGCGAGTACTACTTTGGCGGCGTGACCGATCGGAATCTCACGGGTGGCCAGTCGCTGACGCCAAACACCGCTTACAGCGTACGGGTCCCGCTCACGCAGACGGCGATCACATCAGGCGGCTATAGCCTGACCACCGCGAACGCAAGCAGCAATACCCGCGACGTAGTCGACTCGGACGCGACCGTCAGCGGCAGCGATGCGGTCATCAATCTGACGACTGGCGACGCCGGCGCGAACGATCACACCTTTGACATCGGCTTCACCACCGGGCTATCGCTCGGCAACCTCGTCTGGAGCGATCTCAACAACAACGGCCTGTTCGACACCGGTGAGGCCGGCATCGATGGCGTCGCGGTGCGGCTGTACAACGGCAGCGGAGTCGAGCTTGCGTCGACCAGCACCAGCGGCGGCGGCCTGTATCTCTTCAGCGGCCTCGCGCCCGGCGATTACTACGTCGCGATCACGCCGCCCGAAGGCGCCTGCTCGAGCACCGGCACGCCGGGCTCGGCCACCGGCCCCTACGAGGGCAACCCCGGCACCCAGCCACCGGACCCCGACATCGTCGCGACCGACTCTGACGATAACGGCTATGGCGTCGGCACCTGCGGCGCGCCGACCTACGTGATCCGCAGCAGCCTTGTGACGCTGACCGTCGGCGGCGAACCGATAAGCGAAGACGGCAACGCCAACTCGAACCTCACGGTCGACTTCGGCCTGATCGGCACGCTGTCATTGGGCGACCTGGTCTGGCTCGACGTCAACAACG
>Ga0209573_1003488_pt1 | contig 17151 bp, 12 predicted proteins | sample TNRBio252014_DNA_FD_185870 | JGI IMG/M metagenome (GOLD analysis project Ga0209573, IMG submission 185870) | Wastewater treatment Type I Accumulibacter community from EBPR Bioreactor in Madison, WI, USA - TNR Reactor_6/25/2014_ DNA (SPAdes)... | ecosystem: Engineered > Bioreactor > EBPR >...
GACAGTTTCATTGGCTGGTAAAAAGTTGGGGGTAAAAGGTTTGAGATCGGATTGGTTGGCTTGGGTTGGCTTGTCACCTTTTACCCTCAATCTTTTACCGGCCCGATCAGAGCCTCCGCGAAGGCCTTACCCATCAGCGCAAAGGTCTTCGCGCAGCCGAGGTAATGATAGCCGGCATTCGAGGCACCGCGTTTCCACAGCGCTTCCTCGGCGGGCGGGATGAGCTTCGCTTCGTAGTTCTTCAAATACTCGCGCTTCTCGGCCTCAGTCATGTGACCATCGGCGTTCGCGTGGTCTTTGTGCTTCGAGTTGAGGAAATGGCCCATCTGGCGGACCTGGGCGCGTTTGTCGTCGATGGCACCGAGTTCCTCCGACCAAAACGGCGCAGTGGGCACGGCGAAGACGCTGCCTTTGAACTCCGGCATCAAGGCGGGCGCGGTCATGGCCTCGCGGAAGGCGACGGTGTCCTTCTCGGCCTTCAAACCGCCGACGCCCATGACACCGATGACAAAGGGCATCTTCGGCGCACTCAAATCTTTGCGCACATCGCGGATGAAGTGCGCGAGCAAGTCGCTGTAAACCGCGAAGCGTCCCGGTTTGCCGCGATCCGGATACGTGTGGCCGTCCACCATGTCGTTGAAGCCTTGGAGCCACACGAAGCCAGCGATCTCGTAGCCGTCCTTCGCATCGTAGGCCGGACAGACGCGTTTTGGATCCGCGAGCACGTGCTTCACATGCTCGACCATATAGCGGTAGAAGCGGCCCGTTTCGCGCTTCTTCTCGTCAAGCCACTGATTCATGTCCTTGGGCACGCCATGGCCGGGCGGCCCGTAGTAGAGCTTCTTTTGGTAGTCATTGAGTTCATACGGCCCCGCGCTCGGTGGGCGAAAATCCGTGTGCAGGCTCTTCCCGCCCCAGGCGGTCTTGATGATCAAGACGGGCTCGTCGATCGCCGCATCCAGCGTGAGGCCAAAGGTGAACTCAGGCCCGATCTTGCCGCTGTCTTGATCCGGCTTCTGCCGCGAGCCATAGCCGGCGGTCAGCTTGCCAAATCCCTCGCCATTGTTGTCTCCAATGCCCGTGAGATACGAGATCCACACATGATTGCACACCGTCGGTTTGCCATCCGCACCGCGCATCTGCTTCAAGAGCGGTGCGGTGGCCGGATCATCGCCGATGTAGTCAAACGTCTCGATCTTCGCATGCCCCTCCATGTTCGATTGGCCTGCGAGGATGAAGACCTTGAGCGGCTTTGCCGTGGCAGGCAATGAGATCGCGAGGAGCAAGGCGAGGAAGGACTTTTTCATGGCTGGAGGTGTTTAATCAGAAACTCCATCCGAAGTCTCGAACCAAATGGCGTCTCCGCCGCGCCGTGGCCGGTTCCTACGATGGGCATGAAGTCGAAGGTCTTGCCGGCTTTCTGCAAAGCGCCGACGACTTGCATCGTGCTCGCGGGATCGACGTTGGTGTCGAGTTCGCCGACGATGAGGAGGAGATGGCCTTCGAGTTTGTGGGCGTCCTCGACGTTGGAGCTGAGCTTGTAGCTGTCATCGACGGGCCAGCCCATCCACTGCTCGTTCCACCAGATTTTGTCCATGCGGTTATCATGACAGCCGCAGTCCGCGACGGCCACTTGGTAGAAGTCGTGATGATCGAGCAGCGCACGCATGGCATTCTGGCCTCCGGCGCTGCCGCCGTAGATGCCCACTCGGCTCAAATCCATCCACGGGCGTGTTTTTGCCGCTTCGGTGATCCACAGCTTCCGATCTGGGAAACCCGCATCCTTCAAATTTTTCCAGCACACGTCGTGGAAAGCCTTGCCACGATGATTCGTGCCCATGCCGTCCAGTTGCACGACGATGAAGCCGAGTTCGGCGATTTGATGCATCCCGATTTGGCGCTCGAAGTCCTTCGGCGCAAAGGCTCCATGCGGCCCGGCATAGATGTTCTCGACAACAGGGTATTTCTTCGCCGGATCAAAGTGGGAGGGCATGATGATGACACCGTGGATGTCCGTTTTGCCATCACGACCTTTCGCCACGAAACGCTCGGGCATCGTCCAGCCAGCGGAGAGCAGCGCGGAAGCATCCGCCTTCTCCAGTTCGCACACGAGACTGCCATCGCTACTGCGGTGGAGTTCGGTGACGGGTGGATGATCGGCGCGTGACCATGTGTCGATGAAGAAATCGCGCTTCGGGGAGAACTCGATGTGGTGATTGCCATCACCCTGAGTGAGTTGCTGGAAACCGGTGCCGTCGAATTTCACTCGACAGAGATGCAGGTGATACGGGTCTTCTCCGACCTTCAAGCCGCTCGCCATGAACCAAATTTCGTGTTTCGCCTCATCGACATGCAAAACCTCGCGCACGGGCCACTGACCTTTCGTGATCTGATGCTTCGGCTTGCCCGTTTTGGTGTCGTAGAGCCAGAGATGGCACCAACCGTCGCGTTCGCTCATCCAAATGAGTTCGCCTTTTCTGTGCAGCCAGTGACGCCAGCTTTTGCCGGAGTAGTGGATGAAGGTTTTGGACGTTTCCTCGACCACGGCACGCACCGCGCCGGACTTCGCATCCACTGCGAGAACGCGATAGAGCTGATGGCCGCGCTGGTTGTAGTTGAAGTAAAACTCGCGACTGTCCGGCGACCACACAGCGTCGAGTTTGCCGCTCTCGGTGAACGGATTCGCATAGAGATCACGCTCGACGCGGAGCTTCGTTCCATCGCTCTTTTCGATCACCCACTGCGGCTTCGGGAGCGGATCGCCGGGCTTGATGTAGTCGAAAATCTTCAACTTGGGCTGCACACTGCCGTTTGGCGTCGATTCAACGATGGTCACCTGGCGTCGCTCCACCTTCTCGGCCTCCGTGAAGACCACGCATGAGCCATCCGGCGAGCGAAAACCGCGCTCAGGCCTTTTCCCAGGCTCCACCTTGGCTTTCGAGATGCCTTTGCCGTCGATGATGAGGGTCTGCACCTGCGCCGCGCCTTCCACGACCGCCAAATGCCCGCCTGTGCGGCTCGTGATGAGCCAGACATGGCCGTCGAAGGTGTGCTGCTCGCGCTCAGAACCGGCGCGAATGCCGCCATAACGGATGTGTTCGCCCGCCTGATTGATCCAGTAGAGTTCCACGTCATCCTCAAGCTTATTGACGAACTTGATCCCCGACGACTCGCCCGTGCGCTTGGTGGGCCGCAGCTCGATCTTCGCCGTGGATGTCCTCACGGCCTCCTTCTCCGGCAAACCGAGCTCTGGGAGGCTTTTCGCCGTTTTTCGCAATCCCTTCTCCGCGTCGATGAGCACAAACTCGTGCGCCTGCGGCCCGGTTTGCACACGATACCAGAACGTCTTGCCATCCGGCAGCCAGTTCACCTTCACGCGGTCGCGGAAAACTTTGTTCTCTGTGCGTTTCGGAAAACTGAGCGCCGCATCAAAGTCGGCTGCAAAGATTGGGAAGCTCAAGGCGAGGAAGAGAAGCGTTTTCATGCGATGCCAAATTGGAAAGGGTCCGCTGGATCGAGGATGAGCGACGATTCTGCGGTGATGAAGGCTTGCCCAGTGATGGTGGGAATGATGCCCTTTTCATCTGGTTCGTAACTTCCTTCAAACACGCTGCCGAGGGTGCTTTCCTGCCGCCACACCTCGCCGGGGGCTAGTTTTCCATCGGCGGCGAGGCAGGCAAGCTTGGCGCTTGTGCCGGTGCCGCAGGGCGAGCGGTCGTATTCGCCACCGGGGCAGAGGACGAAGTTGCGGCTGTGATAGGCGGGATCGTGTGGCGGGCCGAACAGCTCGATGTGATCGACCTCCGGGTATCCAGCGGCTCGAATCGCCTCACGCATCGCGAGACTGGCCTGCGTGAGCTGCGTGACGTTTTGGCGCGTGAGTTCGAGTCCGTGATCCGAGACGAGAAAGAACCAGTTTCCGCCCCAGGCGACATCGCCGGTCACTCCGCCAGCTTTCACGGCCTTCGCCTTGCGATACGCCGGCACGTTGCGAATGCTCACCCGGCCATCGTCATGCAGCGTGGCTGTCACGATGCCAACTGGAGTCTCCACGCGATGCTCGCCCGCTGTGATACGCCCGAGATGCTTCAGCGTGGCGATAAGGCCGATCATGCCGTGCCCACACATGCCGAGCAGGCCGACGTTGTTGAAAAAGATCACGCCAGCCGCACAACTCGCGTCTTTCGGCTCCACGAGCAGCGCACCGACGATCACCTCATGCCCACGTGGCTCGCAGATGATCGCACGACGATAGGTTTCGAGCTCGTCCGCTGTCACCCCGCTGAGCACGACACGCGTGGGCTCGCCGCCGGTGTGGGAGTCGATGATGGGAATGCGCAGCATCTCAAAACATGGAAGCAATCCCTTTGGCGTCTTGTGTGAATCAGGCGGCAGCAGCGCGAAAATGCTCAACCTTCTTCCGCTCAGCTAGTGGACGGACTTCACCACTTCGTCGAGCAGCACGGCATCCATCTCGGTGAGGTTGCAGAGTTCGGGGAAACGGCCTTCGTTCACATCGGCGATGTATTCGCTGAATGCGGCGATGCGTTCGTTTTGCAGGCGACGGTGTTCTTCGGCGAAGTTGCGGTAGGACTTGGCGTGGCGCGGGATGCGCTCGTCGTAGTCGCCGAGAATGTCGCAGGAGAAGAGGAACTGCGTGTCGCAGCCGGTGCCGGAGCCGAGGGACATGAGGAGCATGCTCGTTTGCTTGGAAAGCCACGAGGCGAGGTTGTGCGGCACGATTTCGATCTCCGCGGCATACGCACCGGCGTTTTCGAGATCCTTCATTTTGCGGTAGATGGCTTTGGCTTCATCGACCGTCTTGCCGAGGCTGCGATAACCGGTCCAGGTCACATGGCGCGGCACCATGCCGATGTGGCCGACGACGGGAATGCCCTCGCGAGCCATCGCCTCGATCAAAAACGGGCTGCCGGAGCAATAGACGCTGCTGGCACCCATTTCGAGTGCGCGGAAGCCGGTGCGGATGGCTTCCTCCTGCGTGGCCATGCCATGCGGTGTGCTGCCGGAAAGAAAGGCTGTGGGAGCAGCCGCGACGAGCAGCGGCAGACGCGCCTGCGCCTCTGGCGAGTCAAAGCTGCAGCTCATGAGGTCGATGCCCGCAGCCTCGGCAGCCGTCGCCTCCTCTGGCGACTTCACATGAATGTGCGTGAGGCAGCGTTTGCCTTTGAGCTTACGGAGATCGTGGACGGTGTATTTTTTGCGCGGGCGGACCATGCGCTTTCAATATCGGAAAGCGTCTCAGGATGCAATGCGGATCATCATGCCGGGCGTTTCACCAGCGCATCGCGGATGATTTTCAGCACCTGTTCGCGCTCAGCACCTGCGAGGGGCAGACGCGGCTCGCGCACCCATTCTTGGCCGAGGCCGGTCTCCTGGCAGAGGAGCTTGATGTATTGCACGAAATGGAGGTGCGTATCGAGCTTCATCAGCGGCTGGCTCCAGCGGTAGAGGGCGCGGCACTCGTCCCAGCGGCCTGCTTTGGCGAGGTCCCAGAGCTGTTGGTTCTCTTTTGGGAAGGCGATGCCACTGCCGCAAACCCAGCCGTCGATGCCGAGGATGGCGGATTCGAGGAAGAGATCGTCCACGCCGGTGAAAATGCGGTAGCGATTGCCGGTTTGATTGCGCAGCTCGGTGATGCGGCGGGTATTGGCGCTGCTTTCCTTGATGGCGTGCAGGTTCGTTATGTCGGCGAGTTCGACGAACATCTCCGGCGTGACATCGGTGTGGTAGCCCACGGGGTTGTTGTAAAGCATCCAGGACAGAGGCGTGGCTTTGGCGAGTCTGCGGAACCAGTGCTGTGTCTCGCGTGCGTCGCTCTTATAGACCATCGGCGGCATGATCATGAAGCCGGATGCGCCGAGCTTTTCGCAGTCCTGCATGTAGCTGATGGCGCTGCGGGTATTCATCTCCGCCACTCCGCTGATCACCGGCACGCGGCCAGCGGTCACTTCGACGGCGTGTTTGACCACCGCACGCTTTTCCTCCGGCTGCAGGCACTGATTTTCACCAAGGGAGCCGCAGACGATCAAACCAGAGACGCCGACGTCGATCTGCGCCTGCCAGTGCCGCGTGGAGGCCGCAAGATCGAGCGACTGATCCTGATGCAACTGAGTGAGGACTGCCGGGAAGACGCCGGACCATGTGGATTGATTCATCCTTGGATGATGAAACATCAGGCAATGAGGGTCTTGATTGCTTTTTGGCCGCTAAACTGTCATTTCAGTCAAAACATGGATTCCAAGGGCCAGTTCAGCGAGCATGCGGTCACGGAGGCGCTATTCGATGCGCTGCCGGATGTGGTGTTTTTCATCAAGGACGCCATGGGACGCTATGTGCGGGTGAATCAGACACTGGCGGATCGTTGCGCGGGCGGTGACAAGGCGAAGCTGATCGGCAAACGGCCTGCGGAGGTGTTTCCGGCGGCGCTGGCGGTGAGTTATGCGCGGCAGGACGAATCGGTGCTCAAGACGGGCAAGTGCGTCGATCATCAGCTCGAACTGCACATCTACCCGCGCAGCAAAGCGGGCTGGTGTCTCACCACGAAGCATCCCCTGCGTGATGACAAGGGCCGCATCGTCGGCGTGACCGGCATTTCGCGTGATTTGAATGCTCCGAGTGACAAGGCGACCGGTTTCGCCGAGTTGGCCGCCGCGCTGAAGCTGATGCAGTCTCGTTACACCGAGAGCCTGCGCATTGAGGACATCGCCACAAAAGCGGGACTGAGCGTTTATCAGTTCGAGCAGCGGGTGCAGCGGCTGTTTCAAATGAGTCCGCTGCAACTGCTGCACAAGCTGCGGCTGGATGAAGCCACACGGATGCTCCGTGAGACGGACAAATCCCTCGCCGAGATCGCCATCGAGACAGGTTGGTGTGATCAGAGCGCCTTCACACGGCACTTTAGCCGATATGCGGGCATGGCACCGGGCAGGTTCAGGGGATTGAACTCGAAGTGATCAAGCCATCAGCGCCTTCACCGGCTTCGCGGGATTGATGCCGATGAGCTTGGCGTCGAGGCCCTGGAACTTGAAGCTGAAGCGGTCCGCATTAAAGCCGAGGAGTTGCAGCACGGTGGCGTGGAAGTCGCTGATGTGGAGCGGGTCTTTGACGATATTGTAGCTGAAGTCGTCTGTCTCGCCGTAGATCGCGCCGCCTTTGGCTCCGCCACCGGCCATCCACATGGTGAAACAGCGCGGATGGTGGTCGCGACCGTAGTTTTCCTTGGTGAGGCCGCCTTGAGAATAGATGGTGCGACCAAATTCGCCGCCCCAGATGATGAGGGTGTCATCAAACATGCCGCGCTGCTTGAGGTCGGTGATGAGCGCGTGGCAGGGCTGGTCGATGTCCTTGCACTGGCTGGGCATGCGGCCGCCGACGTTGCTGTGGTGGTCCCAGTTGTTGAGATAAATCTGCGTGAAGCGCACGCCGCGTTCCGCCAGACGGCGGGCCATGAGCACGCTGTTGGCAAAGGTGCCGGGCTTCTTCGCTTCTTCGCCGTAGAGTTTGAAGATGTGCTCGGGTTCGCTGGCGATGTCCGTGAGTTCCGGCACGCTGGACTGCATGCGGAAGGCCATTTCATACTGTTGGATGCGCGTGTGCGTCTCGGGATCGCCGACCTGCTGGTAGTTGAGTTCGTTGAGCGCGTTCAAACCTTCGATGGTGCGTTTGCGCACGCTGCTGGGGACGCCGGGCGGGTTGTTGATGAAGAGAATGGGATCGCCCTTGCTGCGGAAGCTCACACCCGCGTGTTCGCCGGGCAAATAGCCGCTGGACCAGAGGCGCGATGAGATGGCCTGCTCCTGCTCACGATTCGTCGGTGTGGCGATGAGGACAACAAAGGTGGGCAGGTTGGAGTTCATCGCACCGAGGCCGTATGAGGCCCAGGAGCCGAGGCAGGGGCGACCGGTGATCTGATTGCCCGTCTGCATGGCGCAGATGGCCGGCTCGTGGTTGATCGCCTCGGTGTGCAACGAACGCATCCAGCAGATGTCATCGGCGTTTCTCGCGAGGAACGGCAGCAAGTCGGAGTTCATCCACATGCCGCACTGGCCGCGTTGTGCGAAGTTGTATTTCGACGGCGCGATGGGGAAACGCGCCTGCCCGCTGGTCATCGTGGTGAGGCGCTGACCTTGCCGCACGCTGTCGGGCAGGTCTTTGTCATAATAAGCCTGCATCTGCGGCTTGTAGTCGAACAAATCCATCTGCGAGGGACCGCCGACCATGTGCAGGTAGATCACGCGCTTGGCTTTCGGGGCAAAATGCGGGCCTGGAGCGCCAGGCGAAGCATTGGCAAAGGATTCGCCGAGCAGGGATGCCAAAGCAGCGCCGCCGAGCACGTTTTTCCCGCGAGCGAAGAGCTGGCGGCGGGTTTGCAGCAGGTTGTGTTCTTGGAGGAGGTTCATAGCAGTGAGATTACTTGTTGAGGACTTCGTCCAAGTTCATGAGCTGGTTGCAGACCATCGTCCAGGCGGCGAGTTCAGGTTTTGGCAGCTTCGAATCTACTGTGGTTTCGCCGACTTTGAGAAGGGCCTCGGCATCGGTGGTGTTGGTGCCGTAGTGGGCGCGGAGTTCCGTGAGGCTGGTTTGGAGGATGGGCAGCTCTTTCGCGTGAAGGGGACGGGCGAGCAGGCGCTCGGCGATGTTTGTGAGCTTGGTCGCGTCATCGCCTTTCACGGTGCTGAGCGTGCGCTGGGCGAGGTTACGGGCGGCTTCGATGAACTGCGGGTCGTTCATGGTGACGAGCGCTTGCAGCGGCGTGTTGGTACGGTCGCGGCGGACGCAGCTCACCTCGCGTGAAGGCGCGTTGAAGATGTCCATGCTCGCGGGCGGGGCCATGCGCTTCCAGAAGTTGTAGAGCGTGCGGCGGTAAAGATTCTCGCCTTTGTCCTGCGCGTATTTTTCCGTGCCCATGCCGACAACTTCCCAGACGTTCTCCGGCTGGTAGGGCATGGTGCCGGGGCCGCCCATGCGCGGTGACAATGTGCTGCTGGCGGCGAGCGCGTAGTCGCGGATCATCTCGGCATCCATGCGGAAACGTGGGCCGCGGCTTAGCAGGGAGTTGTCGCGGTCTTTTTCGATCTTCTCCGGCGTGATGATGGCGGCCTGACGATACGCGGCGGAGGTGACTAGCATCTTGTAGAAGCGCTTCACGTCCCAGCCGCTCTCGCGAAACTCCACGGCCAGCCAGTCGAGCAGCTCAGGATGCGTGGGGGCGCTGCCCATGATGCCGAAATCCTCGCTGGTCTTCACCAAACCGCTGCCGAACAGCTCCTGCCACATGCGGTTCACGGTGACGCGGGCGGTGAGCGTGTTTTCCTGGCTCACGAGCCATTTCGCGAGGCCAAGCCGATTCTTCGGTGCGTCTGATGGCAGTTTGCCGAGCGCCACCGGCACGGCGGCATCGACGGCCTCGCCCACCTTGTCGTACTGGCCGCGCATGAGGATGTTGGCCATCGGCTTGCTGTCCATTTTCTCCTGCTGCACATGCGTGATGGGGCTGCGGGCCTCGATGCCGGTTTTCTCGACGGTGAGTTTGGAGGTCAAAGCGGAGGTCGTTTTGTAGGCGGCGTCACGAGTGGCGAGGTAATGATCAAAGAGCGCCTCGCGGTTCTTTGGATGAATCTTTTTGGCTCCGACGAACTGCTTCAGTGGCACAATTTTCGCCAGCGTCTGCACCTCCGCCGCCGTGAGCTGGCGGTCATAGATGCGCACATCCTGCACGCCGCCCTCTGGCAGCGAAGAGGCGCTGCGCTGGCCGATCTTGGTCGGTGTGGTGGTGAGAATGCTGCCCTTCAGGGCTGAAACTTCTGCCTTCACCGGCGAGTCAACGCCATCGACATAAATGCGGATGCCGCCAGCCTTGCCTCTGCCGTCATAGGTGACGAAGAGGTGCTGCCACACGCCTGCACGCAGAGCGGGTTTCGCCGTCGTCACTTTCAGCGCATTACCCGGCCACTGGCTGATGATGTGGACGCTCAGTTTGTTTGCCGACTGCATGATGTCCCAGCCGCGGTGCCCGTTTTTCTCGTCCATGCGGGCCAGGATGCTGCCGCTCTGCGTCACACTCCCGGCGCGGAACCACAATCCATAACTGAAGGGCTTGTCCTTCTCAAAGTTCCCTGCCCCGCCGAGGTCAAAGGTGCTGCCCGGTTTCACCACGGGCGCGGGACCGAGCTTGCCATCGGCTTTCCAGGTGATTTCACCGGTGGATTTGAAGGTCTTCGCGGTCTGAGCCTCGCCGCAAGTCGCGGCGACTTCCTGGCCCTTGCCTTCATTCAGCGGAATGTGGGCGATGATGCCCTTGGTGGGGATGTCCGCATCAAGGTCCGCAGGTTTCGCGGTGGCGAACCATGCTTCGAAAGGCTTCGTGGCAGCCGTGCGTGCTTCGTTCTGCTTCTTTTGAGCGGCGGCAATCTCAGCGGGCAATTGAGTCCAGCGCGGACGATCTTTCTCGCTAGGCAACACGAGGATAGGACCAAGACCGTCCTTCACATTGCCGTCCTTGGGCTTTTGCGTCGTGTTGCGGAAGAACGCGGCCAGCGAGTAGTAGTCGCGCTGCGTGATGGGGTCGAACTTGTGGTCGTGGCACTGCGAGCAGTTGGTGGTGAGGCCCATGTACACCCAGCCGAGCGTCTGCACGCGGTCGGAGGCGTAGTTGGCGAGGTTTTCTTCATCAATCGTGCCGCCCTCGTTGGTGGTGATGTTGCAACGCTGAAGCCCGGTGGCGATGCGCTGCTCATCCGTGGGATTCGGCAAAAGATCACCGGCGATCTGCTCGATGGTGAACTGGTCGAAGGGCTGGTTGCGGTTGAAGGAGCTGACCACCCAGTCGCGGTAAGGCCACATCTCACGCGGTTTGTCGAAGTGCAGGCCGTGCGTGTCCGCGTAACGCGCTGCATCCAGCCAGTAGCGGGCGCGATGCTCGCCATAGGCGGGGGATTTGAGGAGTTCGTCCACGAGGGCGGTAAGCTGAGCGTCGGAGAGACGAGAAGAAGAGACATAGCGTGATAGCAGCTCGGGCGAGGGAGGCAGACCGGTGAGGTCGAGGCTGATGCGGCGGATGAGGGCGCGCGCATCGGCTTCAGGCGCGGGTTTGAGACCGGTGGCTTCGAGTTTGGCGAGGATGAAGCGGTCCACGGGAGTCTTCACCCAGGAGCTGTCCTTCACGACCGGCAAAGGAGCCTTCTGCGGAGTGATGAGAGACCAGTGTGGCTGCCAGGGCGCGCCTTGCTCGATCCACTGCTTGATCAGAGCGATCTGCGCGGGCTTCAGCTCCTTGTGCGCCTCCGGCGGCGGCATGACCTCGTCCTCATCGGTGGAAAGGAGGCGCTGGTAGAGGCTGCTCTTGTCCGGCTGGCCTTTGATGACCGTGGGCGGCTCACCGTCCTTCGAGGTGAAAAAGCCCGCCTCGGTGTCGAGCCGCAGCCCGGCCTTGCGCGTGCCTGGATCAGGGCCGTGGCAATGGAAACAGGCTTCCGCGAGGATGGGGCGGATGTCCTGGTTGAAACCGACGGTCGGCGTGGCAGCCGCCGCGTTTAGAGAGGCGAGTAGAGCGAAAAGCGAGAAGGAGGTGCGCATGTGAATTCTAAGAATGGGAATTGGTCGAAATGTGCCGCTGGGTGATACTATGATGACTACGGATGAAGTGGGCCGTCTTTGCAGACAAGCGTGAAATTACATCATCGCGCTGTGAAGCTCCAAACGCTCACGCGCAGGCAGGCTGCTGGCGGAAATGGCCCGCCAGGCCGTGTTGATGTCCATCCGGCTCCAAATCGCCGCCAGACAGCTCTCGAGGCTCATGCGCTCCTTCGCCGTGCGCACATGGGTGAGCAACGTGAGGGCCAGATCCGGTCGGTGATGCTTCACGACGAGAATCAGGCTTCTCAGCTCCTCATCATTGAGCGAGCGCACCACCTCGGGATCGCCCAGCAGCGCTTCCAAGCGGGCAAGCTCGCCAGTGAGGCCACGTTGAAGGCGTGAGGCGAGACGAAGGAGATTTTCGCGGCGCAGAGGCAGGGGCATGGTTTTCATGCCAGATACTACGCTGGAAGTCGCGGCAAAGTCTTGCACCGGCATGGCATGCTTGTGTAAAATCAGCCCATCATGGCGGATATTTCACCACAGACCTTTTTGCGACAGACACGCGGCAGCGAGCTCGTGCGGCTTTTCGACCTGCTGCCAGACGTGAACTTCTTCATCAAAGACCGCGCCGGTCGCTTCATGGCACTGAACCGCTGCGGTTGGGAATACTGCGGCGTGCGAAGCGAAAAAGACGCCGTGGGCAAGACCGACCTCGACTTCTTCCCCCGCCGTCGTGCCGCCGAGTACCGCAAGGACGACAAGGCGGTGATGCGCAGCGGCAAGGCCATCGTGAACCGCGTGGAAAGCGCCCCGGAGGCCGAGGGATCGCCAAGGCTGGTGATGACGAGCAAGCTGCCGCTGCGCGATGCGAAGGGCGCGATCATCGGCATCGCCGGAATCAGCCGCCAGCTCGAGCAGGTGCGCAGCCGCGCGAGCGATGAGACCCGGTTTGCCAAGGTGATCGAGCAAATGCACCGCCAGCCGGATGAAGCGCTGAGCAGCGTGGAGATGGCGCGGATGTGCGGCCTTTCGCAGAGTCAGTTTGACCGCAGTTTCCGCCGTGTCTTCGGCACCTCGGCACGGCAGTACCTGCTGCGTGTCCGCGTCGAGGCCGCCTGCCGTCGGCTGGCCGACACAGAGGACACCGTGGCCTCGTTGGCCGTTGAACTCGGCTTTTTCGACCACGCCCACTTCACCCGCTGCTTCCGCCGCACCATGGGCGTCACGCCTGCGGCATATCGCAGGCAGCGTCGCATGCCCAAACCGGCAAGGAGATGAAAAAGTCCTTCAAAGCGCCGGTGCCACGCGTGCCTGCGTGATTTGCTCGAAGGCATGACCGAGCGCCAAGATGCGGGCGTCGGCTTTGGCGGTGCCGATGAAGGAAAAACCGACCGGCAGGCCTTCCACGAGTCCTAGAGGCACCGTGAGATGCGGATAACCGGCCACGGCGGCGGGTGTGCTGAAGATGCGATCATTCGTGTCGCCCGTCTTCAAGTTGATCACGCCGACCGGGTCATTGGTGGGGCAGATCAAAGCATCAAGATCGTGTTCCTTCAGCGCGGCGTCGATTCCCTCCGGTCCGGCGAGCTGTCGGGCTATTTTTCGGGCTTCCTGGCCTGCGGCGATGATTTCTGGCGCACTGAGTTGCTCGGCCTGCTCGAAAAATTCCTGGCCGAAGTGTGGCATCTCGGTGTCGCGGTGTTTTTCATTGAAGGCGATCAATTCGGCCAGCGAACGCACGTCACCGCCGCGCTGCTCAAGGTAGGCGTTTAAATCGGTGCGCAGCTCGATCAACATCGCCTTCCACGACAAAGCACCAGCCTCGCGTGCGTTCGGCAATGCAACCGGATCGACGATGATCGCGCCAGCCTCGCGCAGTTTTTCCAACGCAGCTTCAAACAGAGCGAGCACTTGCGGATGTTTGCCGCTTTGCTTCCGCAGCACGCCAAGTCGTGCGCCTTTGAGGGCATCAGGGGGCAGTTCGACGGTGAAATCTGCCGCCAGCACCTGCATGAGCAGCGCTGCATCGCGAACCGTGAGCGTCATCGGTCCTGCGGTGTCTTGATGATGCGTGATCGGGATGATGCCTGCCCCGCTGATGAGTCCGACCGTTGGTTTGAAGCCGACAATGCCGCAGGCGCTGGCCGGGCTGATGATGGAACCGTTCGTCTCCGTCCCAATCGCCGCCGGGATCAGTCCAGCGGCCACCGCAGCCGCGGAACCGGAACTGGAGCCACTGGCGCTATGCGTGAGCTTGTGCGGATTGCGCGTGAGGCCGCCACGGGCACTCCAACCACTCGTTGAATTGGGAGAGCGGATGTTCGCCCACTCGCTGAGATTCGTTTTGCCAAGGATGATCGCTCCAGCCTCACGCAATCGCGTCACCAAAGCCGCATCTCGCGCCGGTTTGTGACCGCGCAAGGCCAGCGAACCAGCGGTGGTGTGCATGGCATCGGCTGTGTCGATGTTGTCTTTGATCAGGACGGGCAGACCGTGCAGCAAGCCCGCTTTGCACGATGCCGCGATGGCCTTGGCCTCGGGGTTGAGTTCCATGATCGCGTTCACCCTTGGCCCTGTGCGGTCAAACCGGCCGATGCGATCCAAAAAGTGCTCCACGAGCAGCAGCGGCGTCGTTTCCTGCGCCTTCAACCTGACGGAAAGCTCCAAGAGCGTGGCAAAGGGCGCGGGCGGACTGAGTTTTTTCCCACAGGACGCCGGACACAGCGCGAGCGCGGCGGTTTGGAGCAGGCGGCGGCGTTTCATGTGGCAGGAGTTGGTGCAGAGGTCCAAAGACTGCAAGGGTTTCCGATTTTCGACCGTAGGGGAACGCCGCACAAAAGCAGAGCAAGTTCTTGCCTCTGTTTTTCGACTCGTTAGACTTCCCGGCTTTACCCGTCCCGGACCAACCACCCGACCCCGACCACCACATGCCTCCATCCTTCCTGCTTACCAACGGAATCGCTCTTGCCATCGCCCTCGCCATCGTGGGTCTGGTGGTTGCCCTGATCCTGATCCGCAAAATCGTAGGCGCGGACGCGGGCAATGAGAAGATGCATGCCATCGCCAGCGCGATCCAGCAGGGTGCCAAGGCTTACCTGAACCGCCAGATCTTTGCCGTCAGCCTCATCGCGGTGGTCATCTTTGCCGCAGTCTGGTATCTGCGGGATGGCATCACGGCAGCGGGATTTGTGGTCGGCGCGGTATGCTCCCTGGCGGCGGGTTACATCGGCATGATGATCGCGGTGCGCGCCAATGTGCGCACGGCGCAGGCGGCCTCGGTCAGCAGCCACTCGGCGCTGAAGGTGGCCTTCAACGGCGGCGCGGTGACGGGTCTGCTCGTGGTGGCGCTGGGGCTGCTCTCGGTCGGTGTGTTTTATCTGATCGTCAAAGGCATGACCCACGGCACAGAGCACGCGGCGAAGCATGCCATTGATTCGCTTGTCGGTCTGGCACTCGGCAGCTCGCTCATCAGCGTGTTTGCCCGTCTCGGCGGCGGCATTTACACCAAGGCGGCAGACGTCGGCGCTGACCTCGTGGGCAAGAACGAACAGAACCTCAATGAGGATGATCCGCGCAATCCGGCCACCATCGCCGACAACGTGGGCGACAACGTCGGTGACTGCGCGGGCATGGCGGCGGACGTGTTTGAAACCTACGCGGTGAGCTTGATCGGCGGCGTGCTGGTCGGCCACCTGACCGTGGGCACCGACGCGGCGGTGATTTATCCCTTCGTGCTCTGCGGACTGGCGATCATCGCCTCCTTGATCGGCATCGGCTGGGTGAACTTCGTGAAGCAGGAAGCCACAGCCTCGCTGGTGTGTGGTGTAGCGGTTTCCGGCATCGTCTCCTCGGCGCTGTTCTGGTGGGCCACCTCCTCGATGTTCGGTGCCTCGCTCAAAATCGGCGCTCTTGAGGTGCCCAGCGTGAACATTTTCTACTGCGCGGCCGTGGGCCTGATCATGACCCTGCTCGTCGTGTGGATCACCAATTACTACACCAGCACGCATCACAAGCCGGTGCGCATGATCGCCAAGGCGTCTGAAACCGGCCACGCCACCAACATCATCGCGGGCATCAGCATTGGTCACCAAGCCACCTTGCTGCCGGTGCTGGCCATCGCGGCCTCGATCTGGTGCTGCTTCGACCTCGCCGGGTTGTATGGCATCGCCATCGCCGTCGTGTCCATGCTATCGCTCTCCGGCATCATCATCTCTCTCGACGCCTTCGGCCCGATCACCGACAACGCGGGCGGCATCGCCGTCATGTCCGGCCTGCCGGAAAGCGTGCGCAAGATCACCGACGAGCTCGACGCCGTGGGCAACACGATGAAGGCCGTGACCAAGGGCTACGCCATCGCCAGCGCCGGTCTGGCCGCCATGGTGCTGTTCGGCTCCTATGTGGAGGACTTGCAGGCCTTCGTCGGCCACAAGGTGTACTTTGACCTCATGGACCACAAGGTCGTTATCGGCATGTTTGTCGGCGGTCTGCTGCCCTTCCTCTTCACTTCCTTCTGCATGAGCGCCGTCGGCAGCGCCGCAGGAGCTGTCGTGGTCGAAGTGCGCCGCCAGATCACCGCCAAGCCCGGCATCCTCAACGGCACCGACATCCCTGACTACGCGCAGTGCGTCAGCATCGTCACCAGCGCCGCGCTGAGGCAGATGATCGTCCCGGCGCTGCTGCCGCTCGTGTTTGTGATCGGCATGTCCTACGTCGGCATGGAAGCCCTCGGCGGCGTGCTCATCGGGACCATCGTCACCGGCTTGTTCGTCGGCATTTCCATGACCAGCGCTGGTGGTGCCTGGGACAATGCGAAGAAATACATCGAGGAAGGCAACCACGGCGGCAAAGGCAGCTTTGCCCATCAATCCGCCGTCACGGGCGACACCGTGGGCGATCCTTACAAGGACACCGCCGGTCCGGCCGTGAACCCGATGATCAAGGTGGTGAACATCCTGGCCATCCTCATCATCCCGATTGTTTTCAAGGCCGCCGTGAAGTGACGGGATAGAATGAAGCTTTGTGTTTAAGCAACGATTACGTTCAGTTCAGGAGCGAGCGTTCCGAGCTATATGCTTGAATGTTTAGCTCCAGGGCTGGCGCATCAAGTCATGGAGCATGAGCTTCATGATTGAAGCTCGGGATTATGTAGTAGAGGCTCAACCCTCCGTATTACCTTCCTCCAAGCCACAAAAGCGTCACACAAGGATTTTTGCCAGGGCTGTCACAAGGTTTGACATGGATTCCCAATGAAAAACAAGCGTTTTGGACTCCGACTGGCAGTTCTGACAGCAGGCATTGGACTGATCATGGCGGATGGCGTGGCCGATGAGGGGGGGCTGCCCGAAGATTCATTTGGAATGGGGAGAAGTAGGGACGGCTGATGCGGATATGGTGGCAGACAACACCAGGGAAGGCGTATCCCCTCTGGGCATGTGCGTCAGGTTAAGCATAAGGCTCTTTGCTTTTGGTGGTAATTGAGTCGCTTGCGTTGGTCGTAGCAGCAGTATTTGCGCAGGGCAATGCAGGTGGGTGAGGACGCTGGTGCCCCTTCCA
>Ga0209573_1003490_pt1 | contig 17146 bp, 12 predicted proteins | sample TNRBio252014_DNA_FD_185870 | JGI IMG/M metagenome (GOLD analysis project Ga0209573, IMG submission 185870) | Wastewater treatment Type I Accumulibacter community from EBPR Bioreactor in Madison, WI, USA - TNR Reactor_6/25/2014_ DNA (SPAdes)... | ecosystem: Engineered > Bioreactor > EBPR >...
CCAACAACTCCGGCAATGTATCTATCACGCTGATCAGTCCATTGGCCACCACGATTTTGGCCCTTAATTGTAAATCATACAAACCGGGATCATTGGCCTCAGTGGCAGTTCCGTATATCTTCAGACAACCCATGGTATTTGCCTGAAAAACACAATTTGGCGGATTACATCCATATTGCAAACCTGCAGGCAGATTCAAAACACCATTTGGCAATATTTCCAGAGAATTGAGCTTAAAACTAAAGCCCATCCATGCAATCGAATCTTCCAATACAGCGGTAAAGGTATATTCAAACGGACTTCCGACACAAACTGTATCATGAATGCCACCGTCAGGGAACAATACTTCGTGGTAAGGCAATGGATATACACCTGCTGATGAGTCGGCATAAGTCTCGGACGGAACGCAAATATCCTGTCCATTCAAAAACATTAATCCGGTAAAATGAATTAAAATCCCCAGTAAAAGTATTTTTCTAAACATAAGCTTATTAATTTTGATACTAAATAAAGACATAATAGACAGAATTCCTATTTTTATACGATAATATTACATTTATATTTACGACTTCTTTATCAAGCAAAATAAATTATGCAAAAGGGATGTTTCTTATTATTTTTCATGCTGATGAGTTTCTTCTTCACGCATGAACTCATTGCGCAGAAAATAAAAGTGGAAGGACAGATCATTGGTTCAGCAACCGACGGACCTTTGGAATTTGCTACCATCCAATACGGAAACCGGTATACACAAAGTCTGAAAGAAGGTTACTTCAGTTTTGAAGCTGATGCCGGTTTGGAAGAAATCAGGGTAAGTTATGTCGGTTATGAAACTACTACTGTTAAAATCAAATCAAATCTTGCAATCATTCAATTGGGAATCATACAATTGAATACTATTAGTGAAAAACTAAGTACAGTGACGATCACTTCGGGCAAGTACAAAAGAAATATAGAAGATGTAACGGTTTCAATGGAAATCATCAAGCCAGCATTGATTGAACGGATACAAAGCAACAGTTTTAGCGATGTTTTGGACAAAATACCCGGCGTCAGCCTTACAGATGGTCAGGTAAGCATCAGAGGCGGATCAGGTTACTCATATGGCGCCGGTTCCAGGGTTTTGCTTCTGATCGACAACATTCCTGCACTTCAGGTTGATGCTGCTTATCCCAACTGGAATGATATCCCACTTGAAATGATAGAACAGGTGGAAGTGCTAAAAGGCGCCGGTTCAGCGCTCTACGGCAGTGCTGCTATGAATGGAGTGGTCAATATTCTGACCAAATATGCTAAAAAACAACCATTTCTTAATGTGGAGACCCAGATCACAACTTATATGAGTCCAAGGGATACACTCAAAAAATGGTGGCAACTTTCTCCGTACACCTGGCACATGAACGCTGCCTATGCCCGTAAATTTGGCAAGCTCGATGTAGTGGGTTCTGTTTTTTATTCAGATGAAAAATCATTTTACAAAGAAAGTTACAGCAAATTTGGCCGAAGCTATTTGAAAATCAACTATACTCCAGGACAAAACATGAATTTTGGTATTTCCGGCAATTTCAATTTTGGTGATAGCAGATCTTTTTTTTATTGGAAAAATGAACAATCAGGTGCATATTTAGCAGATGATTTCAATTATTCTGCCAATACCAAACGCAGATTCACCATTGATCCATATTTTCATCTTCATGGAAAACACAATTGGTCCCACAGGATATTATCTAGACTTTACAGTGTGAATAATATGGCTGTTAACAATCAGTCCAACCAATCAGCGCTTTACATGACAGAATATCAGTTGCAAAAAAAATGGGAAAAATCGGATGCAGTTGTAACCGCAGGCATCGTTAACAATTATGCCCGGGTGAATGCTGAATTGTACAGTGATACTACTTTTGCCAGCTTGAATCACGGAATTTATGCCCAGTTTGAAAAACTTTTCTGGCACAGACTTACATTAAACGGAGGAGCAAGATGGGAATTCAATAAACTGATGGTGCCGGACACCATCAATGGCCAGGTGATCACAGATGAACGTTATGAGAGCAGACCGGTTTTCAGAGCCGGGCTTAATTATAAATTATTCCCCTATACGCATCTCAGGGCTTCCTGGGGGCAGGGATACAGATCTCCATCCATCGCTGAAAAATACATCAGCACTTCTGCCGGCTTTCTAAGGATCGTTCAAAATCCGGCACTGAAATCAGAGCATGGGTGGACAGCAGAAGCCGGAGTCAGGCAAGGATTTAAAGCCGGAGGACTGATGGGTTTTGCAGATTTTTCCTTTTTCGAATCCAGGTATTATGATATGATTGAGTTTAACATCATTCGCAATTCCTTTCCTCCGGCGTTTGCAGCTCAAAATATCGGAGACACCAAAATCCAGGGTTTGGAAATATCCGGAGGTATTTCCGGGCAGCTTGGTCAGATCGAAACCAACCTGACGGGTGGATACGTATATATCAACCCGCAGTACCAGGAATTCACTGATTCTATCGCATTTTATTCCTCTACGGAAGAAAATATCCTGAAATATCGGAATAAACATAGTTTTAAGTTCGATCTCAACCTTGGTTGGAAAGGAGTTCAATTTGGTTTGGGTACAAATTACCTTAGTTTCATGGAAGCGATCGATAAAGTTTTTGATGAATTGATCCCTGGCGTAAAGGCATTCCGGGCGGAACACCCTGATGGATCGCAGATTTGGTATGCTTCCATTGGATTGAATATTCGTAAAACATATATCATATCTGTCCGCATGGATAATTTATTCAATGCGGAATATGCTTTACGACCAGCTTTACTGGAAGCACCCAGAAGCATTTCTTTCAGATTGAAATATAATTTACAGCAAGAGTGATCAAGTTTTTGATTAGTATAAAAAGAAAAGCCGAAGGATAAATCCTCCGGCTTATTTCTTAAAATCTACTTGTGCAGATCGAAATTATTTTACTTCTTCTACAGCTTCTTCAGTAGCTTCTTCAACAGCAGCAGCAGCAGTGTCAACAGTTTCTTCAACAGCTTCTTCTACTTCTTCTACAGCTTCGATTGTTTCTTCTTCAGCATCAGCAGCTTTTTCTTTGCAACTTACCAAAGATACAGCAGCAAATAAAGCGATTGCCATAACAAAAGTCAAACCTTTCAAGAATTTTACATTTTTCAACATGATTACCATTTTTTGATTATTAAACAATTTTTTTTCTTTTCCGGGAAACCCTGATCACTCAGAATTTCCAAACTTGATGCAAAGTTTCATATTTTTATCTATCTACAAAACATTTTGATAACTTTTTTTTAACTTTTTTTTAACTTTTTTGATTTTTGAGCTCCAAATATTACTACAAATGTAATATAATATTAAATATCAGATAATTATAAAACTGCAAAAAAATAATAAATTTCCAAAAAGTATTCTTTTTATCAATTTAATTTAAAAATAATGTAATTGTATAGCTAAATAGCCATTTAGTCTATAGTCTATTAGCTAATGAATCATACCAAGTGTTAAATCTCTGATTCCGGGACAAATTTGGTATCTTTTGCTCAATATACACATTCAATTCAAAGAGACTGGCAGGCTAACAGACTTATTAGCTAACCACCTAGATAACTACAAAATAATTATACCTTTTGCGAAAATCCATCAAAAAAACATAAAAAGTCCTGACAAACTATTGATGTCGTTATCCCTTTTCCCAACAATACGTTTTTAAAATCCTTAAAAGACATTTTTCTATCTAAATAGTCTTTGCATGAAAACGCCAAATACTGCGTTATGCTTATTTTTGAAACAGTCATTTACAATTAGTAAACTCCTTGTTTTCTAAAACTTCGCAAGCCTTGTCCTTGACGTTTTCTTATCACAGCTGAAAAAAACACGAGTTTTCTTGCAGACACTAAATAAGAATTTTTGAACTTTTTAAAACAACCAGCTTTTCTTTTGTCATTTCACAAATGGAATATTCTATACCTCCAACACCAATGCCAGACAATTCTGAACCGCCAAATGGCATCCAATCCACCCTGAAAGCCGTGTGATCATTGATCAAAACGGTATTGGCTTTGATGCGGTTACTGAAATCCATGGCTTCGTCCATATCCTCTGTAAAAACAGCTGCCTGAAAAGAAAACGGAAGTTCATTGATCCGGCTCAGGGCATCTTCTACATCAGCATAGGTGTATAAACAAACGACAGGACCAAATACTTCTTCCATCGAAACCAATGCGTCATAAGATGGATTCAGTATTACGGTAGGCTCAAAACTAACATTCGATATTGCCTTACCTCCGGCCAGGATCCTTCCTCCTTTAGCTATTGCTTCTTCCACCCAATATTTAATACGTTCAACTTCCTCCGGCAAGATCAGCGGCCCGACATCTGTGTCAGGATCAGCCGGGTCACCTGTTTTTAAGGAACTTACACTTTCCAAAAAAGCCTGGACGAACGAATCTGCCATCAATTCCGGCAAAAATACTCTCTGAACAGAGACACAAACCTGTCCCGCATGATAAAACCCGCCTTTGATCAAAGGCTGAATGCATTTAGACATGTCGGCATTTTTGGTGATCAGTACGGGCGCGACGCCTCCATGCTCCAGTGCGATGGCCGTTCCGGGAGCAAGTTTCGCCCTGATTTTCCATCCGACTTTATAGGACCCTATAAAAGACACATAAGCAACTCTTGGATCCGTTGCCAGTTTTTCAGTCAGATCATTTGAACAAACAAGATATTGACACCATCCTTCCGGCAACCCAGCCTGATGTATCAGTTCTGTCATCTTCCTTCCTGTCAATGGGGTTTTCAAAGCCGGTTTGAAGATCACCGGGCAACCTGCAGCAATGGCCGTGACTGTCTGATGTATGGTCAGGTTGATCGGGTGATTGAAGGCTGAAATGGAAACGACCACACCTATCGGTTCATCGATGGTATATGCCAAACGGTGCGCAGAACCTGCATTTTGTCCCATTGGGATCATACTCCCGCTTTTTTGCCCCAAAAACTCAACAGCCAGCTGAACACCTGAAATCGCCCGGTCCATTTCAATTCGTGTATCGGTGAAAGGCTTACCACCTTCTTTGACGGCCAGATCGACCAATTCATCATAGTGATCCTGCATAAGGGTTTTAAGCCTTTTAAGGATGGCTATCTTGTCATTTTTAGGTATCCATTTTCCTCTGTCAAGGAAAAGTTCATGTGCAGTAGCAAGCATTGATTCGATTTGCGCAGCGTCTGCTAGCTGAATGGATTCAATGGTTTCCCTTGTGTACGGGTTGATTACATTTAATGGTTCCATGATCCTATTTGTTTTTAGCTATTGATAATTTTATTTAAAATCCCGTTTGTAAGCATCTTAGCGGTTATCTTTCCGACCAATAAAGCTGCATCTTTAAAAGGATCCAGTTCATTGCCTGCTGCTTCTTCCAGACTGCAAATCAAATCAAAGCAATCAGTTCCATTCCATCTATTACTCCCAACGATGGCTATAACTTTTTTGTCATATTCCCTGCTTTTTCTGCAAACAGCTACGCACAATTTACCATTCCTGCTTTGTTCATCCAGCTGACCTTCGCCTGTGATCACCAGATCTGCAAGATGAATATATTTATTAAATCCGGATTCCTCCATAATGTATCCCGCGCCAGATTTGAGACTTCCGCCAAGAAAAGCAAGGATTCCTGCACCCAACGCACCTCCGGCACCGCTTCCAGGGACATCCTGCACCTGAATCCCTATTTCCTTCTCTATCAAAAAGGCCATGTTTTGCAAACCTTCATCCAGTATCCTGACACCTTCATCATCAGCACCTTTTTGACGGGCAAAAACGAGAGCCGCGCCGTTTTCACCATACATCGGATTGCTCACATCACACAACCCATTGATTTTTATACGTATTTTACCAGCTTTTGCAGGAGGAATGATCCGGTGGATTTGACGAAGATTGACTCCGGAAGGCAAAATGACCCGATTGTTTTTGTCGAGGAATTTGTAGCCCAAAGCACAAGCCATTCCTGCTCCGGCATCAGTTGTGGCCGTACCTCCAATACCAATATCAATTTCCTCAACACCTTCCTTATACACTTGTTGAATCAATTGGCCCAAACCATATGTATTCATGATCAGGCAATTGTACTCGTGTTTTCGAAATAATTGCAGTCCAATCAGTTTTGCCACTTCAATGACAGATCGCTTCCCATCCTGACTACTCAAATATTCTGTCCTGATCTGCCTGCCCAATGGATCTTTCACCTCTGCACTCAACAACAAATACCTGCCGGTTTTTCTCATCACTTCCAAAAAACCTTCTCCACCATCCGAAAGTGGTATGGATATGATGTTGAAATCAGTAATTTGCTGACCCAGACCCTTTTCAACCGCCGAGCAAAAGTCATTTGCACTCAGCGTACCTTTAAATTTATCCGGCGCAATCAGTATTGTTTTCATTCATTAATCAGATCGTATTGAAGTTGTTAAAAAGGACTCCATATACTGGTGAATTAACTTGTTTTATGTTTTTGCAAAAATAAGTAAAATGATCAAACGGACAGTTTAAATATACCTGCGATTGTATCTGATGCTGAACAATATTGGTTTCCATTTGTCTTTTCAATGTAAATTAGTCTTGGCAAGAAAACGCAAAATATTGCTTTGTGCTTGTTTTTGACGTTTGCTTATCAAGGAAGATAAACACATAGGTTTTTTTGCAGACACTATTTACAGGATTTATTCAATCATCCTTTCTTATTCAAAGACCAAAATTATGTTCGGAACAGATTCTTATAACAATTATGGCATCAAAAGCACTTTTGTCGCGATAATGCTACTTTTCTTGCCACTGTTTTTGCAAGGGCAGGCTGATGCAGAAAGTTTTTGTATTGAAAGTAAGCGGATCACCCAAAACGGAATGATTGTTCTGGGTGCATGGGCAGCAGGAAATATTGCCACTGGTGCGTATGGCTGGTCCCGTTATTCCGGGTCACAAAAGTACTTTCATCAGATGAATCTGTTCTGGAACACTGTCAATCTGGCCATAGCAGGGTACGCATTGTATAACAATTACTCAACGGATTGCGCCGGAGTGCCTTTTGCTGAAGTTTTGGCAAAACATCATCAAACCGAAAGAATATTACTGATCAATGCCTTTGCTGATATCGCTTATATCGGAACTGGCTTAACATTGCGCTACGTTTCACCCAAATTCCCAGCCAGAACTGATATGCTCAAAGGATATGGAAATTCGCTCATGCTTCAGGGTGGCTTTCTGTTGCTGTTCGATGGCATCATGTATGGCATCATGAGCAAAGCTAGTTCAGCTGTCACCCAAAATTTAAATTTATCTATGTCTCCGGAATTTCCAGGGATACAGTTTTTGCTTACATTTTAATCATAGCTAATGGCATTTTATCAATTCAGACGCGAGCAGTTCATTCCTGCTGATTTAGAAACTGTCTGGGAATTCATTTCTTCCCCTGAAAACCTTAAGAAAATCACTCCCGAAAACATGGGTTTTGACATCACCACAGATGATTTACCCGACAAAATCTATCCCGGGATGATCATCAGTTACCGGGTCAAACCACTGGCAGGCATTCCAGCCCAATGGGTCACTGAGATTACTCAGGTAGTTGATAAGCAATTTTTCATCGATGAACAAAGGATCGGTCCGTATGCATTCTGGCATCATCAGCATTTCATTGAAAAAAAGGATGATGGTGTTTTAATGAAGGATATCGTGTCCTATGCGCCACCCTTCGGTGTTTTGGGTAGAATTGCGAATAGGTTGATCATCCGTAAAAAACTGAATGAAATTTTTGCTTACCGCAGTGAAGCAATGGAAAAGCTATTTGGAAAAAAAATGAAAGATTGGATAATTTGAAAATTTGAAAATTCGTAGCAATTCCCACATTTGACATGCAACGATCCATTCAATCCACATTCGAAAAATACAGTTGGCAACGCGGATGACGCGGATGCTGCGCAGCGCGGATCTATGTTTAGAAATCCATGAGATTGGTGGAAGGAATAATTTGAAAATTTGAAAATTGACCCGGATGTGATGAGGATTTTCCCGCAGATTTTCGCTGATGTTTCGCAGATTTTCGCTGATCTTTTTCTGTCAATTATATACTAATTTCTGCGCTGACCTGCGAGATCTATGGGAACCAAAAAAACAGTATGTCTGGTACGAAAAATCCCCATTTCTCATAACTCGCTAAAAATGCACTTTAATTTGTTGGTTTTCAATCGTTTCCCTTTTGTCTTGTGCTGACCTATAGCACTGACGAAGCAAGCTTATCAGCATCTACGACGTCAGTAGCTTGGGGCAAAAAACGATTGAAAACCAACAAATTGGACTTTTCGGAGTAGGCTCAAAATTATGTGTTTGAATCAGTTTGTGAAGTCTGAAAGATCTTATTGTGGTTATTTTGATGGTTAGCTGTTTAGTCTGTTAGTCTTTAAGAATTGAGAGAGACTACATCTGGAAATGACAAAAAAATGCCTTAAAAATAAAGTTCTGACGCCAGGCTTACTTCACAAGCCTTTAGATTTGCAGACTAAAAAGCTAAAAGACTATTAAGCTGACCAATGAAATAAAATTTCCTGTTTTTCTGAAAATCAGCACATCAACAGACAATATATTTTTACTTAAATGTCCTATCTTTGGCAGCATTTACCGAAAGCGAATTACCTGCTTTGTTGGCCAGATTTGATTATAAAACAGGACAAATGTTATGGAAAAAGACTTGATCATCGTAAAGAATGCCCACACCAACAACCTTAAAAATATCGATATAGAAATTCCGAAACACCGGTTTGTCGTGTTTACCGGTGTATCCGGGTCAGGAAAGTCATCTCTACTTTTTGACACAATCTATACGGAAGCGCAACGCCAACTGATCGAGACTTTTTCGACTTTTGCCAGAACCAGGATGCCAAAACTATCCAGACCCGATGTGGATGACATTCTTCATCTCTCAACTGCCATTGTGATTGACCAAAAAAGGATGGGCACCAATCTAAGGAGTACCGTAGGCACAGCAACTGAACTCAATACCTATCTCAGGCTGCTTTATTCAAGGCTGGCTAAACCCTTCATCGGGCCTTCTTTTTACTTCTCTTTCAATCATCCGGAAGGTATGTGCCCGGATTGCAAAGGTTTGGGCAAGCAGATCAGGATAGATCTGGATATGTTTTTAGACAAATCAAAATCATTGCGAGAAGGTGCGATCACACATCCTTTTTATGCCGTTGGCAATCTGATGTGGAAAGAACTGATCCAATCAGAGATTTTTGAACCCGATAAAAAGCTGCAAGATTTCACTGCTGAAGAAATGCAGAAACTTTTGTTTTCCGAGCCTTTTGCGATCAAAGACGCGAAGGAGAAACTGGCTTACAACCGCAATTTTGAAGGCATCGTCAGAAAACTCGAAAACTCCGTGCAAAACAAAGCTGAAGATGAAAACCCAGGAGAATCCAAAAACGCATATTCAAAATTCTTTTTATACAAAGTTTGTGAAAGTTGCAATGGAACCCGGCTCAACAAACGTGCTGAAGAGCCCAAAATCCTGAACACGTCTTTGGGCGAACTCTGCCGGATGGAACTAACATCCGTACATCAGTTACTCAGTCAACTCGATGATGACATTTCAAGACCGATCATCCGAAAGGTCAATTTCCTTCTGGAACAATTGATAGAAATTGGTGCAGGATACTTATCTCTTGAAAGGCCCGTCTCAACGCTGTCAGGTGGTGAATCCCAACGGGTGAAAATGGCCAGACAACTGGATTGCAATCTGGTGGATCTGCTGTATGTTTTGGATGAGCCTTCGATTGGATTGCACCCGAGGGATACGGAAAAATTGCTCAGTTTGCTGAACAGGTTAAAAGCAAGAGGTAATAGTGTATTTGTCGTGGAACATGATCCTGATATCATCAGCGCAGCAGATTGGATCGTTGATCTGGGGCCCAAAGCCGGTTCTGCCGGTGGCCAGGTGATCTACAATGGACCCGGTGCAGAATTTATTCATTCAGAGAGTTTAACCAGTAAGTTTCTATTTGCTGCGAAGAAACCATCAGCACAGCGCAAAAAACCAGATGGATTTTACAAGATCCAAGGCGCAGGGATCAATAACCTCAAAAACATCGAAGTGAGCTTACCAAAGGGAGTATTGACCTGTGTGACCGGCGTTGCGGGAAGCGGAAAAAGCAGTTTGATCCATGGTTGTTTTGCGAAACAACATCCTGAAGCGATCGTGATAGACCAACAACCCATCGGAAAATCATCCAGGGCAAATCCTGCAACTTTCATCGGCGCTTTTGATTTAATACGTAAGGAATTTGCAGCTCAAACGGGAGCAGACGCTTCTTTTTTCAGTTTTAATTCAAAAGGCGCCTGTCCCAAGTGTAACGGACAAGGTTCGCTGTCATTTGAAATGTTCTTTCTGGATGCGGTTAAGACCATCTGTGATGAATGTGAAGGCAAAAGGTATCATGGAGAAGTGCTCGAATTGAAAATGAATGGCCATAGCATTGCAGATGTGCTTAATATGACGGTGGATGAATCGCTTCATTTTTTTGAGTCGAAAAAGATAAAAAAGTTGTTATTGTCGCTGAAGGAAGTTGGTTTGGGATATCTCAAGCTTGGACAATCGCTCAGCTCGTTGTCAGGAGGTGAAGCGCAACGGCTTAAAATTGCGGCAGAATTGCACAAGGAAAGCAATATTTACATCATGGACGAGCCGACTACCGGATTGCACTTGTCAGATATAGACAATTTTTACAGGATCGTAAGGTCATTGGTGGATAGAAACAATACAGTTGTGATCATCGAACACAACCTGGATATCATCAGGCATGCCGATTGGGTGATAGACATGGGGCCGGAAGGAGGAAGGCATGGAGGTGAAATACTATTTGAAGGTACGCCTGACGAACTGGTTCATTGTGGATCTTCCTTTACGGGCAAGTGTCTGAAGGCCTATTTTGAGCATAATTAATGACTTTTTTTCGACAAATTACTTTGCCATTTATTGTTGGCACCAGTTAAAAAAAAATACAGGCATAGGAAATTAACTATGCCTGATTTAAGTAAATCAGAGTGATCATTCATGGGACCCGATTAAGCCTATCTTCAAAACAAAATTAACCAGAGCCTCCAAAACCATAGCTTCCATTTATTTAACGGTAGGTTTCGTCGAGTTAACGGTAGGGTTTGAATATTTAACGGTAAATGAAGGGTCGGAAAAATCATTATCTGAAACAATAAAATTTCATCATACAAACCTGATCGGAATGATTTTTATCATCAAACCTGCTTTTCAGAAATCAGGAATATGCATTGATTTGATCCGGGATCAATTTATGTTTGGAAAATCATTTTTAAAATAGTTCGGGAATAGATACTTTCAAAGCAAAGCCTTTGCAGCAATGCCACAATTCAGGAACATGGCATTGGCATTCCACAAAATAGCAAGTTTAAACTTATAAATGATTTATTTCAGCTTATCAGCTAAAATAGCCTGAATGACCACTTCGCTGTCACTGGATGCTGCCCGCATTACCCGCGGAACTACTCCTTTCATCAAACTACCGAGCAAGCCTGTTTGCATGACTGACACATAACTTTTCCCATCAGACTTTTGATAAACAGCAATGCGACATGGCATCATGGGCATGATCTTCCGCTCTTTGTCTCTTGAAAGTATTTCTATGGCGTAGTCCGGGTGACAAACCTCAAAAACTTTAGCCTGAGCTACTTCTGGTTTTCCGAATTTGAGCATGGTTTCCCTGAGGTCGTGAACAGCCGGAATCTTCCAACCATTATCAATGGCTGACTTCGACAGCAATTCAACGGATTGTTCGAAATCATATTTGCATTCCTTTTCAGTAAACATGAAAGATTGTGCAAAAAAAATGATGAAAAGAAGGGCAATCAAAATACCCGCAATCAAACCTGCCAGGAACATTAACATATCGATCCATTTTAATTTTGCAAATGAAATAAATTTATGTCGGAAATCAGTTTTTTACCAGTTTTTCCATCAAAATTGTCTTTTCCTCGTGGTAAAGACGTGCAAAATAAATCCCTTTGCTCAAAAACTCAAGAGACACGGTCATGACAGACTCCCCTATTTCCGGCATTTCCACTACTTTTTGGCCCAACACATTCAAAATATCCAGTTGAAGTGTTTGACCACTTGAATTGGAAATATTGAGGGATGAATTGAACGGATTTGGAAAAAAAGTAATTGTTGTTTCATTAGCCTGTTCGGTGGAAACCAAAGGATCCGTTGAAATGGTCCAATTCGAGGCTAAAGCATTATCCAAATCCAAATCGTTCAATACCAGGTAAGGACCATCTCCGTCAGCTTCTTCCGGCCAGGGAGCTGAATCCATGTAGGTCACCCTATCAACCAGATTGCCCCATGGATCCCGGAGCACCAGTTTGAGGGTTTTGTTGGACATATTCCTTGTATATTGGCCGATCGGTACAATCCCATAAACCTGTTTGAACGCAGATGAATTAAATGCCAGGTATACTTTTTGCGCCGCTTGCAAAATGCTGCCGGAAGGAAAAATAAAACTCATCCCCGGTTCGCTCAGATAATACCCCGAAAGGTTAACGATGTTGGCGCTGTGATTTGTGAGTTCGATGAATTCGAGGTCATTGCTTGAATATGGAGATGATGCTTTGGGATTATAATGAATTTTTGAAATGACGATCGGTTGTATTTGCGGAAAATTACAACCGCTGCCTGAGCCGATCTGCTCATTCATCCATGTGATCCTGTTTTGAATCCAGGTTTTCATAGCCAGAATGTTGCCAACATAGACTTGTTCAGAACCGATCATTCCCCATTTTTGCTGTTCTCTCGGACGCGCTTCTGCCAAAAGAAGCACAAGGCTATCGATTTTTTCGCTGACGGTATTGTAATGAAAACATTGCCCGGGCTTTGTCAGTTCGGCCCATCTTTGAGCCAGATAGCAATGAAATTGGGGATTGTCATACAATTGTTTCCAAAACTTTGCACCGACATTGTCCCAGTTGTCGAACTGCCAAACCCAGTAATGGCTTCTGTCAAAACCCCACACAAATAAATCATTGCCATAAGTGAGGTTAAAGTCCCAGACAGGACCAGCACGCAATTTTCCGCCTCTGTCTTTGTGAAAAAAGGTACTGTACTGGTATGCGTCCACATTGGCCGCAAATTCGTTGACCAGGATAAAATCCACAAAACTGGCGATATCGATGATGGAAGGAAATCCATTACTTGTAGAAGTATTCTGTGCGGCTGTTGTGTTTTTCAGTCCGTCAAAAACACCTTTAATATAATTGTGCTGTTGGGTAGTGATCTCGCCCGGTTCAGGTGTATCATGAATAAAATCCACCCAACCACCGATGTGCGTATCGTATGACCAGGCCACATAATCACCTTCGCTGAGTTTGTCACTTTTTGTAATGTAACCACCGGTGATCGCAGGTTGGGTGTTTTCAGTCGGTAATAACTCAGCAATATTCAGCCTGTCAGTATCTCTCTTAATATTCTCTGACAACATATAGATACCCTGGTATGTGCCATTGATCATCACTTCACAATAAACTCCGCGGGTGGCAAAATTTCCGATATTCCCTGACATATCGTAACTGATCCTGTCTCTGATCAACAATGGGTCAAACCCGAGACCATTGAGTATCCAGTCGTTTTCTTCCGGCATGCCAAGCAGAGAAACATTGTTATTGGTGGTATTGTCACTCTCGTATGTGTCCATCCTGAATTGCTTTTTTGGCAAAGCCTGGGTAGATTGACCTCTGACCCTGATGGCCATCCTGCCGTTGTAATTGAGGAAAGCAGGATTGAATTGATCTGCCAGAGAATTCCTTGAACCATCCGGATGAAAAATGATCTTCAGGTAACCGTAGGTTTTTTCACTTCCTTCGATGGGATAATGCGATCCTGTATTGGGATCTATGTCGGTGGTGATCAGTGCAATCGGCAGGTTGCTGTCTGAAAATGTCTGGGCAAAAACTGGCTGCAGGAATAAAAAAACAAGAACAAGAAGAGAATATTTTTTCATTACGATACTATTGAATATCCTGATACACTTTTGCAGGATAGCATGTTGTTGGCACAGATGTTAAAAGCTAACTAATCCATGTAAAACATCTATTTCAGAACTACAAAGTTAATTTAAAACCCTTCAAAAACCGGAATTTTTGAATTACAAAGTTGAAACCTGTAACACGCAAAGTTAAGAAAAAAATGGATTGATACCACATTGTTTTGGAAATACTATATATCAGGCCGGCTAAGTAAAGATCAGTTTATTGGTTTTCAATCATTTATTACTTTAATAAAACAGAAACGACCGAATTCCAACAATTTATTTGCCTTAATATAAGCCAATGCAGGGATTTTGAGGGGTTCATTACCTTTTGACTGCCAGCTCAACTTTTAATTGTCAGGGTGCTGGTCCACACACAGGAATACCACCTGGCATTATTACCAGTAACTTTTTGAGAAAAAGAGGGACTGGCATCAATCAAGAAAAAAAAAGGAACCAGGCTTTTTTTGGGGTTATTAAAACCTGGCCCCAGTTTATTCAGTTGGTTTTCTACAGTTGTTATAGTTATCTATTAAATCTAATATCAGAAAAAAATAGCAAGAAATATGCTTACCAATTGAACCTGTAACCCAGATTCAGGCCCATCACAAAATTGTAATCAGCTGTTTTATAAGTTTTTGTAGTTGTGCTGAATGCCACAACTTTCGAATAAAGGGGAAATCGCTCACTGATCCATGGGGTAATAGTAAAATTCGGTGCAATCTTTCGGAAAGGTGTCCATTCATAACCAATGACTGGTGCAATCCTCAAAACAGGGTTGTCTTTGATCTCGTCACTTCCGATCGGTTGAATCTCCATTTGCTGAAAAATCCCTTCTACACCGAAAAACAATCCATCGGGTTTGTGCAAAAATCTATAATAACCAGTTTGTATGAAATATTTCCTGGTTTCTATATAATCTTCACCCTGAGGATTTAAAAAATCAGGCAACCGATTCATGCCACCATCCACAAAAACCCTGTTGTATCCAAAAGTATAACCTGTCCAGATGCTGAAACCCCGGGCGACAAAATCAAAAGCATCCATCTGGATGGTCAGGCTCTTACCAGACTTGTAATTCTGCTGTCCATACAGGTTCGCAAACATCAAAACTAAAAAAACTGACCAGAAGATTGGCTTCATAAATTATTTTAGGGCAAAGCTAAGGAGTATGCTGCCCTGTTTATTTTGCATTTGCAAAAAAATCACTTTAAGGCGGATCGGATCTTCGACAGTGATGCCTTATTGATGCCCAGATAAGAAGCCACATAAGTCAAAGCGATCGATTGAACGATTCTTGGATTTCGTTCCAAAAGGTTGAGGTATCGCTCGGTGGCATTCATGGTCTGAAAGTTCTGGAGTCTTTCAGCTGCTTGTGCATGTGCTTTATCAAGGATAAAATTTTCCAGGCTCAGGAGAAATCTGCTTTCAGTTTTAATTTTATCAAATTCAAAATTATTCAGCTTGAAAACAGTGGATTGATCGATTGCCTGCAGGAAACAGTTGGTTCTTTTATTCGGTTCAAGTATAGATGGAAAATAAAGCTCATCAGTGAAGTAAAAGTCTATCGTTTTTTCATTTCCATCCTTGATCACATATTTCCTCAACAAGCCATTTTCTATATAATAAGTACTATTATCCATTGAGTCTTCACTAAAAACCAACGCAGCTTTGGCATATTGCTTCACATGTATCAGGCTGTCCAGCAGATCCTTGTCAGGCTTTGGAAGATTTTTTATTAGATCACTTATTTTCTGATACATTTTCCTGATCATTGTTATTGTGAAAATTATCCAAGCTTATTAACATACCATATAAGTCCATAAGCTATTTGCAAAAACAAAACTAAAATCCTACTTGTTTACATTCAGTAAGTAAATATTCTTTTCAGGAATCGGGAGTACTACAAGATTTTCAGGAAGTTCGGGTGTGTTGATTATGGTCAATCCTTATCCTCTGTCTCACAAATCCAACTTATTTCCAAGTTTAATTTTACCAACATGTTGCCTTATTTACCTCAATAATAACTCTCATTTCCTAACCTGGACAAGCCAGAACCAAAGAGGAAGTTGATTTAAGAACAAGGAACACCGATTCACGATTTCAGATCTTGCTTTTTTATTCTAAAATATTAATTCGTTAATCCTTTGCTTGCCCGTAGAGCTTGCCCATATGAGCCTGCCCGTAGGGGGGTTCGATATTCTTTGTGGCTTTATTTTTACATCAAATTTCTTAAAAGTTCTGCCAAAAAATACACAAATTCAATTTTTAAGACAATAATTAAGATCATTTCAATGAGAAAACTTATTCGGATCAAAATTTCTAAGTGAACGATTAACTTTGTTTGGTGACATTTTATAATGTACGCCAAATGAAAGGCTCATCAGATCTGGATAACCGGGAACGAAGGTCGCGGCAAAGTCCCAATTTTCGGTGAATGAACATTTATATTCAAATTCACCACCATACCATAAAAACAAATATTGCCAATGTGCTACCGGCCCGTCCCTGAACCTGTAAAGATCCACATATCCTTGAAGTTCCTTCCAACTTCGCCTCAAGACCACGGTGGGACCAATTCCTCCATAAATACTGTGTTTTTTCCACTTAAAAATTTTGCCACGCAAACCGATATGACCAAAACCGCCCAGCCTGTCTGCACAATCAGCATACACCGCAGAAACCACCTTCACAGATAAATGATCCTTCCATATAAACTTTTCATAAGTCAACATTCCTCCCAGGTTCATCACCAGGTAACCGTTTTCATCCAGTTTCCTGGGCATCAGGAAGGCATTATCCTGTTCACCTTTCGGGTGAATGCTCAATCCGAAAAACTTTACCCCAATATTGCTTTGAGCAACCGATGTGAAGGAAGTTTGAACAAGCAAAACAACCGAAATCATCAAATATTTGTTAAAGTTCATTTTATAAGCTGATCGCAGCCCGTCTAAACTTTGAAATATACATTGGTTCATTTTTCATTCAATCATTTTCACGCTACTTGTTTGCAGGAATGTACCAAACGTTTTTTTTCAG
>Ga0209573_1003491_pt1 | contig 17143 bp, 12 predicted proteins | sample TNRBio252014_DNA_FD_185870 | JGI IMG/M metagenome (GOLD analysis project Ga0209573, IMG submission 185870) | Wastewater treatment Type I Accumulibacter community from EBPR Bioreactor in Madison, WI, USA - TNR Reactor_6/25/2014_ DNA (SPAdes)... | ecosystem: Engineered > Bioreactor > EBPR >...
CCTTTTCAAATGATGATCCTTCTCAAAGTTAGTGACTTTAACCTGGTAGCTGGCATCAAAAAATGAATCATCTTTCATTGAAAATTGTATTTTTAGCACGACAAATGAGCATTATATGGGAAAAGGCGGATATACAGGGCGGTTAAAAATTTTGGTAGACAAAGCCAGGGATGGCAGCACAGCTGATGTTGATTTTATTATGGATCATTTGTCCTCCAAATCCAGCCTGGTCATGACAAGATTTATTGATTTTGCCCTGGGCAATGTGGAAACAAGCGAAGGCATCGATCGCATCAATCATTATTTATTCAACGGTTCCCAAATCCAGAGAAACTATGCAAGTTTGTTTTTCAACAGAAGAGGCGATTGGGAAATTGTTTTGGAAGCTTTCCGACAAGGAAAAATCGATGAGATCCAGGCATTCGCACGATAATGGCATCCATTTATTTTTTTTGGTTTTGTACCTGATCATCCGGACAATCATAAGGAATAACTATCCGGACAACTGCACAAATCCCTGACTCTTTACAACTGAATTTTTAGATAAAAGAAAATTTCCTGTTTTTGCAAAATACCTGATAATCTGAACTATTTTAGGTAAAATTGGTTATTACATTTTGTCATTTGATGGAATTACATATTTTTACATCAATTAAATAATAAATCGAAGAATAATTGATCTTTAAAACTTACATACCATCTTTTCCGCTCGGTCAGTATGTGGAGTCTTTTGTTTATTTCAAAGGCTATAATCCTGAACATACAGTGGACAGATTTTTGCCGGATGGCTACACCTATGTCGTGTTTGATCTGACAGATTATCCCAAATATATTTATGACAATCAAACGCTTAAGGAAATTCAATCCTGTCGCAACGTTTGGTTCTCCGGTATCCGGGAAAAGTTTATTACCATTCCATCCGGCAGGGACAGCGAAATGTTCATCCTCAATTTTATAATTGGCAAAGCTTATCCTTTTGTGGAAATGCCTATGAATGAACTGACAGATTGTGTGGTTGGCGGCGAACTGGTGATGACAGGTGAAGTGCTGAATCTCAGAGAAAAATTGCTGGAAATACCAGCCATCGAACAGAAATTTATTTTTGCAGAACAATTCCTTTTGAACATTTTTTCCAAAAAACTAGCTGCAAATCCTTTTGTGGATTTCTCAGTGGATCTGATCCTGAATAATCCGCATCAACTTTCCATACAGTCTCTCTCAGACAAAGTGGGTTATTCTCAAAAACATTTGATAAAAATATTCAGAGAACACGTGGGTCTGACGCCCAAATCTTTCCTGAAGATCATGCGGTTCCAGAAAGCTTTGAAAGAAATAGAAACCAACCGGACTGCCAACTGGACTCAGATCGCGTATGAAAGTGGTTATTATGATCAGGCGCATTTCATACATGACTTCAAGGACTTTTCCGGATTTACTCCGGCGCAGTTTCTCAAACAGCAAAGCGAATATTCCAATTATATCGCAGTAGGTTAGGTAAATTTTTTCCAATACTATCTGACTTTTACTCGATTCTTTTGCATAAAACTTTTTTATAACAACATTTACTTAAAATTAAATTTTCTATTATGGATCAATTTTACATCAATCACTGGGCAGTCATCGTGAGTGCATTTGCCAACCTCGTTGTCGGAGCCATCTGGTATTCACCGATGTTGTTTTACAAAGCATGGATGAAGGAAAACAACTTTACAGAGGAAACGGTCAAGCAGAAGTTCAACCCTATTAAAACCTATGGCATCACACTGGTGCTTTCTCTGATCATCAGCTATAACCTCGCTTTTTTCCTTGGTGACGATAAAACCGACGCTGCATGGGGCGCAACTGCAGGATTTTTAGCCGGATTCGGATTTTCTGCGCTCATTTTTGCCATCATCGGATTGTATGAACAGCGTTCCTGGAAATATATACTCATCAATGGCGGGTACATCACCATTTATTTTACACTGATCGGTTTCATCCTTGGGGTTTGGAGATAAAAATTGAGCTATGGCAAAGACATCAGGAGAATTTGAGCAGGAATTTATCACAAACGCCCGTGCAATTACTGGAAAAAGCCTGGAAGAATGGCTGAAAATGGTCGGGTCATCCGGTATCAGTAAAAGGAACGATATCCTTGACTGGCTGAAAAAAGAACAGGGGCTCAACCACATGCAGGCACAATTCGTTGCCGGTATTTATCTGAATAACGGCCAACCCGTTTATATCAATGAAAATGCCTTGCTGGATCAACAGTTTGTAAAGTGTACCGAGGTCCGCCCTCTTTTTGAAGGCATTTCAGCAAGGATATTGTCATCATTTGAAGGCATTCAGCTTATTCCAAAAAAGACTTATGTCTCTTTTACAGCCAAAAGGGAATTTGCCGCTGTCAATGTGAAACCTGGTGAAATCAGGCTTGGACTGGATTTGGGAGAAGAACCAATTAGTGACCGGTTGCAAAAATCCAGGTTGACCGGACCTATGCCAAGGATTTCACACATGGTGGTTTTGAAAAAATTGGAAGAGTTTGATTCACAATTATCACAATGGCTCACCGATTCCTACTACCGGACGCACAAAAAGTGAATTAAATTGAAACAAATAAAATGCTGTCCTGAAAGACGAATACAGGGATTTATTTCTCTGTTTTCATCTTGTTATTCCAAAATAAACAGTATATGACTAAAACACAAATCATACTATTTACCTTGATCTTTTTTAGCCTGAATGCCCATGCACAAGAAGAAATGATCCATTCAGGTCAAAAATTGAGCATTGCCTACAATATTCAGATTCCTGATACCACCCGGGATGACTGGGAGATCATCCACATGGAAATGGATGGTTCAGGTAAGAAAAACATTACCAACAATGAAGATGTAGCCTGGACGTATTATGCTTACAAAGACAGGATATTTTTCATCAGCGACCGGGATACCTGTTACCGGTGTTTTTTTCTGTATGAGATGAACTCCGTTGGTGAAAATATCAAAAAAGTAAGTGATCTCAGGCTGGAAGACAGCTGGATGAGCAGTCGGAATGATGGTGAAGAAATGATCGTCACCGGCAGGATAGGTAAAGTTCTGCGCTATCAGTTTTTTTTGATCAATACCAAAACCGGTGAATATCAGCAGATAACTACGGATACCGCTGCTTTGTACCGCGACCCTTGTTTTTCACCGGATGGTAAAAAAATCGTTTTTAGTTACCAGAAAAATAAACGGGACAAAAGCAGCCATGAAGAGCTTTTCCTCATGGATTTGGAAGATGGTGAAATGAAACAATTGACCCAATATCCTGAAGATAATCCTTCTACAAAGGAATATGGTTACCGTGCAGGTTCTGCACGCTGGCATCCAACAGAAAACTTTATTTCGTATGTGTCCAAACAGGATGGGCGTCACAGCATTTTTGCAGTTACACCTGATGGGAAAAGACAATGGAAGCTGATCGACAATCCCGATTCGGAAGGATGGCACGACTGGAGTCCGGATGGCCATTGGATCGTATTCAACAGCAGTGACGTGTCTGAATCACAATATCATATTACCCTGATGAACTGGAAAACAAAGGAAAAAACGCAGCTGACAGATTCCAGCTTCAGAGCGCAACTTGGACCTGTATTTATTGAAAAGTAGCTTGCAAAACCTTTGCAGATCGAAGCGAATTCGTAGATTTGCCATGAAAAGTAATAAAACCAATGGCTAATTCTGAATATTTTACAAAAGAACAGGAACAAATTGCCCGTTTTGCCAAAGCGATGGGTCATCCTGTCAGGATTGCCATACTTCAACTGCTGAATGCGCAATCCTGTTGTTACCACGGTGACATGGCCGAAGAATTGCCCATTGCCAAATCAACCCTGTCACAACACCTCAAAGAACTCAGGAATGCAGGCCTGATCCAGGGCAACATCACACCTCCTACCATCAAATATTGCATCAACCAGGCAAACTGGCATATCGCAAAATCCCTTTTTGAGAAACTGTTGACCACTCCTGCATTGGAAGAAAAATGCAACTAAAAAACTGTTCGTAATTTTGCGAACTGTTTTTTAGTTTGTATGTTTGTGGCGATATCTTAATTGCTATTTATTAAACAAATAATATGCAGGCGAAACTGAAATTTCTGGATCGTTTTTTAACCCTTTGGATTTTTCTCGCGATGGTCACCGGGGTTGCACTGGGTTATTTTTTCCCCGGCATCAAGCAGGTTTTTGACAGTTTATCTGTTGGTGCGACCAACATTCCGCTGGCTATCGGTTTGATCCTGATGATGTATCCTCCATTGGCCAAAGTGGATTATGCACTGTTGCCCAAAGCTTTTCAGGATAAAAAAGCGATGAGTCTTTCGCTCTTTTTGAACTGGATAGTCGGGCCGGTATTGATGTTTGTGCTCGCCATCATTTTCCTGAAAGATCAACCGGATTACATGGTTGGATTGATCCTGATCGGATTGGCCCGCTGCATCGCCATGGTGATCGTATGGAATGATCTGGCCGGTGGCAACCGCGAATATGGCGCTTTGCTGGTGGCGTTGAACAGTATTTTTCAGGTATTTACCTATAGTTTTTATGCGTGGTTGTTCATCAATGTTTTACCGGCAAAACTGGGTTTTTCCAATTTCAACATCGAAGTTCCGATGAGTGAAGTGGCTAAAAGCGTATTCATTTATCTGGGTATTCCATTCATAGCCGGTTTTCTGACCAGGAGATTTTTGGTTAAAGCCAAAGGTGTTTCGTGGTACAACAGGAAGTTCGTTCCCCGGATTTCGCCCCTGACATTGTATGCCTTGCTGTTTACCATCGTGCTGATGTTCAGTCTGAAAGGAGACAAGATCCTCGAATTGCCCTTGGATGTGTTGCGTGTGGCGATTCCTTTGGTGATATATTTTATGCTGATGTTCTTTGTGAGTTTCTTTATCAACAAAGCGATGAAAGTACCTTACGATAAGAACGCAGCCATCTCTTTTACTGCCACCGGCAATAATTTTGAACTGGCAATCGCAGTGGCCATTGCTGTTTTTGGTATTCATTCAGCACAGGCATTTGTTGGCGTGATCGGACCCTTGGTGGAAGTTCCGGTATTGATCTTACTGGTCAGAGCCAGTTTATATCTCAAATCAAAATTTTATCCTAAATGAATGAATCGATACAATATCTTATCCGGCAATTTGATGAAAAAAATATTCCGGTAGAGCGAAAGACCATTTTGCAGCCTTTGAAGGATTACATCCGCCAAAAAATCAGTTCAGATGAGCCTGTTCGGCTGAATTTTATCTGTACCCATAATTCCCGAAGAAGCCATTTGGCACAAATATGGGCACAGGCGATGGCGCATCATTTTGGGAAGCAAAAACTGTTTTGCTACAGTGGCGGAACCGAAACCACGGCGGTATTTCCGGCTGTGGTGCAAACTTTGCAGGAGCAGGGTTTTAACATTTTGAAACTTTCCGAAACGGTAAATCCTGTCTACGCCCTTAAATTTGCGGAAAATGAACCACCGGTCATTTGTTTTTCCAAAGTATTCAGCGATGCATTCAATCCGCAACAAGATTTTGCAGCCATTATGACCTGCGATCATGCGGACGAGGCCTGCCCGTTTGTGGCAGGTGCTGAAGCCCGTTTTCCGGTCAGATACACTGACCCAAAAGCTTATGACGGCACTGAGGTCATGATGAAAAAATACCATGATACCAGTCTGGAGATCGGACTGGAAATGTGGTGGGTGATGGAGTAATTTGGAAATTTGGAAATTGGCCAATTTGGAAATGGACCAAATGGATAGAAAAGTAAACGAGCTAAATTATATAAATGAGGAGTGATAAAGACAATATCATTGTGAAAAAGTCATTTGACTTTGCATTGAAGATCATCCATTTTTGTGAGTTGCTCGAAAGCCAAAAGAAAATAATCATTGCCAGACAACTCATGCGGTCAGGCACTTCGATTGGTGCTAATGTGAAGGAAGCACAAAATGCTGAAAGTAAAGCTGACTTTGTGCACAAATTAAAATTGGCAGCAAAGGACGCAGATGAAACTGCATATTGGCTTGAATTGTGTCAGGCAGCTGATCATTATCCCGATTCCCAAAACCTGCAGGATGATTGCAATGAACTCATTTTAATTCTTTCAAAAATAATTTCCTCCACTAAAAAAAGTACTTAATAATATGGTCAATTTCCAAATTATCACATTTTCAAATTTCCAAATTTTCACATTTTCAAATTATCTAATATAAATTTCCAAATTATGAATAATTTTTTTTCTAATTTAACAATGACGGTGGTGGCGCTTGTATTCATAGCATCCATCAGTTTTGCCCAGACTACCAAAAAGAGTAAAGTCACCAAGACGAATCCGACCATTGAGCTGATCCAGTTTCATACTGATCATCGTTGCATGACCTGCAATCTGATAGAAAAATTGACCAGGGAAACGTTGAAAGCATATCCTGATATCACGTTTAAGCTGATCAATGTGGATGAAAGCAAAAATGAAAAAATTGCTGAAGAGTTTGAGGCTTCCGGTACAGCAGTATTTTTGTACAACCCGGTGACCAAGGCCAAAAAAGATCTGACAGATTTTGCATTCATGAATGTAAAAACCCGTCCGGAAGCCTACAAAAAAGGGTTGAAAAAAGAAATTGAAAAGTTTGGGAAATAGTTTGCTGGGCAAAACTGTTTTTCCAAGGCTTTTATTTAATCAGGCTTCCTGACCAAGCGGTAAATATCCGAGGACTATTGGTCCACAGTGGAACAATTTTTTTGGCTGCTTTTTTGTGAATAGATTGATTGTACCAAAACTATTTCAAAAACAAATAAACAAATTTTCCATAAAACTGAAGTGTTCGAAGAGTTTTGAGTCTGCTCCGAAAAGTCCAATTTGTTGGTTTTCAATCTTTTTTTGCTCCAACCTACTGACGCTAAAGGTCAGCACAAGACTAAAGGGAAACGATTGAAAACCAACAAATTAAAAGTCCCCTTTTAGGCCTGTACTGACTGAAAACGTCAGTGCCTGTGCTGATTGAAAACGTCAGTGGGGATTTAGAGGGCAAAGACTTTTCGGAGCAGACTCAATATTTAAAAGTCAATACTTACTCAGATTGGTAGGTAAGCTTTTTAACAAAATGCGCTTTGAATGACTTTCTTTTATAAGCGTGGATGGCTTACTTTCTGAAAATAATTATGAAAACTGACCCACTGTGCCGCAGTTTGTATCTTGCAACATATTTTTAAGAGTATCATGGTCTAACAAAATTAGCAGTTATTATCATGATCATAGTAGAAGTCAGGGAATCTGTGTTACAGATCACATCATTACATTTTTTACACAACTTATAGGACTTCAGAAAGATTTACTGAAAAAGAAGAAGTATCGAACCTTGCATGCAGTATGCAGTATGATTTGTGCGAACTGGAGTTAACGAATTAAGTTTTTAGAGATTTTATACATTTGGAATAAAAAAGATTTCTGATTTAATAAATCGGTGGTTTATAATCTGACAGCAAAAATAGTTCAGGAATGATTTGTCTATGTACTTAAATCATTCTACTTATTGATTCTGGCTTGTCCGGGTGAGTTATTAAAATACAATTGATCTTTTGGGCTGGTTATGGGATAACTAATTGTAAAATTACATTCCCAACACTTAATATAAGGAACTTTCAAATAAACTCAGCTTCATGAATACTTCCTTTCGGCTGTTGTCTTTGTTGGGGTTAATCATATTATTTATAACCGATAGGGACTTATTTACTGAATCTTCCTGCATACTTTTATAGCAAAAAATTGGCTCTATGTTGAATTGTGTGGATTTTTATTTAATATGATCAACAAGGGTCTTTGATTCGAGGATTTTTTGATTACTTTAAAGTATATTGATTTTTTTGAAAATTCCACGAAAAGCACGAAACAGACACGAAAAGCACGAAGTTTTTATTTTTTGAACCACGAAAAATTTATTTAGATTATAACATAATGTATTCACTTTGTACCCTTTGTGCCTTCTTCGTGCAACTTCGTGGCATAGCTGTATTTTGTTTCCCTCTGAAAATCTATGGATATTTGATCAATTTGTTTTACCCACATGAATCGACATAGAACCAAATTATTTTACCCACACGAATCAACATAGAGCCAAAAAATCTCTCCACATTCATAAAACTCGTTTTAAAATAAAAAAAATCTACACAAAATTCACTTTCTTTATCTACAATGTATACTTCCAGTTCGTTCTACTTTTACAGCTGATAACCGGTATTTGGCACAAATCAGATAATATTCGCAGAATATTGTTTTGTTCTTTATTCATTGACAAAATAAATTCAAAAGAAATGAAAAAAGCCATATTATTTGCAGTGTTGGCAACAGCAATTTTATTGTCGATCTGCGCTTTCATGACCCAACAAACCACGCTCGAAGGAAAGGTTACCGATCAGGACACCAATGATCCGGTAATCTTCGCCACTGTCATGCTTTACCAAAATGACTCACTGATAGCCGGAACTGAAACAAACATGGAAGGATATTACAAATTTGACAGGATCGAACCCGGCTTTTATCATGTCAAGGTTCGATATGTTGGATGCTTCGATTGGGAAGTCCGGAATCATGAAGTCAGTGAAGGCATCGCCAATGTGCTGAATATCCAGATAAAGGCGAATGAAGTTATGCTGGACGAGGTGGTCATTACGGAATACAAAGCGCCACTGGTTGATTTGGATAAGACTGTTTCCGGAGCCAAAGTAGCCGGTATCCGTAATGTGCAGAAATTCAAAGATCTTCTGACCGCCAATAAACCTCCAAAATTTAGTATTGATCCCGTTTACAGACCAACACAAGCTGAATCCTATGAGCATTTGACCGAAAACAGATTTATACCGGCTAAGGAGGAAGCATTGTCCACCTTTTCCATCGACGTGGACCGCGAATCCTATGCCAACATCCGGCGTTTTCTGAGTGCCGGTCAGTTGCCTCCAAAAGATGCCGTCAGAATAGAAGAAATGGTCAACTACTTTGACTATCCATACCAAAGACCTGTAGGGAAAGAACCCTTTGCATTGTTCTCCAGGCTCACGATTTGTCCATGGGACACTTCGCACCAGATCCTGCATCTGGCGTTGAACACCCGGATGGTCGACAAGAACATTCTTCCGCCATCCAATATTGTTTTTCTGATCGATGTATCCGGCAGCATGGGCGAACCCAATAAACTTCCTTTGGTCATCGCTTCTTTCAGGTTATTGGTGGATCAGCTCAGGGAAACCGACAGGGTAGCCATCGTTGTCTATGCAGGCGCTGCCGGTTGTGTGTTGCCTTCCACACCTGTTTCCGACAAAAAGGAAATCATCCGGGCGCTCAATAAACTTCAGTCCGGTGGTTCAACAGCAGGTGGAGCAGGGATCCAACTGGCTTACGCCATCGCAAAGGAAAATTTCATCGAAGGTGGCAATAACCGCGTGGTCCTGGCAACTGACGGAGATTTCAACGTGGGCGTAACAGAAAATGGTCCGTTGGAGGATTTGATCGCTTCCAAAAGGAAAGAACATATATTTCTTTCCGTATTGGGATTTGGGATGGGCAATTATAAAAGTGACAAGATGCAAATCCTGGCTGACAAAGGCAACGGCAATCACGCATATATTGACGATATCAAAGAAGCGAGGAAAGTGCTGATCGAAGAGTTTACGGGTACGATGTTCACCCTGGCAAAAGATGTCAAGGTACAGATCGAATTCAATCCGGTCTTTGTGGAGGCTTATCGTTTGATTGGTTATGAAAACAGGATGCTTGAAAAGGAAGATTTTAACAACGACCAAAAAGATGCCGGTGAAGTCGGGGTTGGTCACAGCGTCACCGCACTGTACGAGATAGTTCCGGCAGGAAGAAATGCACCGTATGTGGGACAGGTGGATGAACTGGTCTTTCAGTCGCGCTTAAATCCGGCTGAACCGGTCAATACCAGGGATCTTGCCTTATTCAAAGTCCGTTATAAAGAGCCGGAAGGGCTTGTCAGTACAAAAACAGAGCAGACGATTTCTGTTGTGGCAGTGGATATAGAAAACGCCGGAGCTGCCACCCAGTTTGCACTCGCCGTGGCAGAATTTGGCATGCTGCTGAAAGATTCAGGATTCAAAGCCGATGCTTCCTGGAATCATGTACTAGAACTTGCTCAAATGGCTACCAAAGGAATGAAAATGAGTGAGGATGTAGGTGGTTACCGGGCTGAATTTGTCGAATTGGTTCGCACGGCAAAAGATTTGAGTAAAAGTCTTAGCATGGAATAAAAGAAGCATGAAGTTTGTTGCGGGTTTCTGCAACTTGCACCCGTTGCCGGACTGATGACTGGCAACGGGCTGCTCTATTATGCTTCTTGTGGATCACTTGATTTGTTCAGTAAAACTCTAAAACTCCCTGTCAATTTTCCATTTTAAAAGTATAAAAACCAATCGGACCTCTCATTTTTCCCGTTTCAATCTGCTCTTGTTTTCTTTGTTATTTCCAAATTATTATTCAAATTGCACAGTTTATGGCATCCCCAATGCATTGCGGGAGTTAAAACGAACAGACTCTGCCGGACTATGATGATTGGGATGCCAGCCAATACAATAATTTGAAGAAAAAATCCCCGGATTCATGGATAAAACCAAAAATTTGAGTGATGTGTGGTTAAAGGCATCTATTTTGGGTGCCACCTGGGCAGCTTCCGAGATCATCCTCGGTAGTTTTCTTCACAATCTGCGCATCCCGTTCAACGGCAACATACTCACAGCCATCGGCTTTATCCTCCTGATCGCTGCCGGCTATCAATGGAAAGATAAGGGGCTTTACTGGCGTAGCGGCCTGATCTGTGCATTGATGAAAACCATGTCACCCAGCGCGGTGATTTTCGGTCCCATGATCGCCATTTTTATGGAATCCCTATTGCTTGAAATATCCGTCAGGCTGCTCGGGAGAAATGTTTTGGGTTTCATCGTGGGTACCTCGCTGGCCATGTCCTGGATTTTATTACAAAAAATTGTCAATTTCATCATATTCTACGGTTTTGACATCGTTGAAATATATACCCAGCTCATCGGTTTTGTCGCCAGACAACTCCGGACGGATTTCGATCTGACCTGGACGCCAGTATTGATTTTGTTGACAGTCTATGTGCTTTTCGGACTGTTGGCGGTGTTTATCGGGATGAAAATAGGCAGAAGTCTGCAGGATAAAAACGTGGATACAAATAAGACACCCGGACAATATGCTTTTGATTTCCTTCCAAAACAAAACCGGGATTTTCCCTATTCTATCAGTTGGCTGTTATACGATTTTGGTATTTTAGTGTCGATGTTGTTTCTGATCAACAGGAGTCCATTGTATATCTGGATCCCGGCAACCATCGGAGTGGTGACGATCTGGGTTTTGAGGTATCAGCGTGGTTTGAGACAATTGTCCAAACCCTCGTTTTGGATAGGATTTGCCCTGATCACCATGCTGACTGCCTTTGTGATCACCGGGCTCAACCATGAAACCGACCAATGGCTGCAAGGACTGATCACCGGTTTGAAAATGAACTTTCGTGCGGCGGTGGTAATCGTGGGTTTTGCCGTGTTAGGAACTGAGTTGTACAATCCAAAAATACGTCATTTTTTTGCCAGAAGCTCCTTCCGACAACTCCCAATCGCCCTCGAACTGGCTTTTGAATCTTTACCGATGGTGATCCGGTATTTGCCGGAAGTAAAGACTTTTTTTACCAGACCGGGCGAAGTCATCCGTCGTTTGCTCTGGCTGGCCGGGAAGCGGTTTGATGAATTGCAGGCAAAAAATGAGGTCATTCTGCTGACGGGCGATTACGCAGCCGGCAAAACGAGTTTCCTGAAGGAACTGATCGGAGAGATGAAGGAAAGAAAAGTGACGCTTCGCGGTTTTTATTCGCCGAGGGTGATGAACGGAACCGAGACGGTGGGTTATAACTTAACCGATGTTGTCTCCGGCGAGACGATGGAATTTTTAGGTATTGCAGAAGAAGGATACATCCCTGAAGTTGGGAAATACCGGATCAACCATGCCACGATGGAGCATTTCGAATGGATATTAAGTCAGCCGTTTACCGAAAAAGCATTGGTCATTATGGACGAAGTGGGCAAATTGGAAGTTGCCGGAAAAGGATGGTTTGATAGCATTCAAAAGCTGCATCTTCAAGCTGGTCTGGTTCAGCTTTGGGTAGTCAGGACTAAGTTCGTACCCATTATTATTGAGAAATTCGGGCTGGAAGATCCGTTGGTGCTGACATTGGAAACAGATAAACTGCAAGAATTTACAGACAGGATCAGTGAATATTTAAGGTAGTTTATAGATCAGCGTTGAAATCAGATCGTTTGCATCTGACAGCCGAATCAATCAAAACGGCCTTTTTGGAATAGCTGAAATCTTTTTGGGTTCCACAAAGGGAAAACATTTTTTTAGTAAAAAGATCTGCAGGAAAATTCGGCGATATCATAATTATATTACTTCCATAACAGACATCTGAACAGTTGATACATGTCTGATTTACAAACATCAGACGATGAAGATCAAGGCTGATAGGATCATTTAGTTTTTAATCCGAGCTGGCCATCGCATTGTCAAAAAAAGGACACCCGACTCAATAATGTGATCCATCGCAAACAATTTTTTTATATTTGGCGTTTTGCTTCAAAAAATTGCATTCATGATCATACCGATGTCTGTTTTTCTGGTGATCCGGTTATTCATTTTTTCTCCGGCACAACTTTGGGATCCTTCCGATATCAAAGTTCCAGCCTCCGATGAAAGAATGGGCATTCATTTTAGCAAGGCCAAAAATCAGGTATATCTCAATCCTGACCCGGAAGACTGCAATTTTCAGATCAAAACCCGCATTGACCCGGATTCCATCAGTGATTATAATTTTTTCGGTCGTTCCATAAGCGTTTCCGGGGATTATATGATCGTAGGAGCGTCTGATGAAAAGGTTTATGCCCTGAATTCGGGCGCGGCATACATCTATAAAAGGATCAACGGACATTGGAAGGAATATCAAAAATTGATTCCTTCGGAAGGCGGGATATTTCGTTATTTCGGAGTTGAGGTTGGCATGAGCGGTGATTTTGCATTTGTCAGAGAAAATAAAAATAAAGAAAATCAACCCGCATCGCTTTACATTTACCAATTGAAAGATGATGTCTGGGCGTTGCACAGCACCATTGATCCAAATACGCCGGGAATAGACACAACAGCAAGTTTCGGCTCTGCGAACATAGACGGTGATCATATTTTTATCGGTGATTACAACGATGCCACCAATGGCGCGCTTGCCGGGGCTATTTATATTCTGGAGAGAAAAGGAGACGTTTGGGAAGTAGTGCAAAAAGTCATGGCCTCGGATGGTGCAGCAGGAGATCAGTTTGCCAGAACGATCAGCCTGCAAGGCGATTTTGCCATTGCAGGAGCAGGCAACCATTTTACGAATGGGGTAAAAACAGGTGCAGCCTATATTTTCAGGAAGACTCAAAACGGTTGGTTGGAACATACAAAATTGTTGCCACCTGACTTGACCCAGGCTGTAAACTTTGGCTTCTCCGTTTCCATACATGGTCATAACGCCCTGGTGGGTGCAAAGGATTACCCGGGTGTTTTTTTCAAACAAGGAGCTGTGTTTATGTATCAGTTTGATGGTGCGGAATGGGACCAAAATGGTTTTTTCGACAGTTCAGGCGGCCAAAAAGATGATGATTTTGGATATAAGGTGGCTGTTCACTCAAATACTGCAATCGTTACGGCGTCTAATCCTAATAAATCGGGTTTTGCCCATGTATTTCAGCACAATGGTATGGAATGGATCCGGATCGCGATCCACGGCATGGATTTTCCCTCATTTTATCATGTGTACGGAACAGGTCTTGATCTGCAGGAAAATGAAATATTCATAGGCGGATACAGCGATTATAACAAAGGTTATACACGGGGATTCATAGATCATTATACATGTGAAGAAATTCCCGCATGCAATGAAATAGTCTATCCTGAAAACGGGCAGACAGGGGTTGAAAAGGATCTGAATCTCAGATGGATCAGCGGTGAAAGGGCATCCGGTAATATGATATTTGCAGGGAGTTGCCAGGATTGTACCGACCTGATTGACAGCCTGGATGTAGGGCAGGTAAATGAGTATTTGCTGGAGGATCTGCCATATAACGACACAATTTTTCTGAAAATAGTGCCTTATAATACTTCAGGCCTGGCTCAGGATTGCCAATCCATTTGGTTTACCACCGAAGATTATCCAGCGCCGCCTGAATGCACCAGCCTGATATCGCCTGTTCACGGTGCTACTGCAGTTTCGGTGTATTCAGATCTGTATTGGGAGGAAAAACCGGATGCCACGGGGTATCAGATCACTGCCGGAACCTGCTTCGGGTGTAATGACATTCTGGATAGTTTGATTGTTGCTGGTGTCAATAAATTTGATCCGGGCATTTTACCGGCCAATGATACGATTTTCGTTCAGGTCATTCCATTCAATGATGGTGGATCGCCAACAGATTGTCAGGCTTCGTTTTTCATAACCATGAACGACCGCTTAAAATCTGAATTGTGCAGTTATTCGGATGGAGAAAAGATCCTGCCTGTTTTATCAGAGCCACAGGCAAAATTTGGCTCGGCCATCGACCTGTCTGAAAATCATATGGTAGTGAGCTCTGCAGGTTTGGGGCCCAAAGGTGCTGTAACATTCTATCAACGGCAGGGAAACCTTTGGCGTGAATTGAATACGGTGATCCCTGACAATGGCTTGACTTTCGGAACTGACGTGGCTGTTGACGGAGGGTATGCCGTTGTAACTGATGAAAAGGATGGAGCCAACGGCCTGTACGCCGGCGCGGCGCATATTTACCGCAATAAAGAAAATGTTTGGGAAAAAACTCAAAAGATACTTGCAAGTGACGGGAGAAGTGCCGATTATTTTGGCAAGGCAGTTGACCTGTTTGGAGAATATATGGTGGTTGGCTGTACCGGAGATGATACGATCTGGCACGGTGGAGGTTCAGCCTATATTTTCAGACTTGAAGACAATTTTTGGGTTGAAGATACCATCCTATGCCCTGCTGATCTCGGCGTGAATGACTATTTTGGCAGTTCAGTCGCTATTCATGGCGATTTTATGATCATTTCAGCTACCTGGCATTATACGAATGGTGCCGCATACATCTATAAAAGAACCGGGAAGAAATGGAATTTACACCAGAAACTCACCCCGGGTAATTTTTCAGTCAACCAGCATTTTGGCACTTCGGTAGCCCTGTCTGATCGTTTTGCAGTGGTAACCAGTCCGTCGCTGTTCACCGGCTATAATAAGGGTGAAATTTTTATATATGAACTCAGGGGTGACCAGTGGGTTATGACAGATGGATATGTATTGACATCGGATAATTCCTCCCTGAATTGGTCGAAATCTGCAGTTGCCGTGTCAGGTGAACAAATCATCGTCGGAGGAGAAAACGCTTTATATTTGTTCCAGTATGATGGTTCCTGGAAAGAAACCAGAAAGATATTTCCTGCCGGTATCACTAAGGAAGATGGCTTCAGTCAGGTACTCGGCATGGAAAACGGCGTCATCGTTGCTGGTTCGCATAATTCCAAAGGCCTTCACGAAGGATCAGGTGCCATCTACAGTTACAATTGCAATGCACCTGGTTGTGCAACGTTGCTTTACCCTGCGCCTAACAGTATCCTTGTCCCGTTAAATCCTGTTCTGAGTTGGTCGCAACCGCAGGGAACAGCCGGAATGCAGCTTTCTGTCGGAACTTGTTCCGGTTGTGATGATATTTTGGAACTCACAGATATGCGGGGCGCAGATACTTATTCAATGTCTTTCAATCTGCCTCAAAACACACTCATATATACCACGCTCAGACCATATAATATGGCAGGTATCCAGACAGAATGCCAGACTGCCAGTTTCAGGACGATGAGCATCAGCGAACCGCTGGAATGCACCACATTGAGTTTTCCGTTAACTCAGGACAGCATTTCCAGATTGTCTTATATCCGGTGGGAACCTGTGCCAAATGCTTTGGGTTACCGGATCGATATCGGCAGTTGTGCATTTTGTAATGACATTGCATCCATCACGACAGATGCATTTGTAGATGAATATGTGGATATTGACACGAGCGGACTTCGGGTTTACATCACGATCACACCATTCAACGGGAATCATTTTGCTGAATCCTGCAGCAGTTCTTCATTTTACCTGATGGAAGATCCTTATGGTGAAAGTTCATGTATCCGGCATTTTGAATTCAGGCCGATTCAAAGGTTTTCCAATCTTTCGGGCAATGAAACAATTTCCCTGAATGGCCCATATTGTCCCGGTGAGGTCATCACTTTTATGGGAAAGATCAGGTTTGAATCCAGAGATTGTCAAAAACTTCACGGCATCATTCCCAAATTGGGTTCAGGATGGGATCAGGAGTTTTTATTTATGGAAAATCCAAGGTTGATAACAGGCAATGGAAAGGCTTTTGAATATCATTCAGATGTCCACACAACAGCCCCGCATCCGGACTTATGTGTTTTGTCTTTACCGGATGGACAGATCCGGCTGTGTCATAAACTCTACGAACCCGATTGTCCCTGCAATGAAGGATTGCCGGAAGGTACGTTGTTGCCTCCGGGTTGGTTCGTCACCATACCGGCGGCGGCCTGCGGATTTGAGGAGCATCCCAATAAAGGCCTGGGAATGCCACAAATTTGCCATACGGTCAGCACCTTCTCCTTCGAGTTTAAACTGAAGGTGAAGGAAGCAGTTGAAACATTGCCATGTGAGGAAACTGGAAGTCTGGATTTTAAGTTTTATCTGTTTACCGACGCAGAGACAGGTTGTTTTTCAGATCCGGTTGAAAGCAGAATGTTTCCGCTTACCAGCTATCATCAGGTCAATTGTGATATGAGTATTTGTGAAGATATGGTTTCAGAAGTGGTCACCGAACAGTTTTTGGAATCGTCAAAATCTCATTTGATCGCTTGTTTTCCAAATCCGGTAATGGACTTTTTAACTGTGGATTTCTTTTTGTTGCAGCCTGAAGTGGTCCGGTTTGACCTCATCCATCCCGATGGCAGACTTGTGCATAGCCTAACCGG
>Ga0209573_1003492_pt1 | contig 17138 bp, 17 predicted proteins | sample TNRBio252014_DNA_FD_185870 | JGI IMG/M metagenome (GOLD analysis project Ga0209573, IMG submission 185870) | Wastewater treatment Type I Accumulibacter community from EBPR Bioreactor in Madison, WI, USA - TNR Reactor_6/25/2014_ DNA (SPAdes)... | ecosystem: Engineered > Bioreactor > EBPR >...
GCAAGAGGTGCAAAATCAACGGCATCGTTTTGTGCGGTGGGCGGAGTAGGGGTTGTGTTCACAAACACCCATCGCACCGACTCCGCCGCGCAAAACGACCCTCTTCAATCGCGGCGTTCGGGTTAAAGCGAAGTGGATCAGAGATCAACTCGCCGCAACGGCGGTCTGTCCCTGCACACCGAGACCTTCGACGCCGAGTTCGATCACGTCGCCGGGCTTCATGAAGACTGGATCAGGCTTGAAGCCGAGGCCGACGCCGGGAGGTGTGCCGGTGGTGATGATGTCTCCGGGCAGCAGGCTCATAAACTGGCTCAGATAGCTCACCAGCGTCTTCACGCCGAAGATCATCTGCGCGGTGCTGCTGTTTTGAATCGTCTTGCCGTTCAGCTTGAGCCACAGCTTCAAGTTCTGCGGATCGGGGATCTCATCGCTCGTGGCAAGGAAGGGGCCAATGGGCGCGAAAGTGTCGCAGCTCTTGCCTTTGACCCACTGGCCGCCGCGCTCGAGCTGCCACTCGCGCTCGCTGTAGTCGTTATGCACGCAATAGCCAGCGACGTGACTCATCGCATCGTCTTCGGAGACGTAGCTGGCTTTTTTTCCGATCACGAAGGCGAGTTCGACCTCCCAGTCGGTCTTCTTCGAGTTGCGCGGGATGACGACGTTGTCATTCGGGCCGACAATCGCCGACGTGGCCTTGAAAAACACGATGGGCTCCGCCGGAATGGGCATGCCGGATTCTTTCGCGTGATCGCTGTAGTTCAGGCCGATGCAGATGATCTTGCTCGGACGCGCGATGCACGGGCCAAGACGCACACTGGCGTCCACCGTCGGTGCGGAGGCCGCGTTGGCCTTTGCCCAGACGGCGAGACGTTCCAAGCCATCGCCACCGAAGAACTTTTCATCGTAGTCGCTGCCAAACGCGCTCGCGTCGATGCGGCGGCCGTCGTCGAGCTGCAGGCCGGGTTTTTCTTCTCCAGGGTTGCCAAAGCGGATCAGTTTCATGGTTCAGTGGTAGGTTGGTGGTGAGTATCTTGGTAGCGCGAGGTGCTGGTCACTTTTTGTCATCACCCTCGGCGTTCGTGTAACGACCGATGATGGGATACTGCTCCAGCTCAGCCACCGTGCCGGTAACGGGGAAACTCTCACGGCCCGCCCAATAAACAGCGGCCGCGGCGATGTCTTCTGGCATCAACAGACGGCCCATCGGCACGACATGACTGGGCAGGCGTTCCGGCCAGCCTTCGCCGAGTCCGTCGCCAAGCTTCACCTGATATTCGTTGTCTGAGAGCGTCCAGCCGACGTTGAGCTGGTTCACACGCACACGGTCCATGCCGAGCGAATCCGCCAGATTGCGTGTCATGGTCATGAGCGCACCTTTGGACATTGAGTAGGCCAGCATGTTGGCCTGGCCGCAGTAAGCTAGCACGGAGCCGATGTTCAAGACGACGCCCTGGTTTTTTTTCAACTCGGGCAAAAGCGCGCGGATGAGCAGCATCGGCGCACGGGCGTTCACGGCCATCATGCGGTCAAAAAAAGCCGCGTCGGTCTCGGTGATGCGCCCGCGACTGGTCAGCGCGGCGTTATTCACCAGCGCATCGACCTTGCCGAAGGCGGCGATGGCATCTGCGGCCAGTTTGGCGGGATAGTCCACGTCAGCGAGATTGCCCTGGCAAAACGCGGCCTTGTCGGCGCCGAGTTCTTTTCTCAATGCCTCGCCTCGCGCGTCGTCACGGCCATGCAGGATGACTTTGGCGCCTTCAGCGACGAAGCGCCGCGCCATGAATTCGCCGATGCCGGTGGTGCTGCCGGTGATGAGAATGACTTGGTCTTGGAGTCGCATGATCGTCGCTGAGATGGGTTTGGAGCCGCTTTCTATGGCGAGCGCCTGACGATGCTCAAGGCCACACCTCCGGCAAATTTTCGCGGTCTTTGAAAGATGCGGCCCAGCGCGAAAAAGAAAGAGGCGCGGGATCATCTCCCGCGCCTCGGCTTTGCTTCAAAAGGATGGCTGAATCACCCGGCTTTGCGCCAAACGGTCGTTAGCGTGCCTTTGAAGGTGATGGTCACGGCCTGAGTCGTCACTTGCTCCCGAAAATGCGGCGATGCCTCGCGCTCCACGATTTCCCAGGACTCAATGGCCGTTCCATTCAGCGTCGCATGCACGGGAATGGAATCGGCATGATGGCAGACAAAGCCGTCTTTACGCTCCTGCTCGACGCGCCAGCCGGGCGCGAGCTGCCATGTGACGACGTGTGGCGCCTCCATGCCGACCTCGTCGCAAATCTCGACATATCCCTGCGCGGCGTTTACGGCCCGCTGCACGAAAGTGTTGTCACATTCAAAGCCCATGACGCAGATGTCTTGGCACAGCTCCACTTTCGGAGTGGCGTGATGATTCATCCACAAAAACGGCCCCAGGCGTCGCGGTGTCTGGCGGCCTGAGACTGGTACCGGGCCGTTGTGAGCCTCCCATGAGGACAGACGCGAGCGCAGCGCTTTGTTGCCATAATAAGCGCCGGTTCCCGGATCAATGATAAGCGCATGCTGCTCAAACCAGAGCGACACATGCAACGCGTCGAGATGTCCGTGCGCCGCCATGCTGCCAAGGCCAAGCGGCGAGGCATCCGCGCGCACCGTCCAGCGCGCATCACGCCAGACCGCCTGTCCGCTCTCCGGCTGCACCAGCCACTTGCTGCGCATGGACGCCTTCACGCCTTTCGGCGGCTCGCCCAGCCAGTAGCGCAATGCCGAGCCATCCGCCCGGCCCAGCAACCAGCCGCGAAACTCAGCGGCCGCGTTGGAGCGTTTCACCGCGAGCGGCAGCACCTGCGCGTCATCCGAGTCGCCGAAATCCCAGCACTCGGGTGCTTCGACGACATCCACGAAGTACTGCGCCGCTTTCGTCAGCCGTTCGAGCACCTCGCCTTTCAAACCATCCGCTGCCAGGCCCGCATGCCAGCTCATTTCCCAGGCAAAGAGGTGATAATGCAGCGCCTGCTCCTTGTTGCCGCCATCTGCGGAGAATTGACGCAAAATCTCGCGCTCCAGCAGCTTCCACACGCGTTGCGCCGGGCAAATCATGAGCGCCAGCGACGGCCAGCGCGTGATCGCCATCACCAGGGCGCTGAGTTCACCGATGAGATGGTTGTTGGCCGAGGAGCCGAATGATCTCCGCTGCCACACCCACCACGCATGCACGGGAACGATGCGAGACGTGAGCTCATCCTGCCGACGCGCCAGCTCGGGGTCGTTGCAGCCGCGCACAAGGGCGTCGAACCAGCAGAAATTCATCAAACGCAGTCCTGCTTCGAGAGGACTCGTCCAGTTGATGCCGTGGCCGGGCGGATTGCGGTCGCACCAGTCTTCGAGCCAGAGCTGCGATACGCGGATGGCATGCACATCTCCATTGAGAGCGCTGTGCATCGCCATGCGCGTCATTTCGGACCAGCGATTGATCTCCCAGATCGCGCGTGCGTCGGCATCATGCGGCAGATGACGATGGTCCAGTTTTCGCGACGGCGTGTCGGGATCAATCACCACGCCCAGCGTCGCATCGCGATGCCAGCACGGCGGGGCACCGACCTCGACGCTTTTCCAACCAAACAACTCCCACTCGCCACGCACCAGCTTCTCCGCATCGGCGGCCAGTTGCTTGCGCAAATCCGGCGGCACATGCTGACGCCACGGCAGCTTCGGAAAATCGGCAAACGTGCCGTCCCACGCTCGGCGTGAGATGCGTTTGAGCTTCGCGGCCTCGTTTCGCCTGCCGAGACGCTCTCTCACGCGATGCACGATCTCGCCCGCGCTCATCGCACGCAGTCGTTGGGCATACCACGCGAACTTCATCACAACGCGACTCCTCTTCCCTCGCGGATCGACTCCAGCACTGCAAACGTCAGCCGCATGCTCTGCCGTGCCTGCTCATACGGCAGCGGATGCGGCGAACCACCTTTCAAAAAGGCCAGCCAAGCCGCCATTTCCTCCGCATGGCCTTTTGAGGCGAATTTTTTCACTGTCTGTTTGCGGTTTTGGAAGATGGAGAGCCGCATGAAGTTCTCGCACTCCATGACAGAGCCGTTGGCAAACACACGAAACGATTCCTTTGGAAACGCCGAGTCACCTTCCGCCGAATAAACGATCTGCGCCGACGATCCATCCGCGAACTCAATTTGAGCCGTCACCGAATCCGGCACTGCCGGGCGGCCCACCGTCTGCGCCGTCACCTTCACCGGCCTGCCGAGCACATGGCAGGCGAAATCGAAGAAGTGACACGCTTCACCCAGCACACGTCCACCGCTTTCCTCGACATTCGCATACCAGTGATCCGGCGCGAGAACACCCGCGTTCACATGAAAGGCCAGCGTCTTCGGCCCGGGGATGTTTTGCAGCGTTTGCATCATCGCGAGCGTCGCCGGAGCAAAGCGGCGGTTGAAGCCCACCATCACGCTGCCGGTGGTGGAAGTCATCGCATCGTCAATCTGCGCCAGTTCTTCGCGCGTGAGACACAGCGGCTTCTCCACAAAGGTGTGCTTTCCGCTTTGCAGCGCCTTCAAAACCAGCGGCGCGTGCAGATGATGCCGCGTGCCGATCATCACGGCGTTGCCATTGCTCTCGAAAACCTTCGCCGCATCTGTTTCCGCCGCCGAGAAGCCGAATTTTTCCTTCACATGACGAGCGCTCAGACCCGTGGCGTTGACGATGGTGCCGAGCGTGATTTTTCCTTTCAGGTGTGGCAGCAGCATCGTCCGCGCGAAGTTTCCTGCTCCGATGGCGTCGAGCGTCTCAACGCCGTTCTGTAGTTCCGCCTTTAGGCGGTCCGGTATCTGTGACTCCGCAGCAGGCTCCACCTCACCGGACCGGCTAAAGCCGGGACTACAATACTCAATCACCACACCAAGCTCGCTCTCCAGCTTGTCGTAAACGTCCAACACATCCCCAAACCCCACTCGCCGCGTCGTCACGGGCTTCAAATCAAGCTGCCCTGTGCGCATCAATTCCAGACACGCCTCGAAGTTCCGATTCTCCGTCCAGCGCACGTAGCCGATGGGGTAATCCTTCCCGCCCCACTCGTACTGCGGATCGTAACGACCGGGGCCGTAGCTGCGCGAGTAGCGTACCTGGATGTCCTTCATGTAGGCCGTCTTCCAGGACAGTTCGGCATCGTAGATGCCCGTGATTACCATCACACCGCGATCTCGCAGACATGCGATGGCTTGATCTGCCGGACCGCTTGATTTGCCGCCCACGCAGATGATCACCGCGTCCACACCGTGGCCGTTGGTCCATTCACGCACCGCGTCTTCCACTTTCGTCTCCGAAGGATTCCCCACACGCTCCGCGCCCATCGCCAGCGCGGTTTGCAGGCGTGATGAAACGAAATCCACCGCCAGCACACGCGCACCGGAGGCTTTGAGCAAACTCGTCGCCAGCAGGCCGACGAGTCCCTGGCCCATCACCAGTACGCGATCACCCAGCCGCACCTCCGCCTGCCGCACCGCCTGCATCGAGATCGACGCCAGCGTCGTGTAAGCCGCCTGCCAGTCCTCCACGCCCTCGGGAACCGGAGCCGCCAGCAGATCCGGCACCGCAATCATCTCCGCATGAAACGCGCACTCCGCGCCGCCGCAGGCCACGCGATCCCCGACACGGAAGCGCGAGTTCAGCTCATCCACCGCCACCACCACGCCCGCCGCCGAGTAACCCAGCGGTGTCGGCGATTCGAGCCGGTTGCGCACCTTCTCCATCGCCGCCTTCCAGCCGAGCGTCTTCGCCGTGTCGATCACCTTCTTCACCTGATCCGGCCGCGCCTTCGCCTTTTGCAGCAACGACATGCGCGCCTGCTCCACCTTCATCCGCTCCGTCCCCGGCGAGATCACCGAACACGTCGTCCGCACCAGAATCCCGCTCGGCGGCGGCACCGGCGCGGGCACGTCCTGGAGTTCAAGGCGTCCGTCTTGGTATTGGGCGAGTTGTTTCATTCAAGTTATCGAATGATCCCCTGCCATCTCAGCAAACAATCTTCGACCTGGGTCATCTGCGCTAAAGTCAGCACAGCCATGCGGCGAAGAAAATACTTCGGCGGCAGTGCTTGCAAGCCCTGCACAAGAAACGCGCCTTCCTTCAAGCCGGACAGCGGGATGGATATTTCAAACTGCGAGCCGCGTGTGGCTGTGGTGTGCGGGATCACACCAATCAAAGCCCGGTCCGCGTCTCCATACGGAATGCTGATGACCAGCGCAGGACGGACCTTTTGGACGATGCCAAAGTCAACCTGCCAGACTTCTCCGCGTTTAGGCAGCATGCGCTTCCTCCTCATCCAGCGCGCGGAATGACTCCGCTGCCAATGCTGCAAAGTCATCGTCGGTCAGGTCATCGCTCATGGGGACGGTTTCAGCGATGGCGTGGTGCAGTTCCAGCCGCTCGGTCACTGGAAGCTGTTTGATGGTATTGAGGAGGTGGAGAACGGCGGTGCTCATGGTTCTATCATAGTCATCTGCCGCTTACGACGCAAGGGGCGGCATGCTTGCCCTCGTCACCAGCCACTTGTGCTTTCCCGCACTCGTCTTCTCCACTTCCTGCACCTCACGCAGCGTGAGGGTGAAATCATCACCCAGCTTCTTCAGCAAGCCCGCTCGCATCGCTTCCTCACGGCTGCTTTGCCACTGCGGGCCGGGTTGAAAGCGGCAGTCCACCTCGCCAGGGCGTTCCTGGAAGAACTGCACGGCCAGCAGGCCGTCGAAGATGTTGTCGTGCATGTTGATCGCGGTGAGCGAGATGCGGCGGCCGGTGGCGCTGATGAGGAACTCGTAATCACGGCCCACGACGGCTTCGACGGTGGGCCATGTAGCTTGACTCTCCAGAGTCGAGTCTTCGGCCCCTGAATCCCGACTTTGGAAAGTCGGGCTACCATAATCTCCGGTGCGATACCGGATCAGTGGCATGACGTGATTGTGAAACGAGGTGCCGATGATTTCGCGATGACCGTCCGCATTCGCCTCGCCGAACTCGACGAAGCCGTAGGTCGGCCAGAAATGCAGGTGATTCGAGGTGCGGCCCTGCGCGGCGAGCACCACGCGCTCGCTGTGGCCGTACCAGTGGCAGACGCGGGCACCGAAGAACTGCTCCAGATGCTGCTGTGACTCCACCGTGAGCTTTTCCGAGCCGCAGAGCAGCGAGGTGAGCGAAAAATCGAGCTTCAAGCCCGCCTGCTCCAGTCCGCGGGCAAGCATCAGCGCCGCGCTCGGATACGCATGCAGGTGCTGCGGCCGAAACCGGTTCAACGCGGCCACATACTCCGGCAGACGCTCCGGCGTGAGGTGATACGAGGACAGGATGAGCCAGTTCCGCGTCGCATCGAAGTAGCTGATGCCGCCGCGTGCCTTGCTCGACGTGACGCCGCCGCGAATCACCGCCACGCGATCTCCGACGCGATACCCGCGCCGCGACCACTGCGCTTCGAGGTAAGCCTGTTCTTTCGGACGACTCACGCCCTTGCGCAGATAAAACCCCACCGGCACGCCGCTCGATCCACCCGTGGTGATGTAGAGCCGCTGTTTCGCTTCGAACTCCGGGTTCACCATCTGCTCGCGATGCAAAAGCAAATCCTGCTTGGTGAGCAGCGGATAGTCCGCCAGTTGCTCCAGCGCCTCAAACTTCGCCGGATCAACGCCGCAAGCAGCGAAGCGCTCCGCATAAAACGGCGTTTTCGAGGCCGCGATCAATGATTCGCGCAGCGCCGCAACCTGATATCGCTGGATCGTCTCCGCATCCCACGTCTCCACTTCCCGCGCCTCGGTTTGAAACCGCGTGTAGGCCCCGCCATAGCGCAACGACGCCGGAATGGCCCGATACGCCCTGCCCGCCAGCGACTTGACCGGCTGCGGCGCTGCCTCGTAGAGCTTGAGCAGCGGATAAAGGGTGTCTTCGAGAGACATGGTAGAACAGGCATTTTGCCTGTCTGAAGTGTTCCGGGCATTTTGCCCGGTTCATGTGCCTCCCGTCTGGCCTCAGGCCAGCAAACGCCGACGACGGACCATCCAGGCGATGCCGCAGGAGGCGATCAGCAGCGCTCCGCCCGGCTCCGGCACCGGAGCGAAGGAGGCGATGATGAGAGCGTCCTGCCAGTTGTCCGGGTCGGCCGAGGGAAACAAGGTGTTAGCGATGTAGTAGCCGTGCTCCGCGGTGTATGCGTCGAAGAAGGCGTTTCCTCTGGCCTCCACGTCCGTGAGGATGCTCTGGAAGATGCCGGAGCGTGCCACCCCGGCCGGGGTGGCGTTGCCGTTGTAATAGTCAACGTAATCTCCCAAGTCAGTGAAATCCTCCTTCACCGTCTTGCCGTAGGTCTCGGCGAGGAAGTTTTGAACAGCGAAGAACGAGTTGTAGAAGGCGTCGTCATTGCCGTAGAGCGAGGAGTCGCTGCTTTGCTCAATGAAGCGGCCAGATGCGCCCGCCAGGGTGTCCCAGGGCAGGTAGGTGTCGAGCACATACTCCATCACAGCGACCTGACGCGGGATGGCCGTGGTGTAGAGACCTGGATCACCGGTGTAGATGCCGAGGCGTTCGGTATTCTGCTGGTCCCAGCCGTCCAAGAACGATTGTGAGTCCGCCGTGATCGTCTCGCCCAGATTCGGCACCTGAACCGCTGGGGGCCCTGGCTCCACGCACATCCACCAGTAATTCACGCCATCGATGTCGTACACGCCGCCCGAACCATTGTCGTCCACACCGGTCACCGAAATGGTGGCGGCGCTGGCCGTGGTGGTAAAAGCAGCAATTAGTGGCAAAAAGAGCCTGGACAGTTTCATAGATTATGAAATCTATGGCAATGTCCGTGTAAATCGAGCTTTAAATTGTAAAAATTATAACTGTTAGCGTATTATCGACCTCCTTGGGCAGAGGGATGAACGCTGTTCAAGACCCGCAAGGCCGCCACCGCCGCTCCAAATCCGTTGTCGATGTTCACGACAGTCAGGCCGCTGGCGCAGGAGTTCAGCATGCTGAGCAGGGCGGAAATACCGCCCAGATTGGCCCCATAGCCGACGCTGGTCGGGACGGCGATGACCGGGGCGGCGACGAGTCCGCCGAGCACGCTGGGGAGAGCGCCTTCCATCCCCGCAATCGCGATCACAAGGCTGGCAGCGCGCAAATCATCCAGCCGGGCGAGCAGACGGTGCAAACCGGCCACGCCGACATCCGTGATGCGGTTCACCCTGGTTCCGGCGAATTCGAGGGTCTGCGCGGCTTCTTCGGCGACGGGCAGATCGGAAGTTCCAGCACAAACGACGGCCACGGTGGCTGATTGGAAGGGGCGCTCCATTTGACCGACTCGATACAGGCGCGAAACGCCGTCGTAGCTGCCGGTGGGGAAGCGCTGGAGCAAAAGAGCCGCCATTTCGGGTGACACCCGCGTGGCGAGGGCGCAGCCATGCGCACCGACCAGGGCGGTGAGGGCGTCCGAGGTCTGCGTGAGCGTTTTTCCTTCGGCATAGACGGCCTCAGGAAAGCCCTGGCGGATCATGCGATGCGTGTCTGCCAGCACCTGGCCCGCCTCGGCAAAGGGCAGCGTACGTAGGCGTTCCAGAGCCTGATCCGGCGGCAGTTTGCCTTCGCTGACCTGGGCCAGGAGTTCACGGAGTTTCGATTCGTTCATGCGGAGCGGGCTTTGAGCACCTCGTTCATGCTGCCGGTGCGCAGACCGATGAGATCGAGCGTGATGTAAATGTAACCGGTGGCACGCAGCGCGGCGGTGATTTCCTCGCGCTGCTGCAAAGCACGCGGCAAATCGGCCTCGGGCACTTCCAGGCGAGCCACATCGCCATGATGGCGGACGCGCAGCTCACGGAAGCCGAGATCAAACAGCGCGGCCTCGGCCCGTTCGATCTGCGAGAGCAGTTTCGGCGTCACGCTCGTGCCATACGGCACGCGGGAGGCGAGGCAGGCGGCGGCGGGCTTGTCCCAGTTCGGCAGGCCGAGCGCCTGGGCGGCTTCACGCACGTCTTTTTTGCTGAAACCGAGTTCGTGCAGCGGGCTGAGGATTTTCAACTCGCGCGCGGCGGCGCGGCCCGGGCGCACATCCAGCGTGTCCTCGGCGTTCATGCCGTCGAGCACATGCGCGATGCCATTCTGCTCCGCAAACCGGCGCAGGGCGCGATAGACGTGGTCTTTACAGAAGTAGCAGCGGTTCGGCGCGTTCGCCTGATACTGCGGATCGTTGGTCTCTTCCGTCGGCAGCATTTCAAGGCGCGCACCGAGCCGTTCAGCGAGCGTGATGGCCTCATCCTTCTCGCTCTGCGGCAAACTGGGCGAAACGGCGAGCAGGGCGACGACATTTTCACAACCCAGCGCATCCACGGAGGCCTTGAGCACGAGCGTGCTGTCCACACCGCCGGAATAGGCGACAGCGACGCGCGCCAGAGGGCGAAGATGGGCGAGCAGGCGGTCAATCATGAGGGTCGGACAGCAATGTAGCTTTTGGTGAAAAGGCCAAGACAGACTTTCTCGCGCAGAATATCGCAGCCGGGGAAGAGTTGAACCATTTCAGCGTGGGTGAGCAGCCGGATGTCGTCGATAAAGTCGGTGACCTGCCGGGCATCCGGTCGTGTGAGCCAGCCCCAGACGCTGAAGTTACGCGCAAGCCGATGCTGCCAGCTCCTCGGAAGCCAGTGGATGAACGGCGTCATGAAGTGCGGCTCGATCCAAAACTCCTGCGCGGGTGTTTGAACCCACAGGCGGCCACCCACGCGGCAGACTTCATGGGCGAAGGCCTTCTGGCGTTCGAAATCACCCACATGTTCAATGACGCTGTTGGAGAAGACGATGTCGAAGGCCTGATCTGGAAATGGCAGCGAGCAACCGTCTGCGATTTCGAAATGAAAATTGCCGGGGTCCTCCGGCGGCGTGATTTCATGCACGTTGGCGATGTGAATCGAGGAAACGAGGTGCTGGTTTCCTGCCCAGGTGGCCGGATAGCCTCCGACATCAAGAATGCGCTCGTGCCGACGCGGCTGGATGCGATCCACAAACTGCTCAAAGCGCTTCTTGCGGAAGATCCCGAAGATCACGTTCCAGATCCGATGGATGAGTGCCGCCTTCATCGCCTACGCGTCAGGTTTTTCCATCCGGGGCGCAAGGCTGCGGATGAGGGAGAGGATCATTTCGACAGTCTCCGCGTCGTTGCGGCGACGCTCGCCGCTTTGCTGCGGTGTGAGATTGTCCGTCACACGCGCCATCACGGATGGATAAGCCCAGCGATGGTTCACGTTGCGCAGCACGCTGTCACGCAGGCTGAGGAGCTGGCGTTCGAGATTGCTGGGCGTGGTGATGTCCGCTCCGACGAACCAGTACACATAATGCGCCCGCAGCGGCAGCTTCGTGCCGTTGCTGAGCAGCACCTCGCGCTCGATGGCGAGGTCGCGCACGCGCAGAACGTCGCCGGAGAGCAGTTTGACCTCGCGCACGCGTGAATCGGTGATCGTCCAGCCCTGGCCGTCGAGACAGACCTCGGGGCGGTGGATGCTGCGGCTGTCATTGCCTGCGATAACGAGCGTGGCATGGGCAAGATCGCGATTTTCGAGCGGCCGGCCCGGCGTGCGGTAGGCGCGCTTCACGATGATCGTGTCGGCGGGCAGCAGCTCGCGCTCTTTGTCACTGGGAGCCTCGGATTCACCGACAAAACTGCCCGCCGCCATCGGCAGCTCGGCCAGCACGCCCGTTGCATCGCCGCCTTTCGGCTGGGGCGAGAACTGGCACAGCAGCAGGGTCATGCCGCAGAGCAGCAGGAGGATGACCGCACGGGTGATCATGGCAGGGAGGAAACGACCTGGCGCGAGACGACACGCGCGCGTTTGAAACCGAGGCCGCCGCACAGGCGGTTCAGCAGCCAGGAGGCAAATTGCAGCAGCAGCAGGGCCACGAGGAAGACGACGATGCCGGTGAGCTCGTGGAAGGCGGAGACTTCCTTCTCCACATCGCCAATGGCCCAGTTCTGGCCGAAGATCATTGCCGCGAAGATCAGCACGAGGATGCGCGTCATGTTCGCGAGGATGGCGATGGGAAGGATCGTGCTGAAAAGCGCCAGCCTGCGTCCGAGTGTGCGCTGACGGAAATAACTGAACAAGACCCCGACCACGAGCAGCGCAAACAACGAGCGCATGCCGGAGCAAGGCGCGGCGATGCCAACGCTGAAGAGTTCCCCCGCCTTCCGCCCCGATTCGAGGTCCGGCATGGATTGCAGCGCGGTGCCGGACACGAGCGAGTCAACGCCGACCGAGTTCAAGACGAACCCGGTCGTTTTCACCATGAGGAGCCGCATCTGGTAGCCGATGCTCTCCTCCAGAAACGGCAGCGGCCACAGGAAGCCAAGCATCAGCCACGCAAACAGCCTGGTGCGACCACGCTGAACTCCTTCCAGCCACAGAGAAGCTCCGGCGATCAACATCATGATGGCCAGATAGCCGCAGTAGAAGTTGTTCGCGCGAAAGCCTGCGAAGTAGAGCAGTAGCGCGAAGACGACGAGGACAAAGCCCGAACGACTGGATGACACCGGAAGCTGAGCGATCTCGTTTCGTCGCAGCCAGATCAAATAACCGACAATGAGGGGGAGCAACGCGCCGTGCTGCCAGGTCGGATCTTTCCAACGCATGAGCATCTCGGAGAGAATCGTGCGGCGAAAGGGGCCGTAGCCGGCCGCGTAGGGCTGCACAGCCAGCAGCAGCGCCACGCTGAGCGCCAGCAGTGCGATCGCGATCCAGGATGATGTGCGCCAGCGGCTCATGGATTGGTTTTGAAGGGGAAACAGCGCAGAGTGTCGCTGGAACCAGACAGACACAGCGGTTTCTTCAGGACACAAGTCGTTGCGTTCCGCTCACGCCTGCTGGTAGTGTCTGTCAGCATGACGCTGCTCGTTTTCAAAGTGAACCAACTCGGCGACAACGTCGTGTATCTGCCGGTCGTGCAGTCGCTCGTGGCCGCGCATCCCGACTGGCGCATCGTGGTGCTCACGAGTCCCACGGCGGCGCGGTTGTACGAAGCCTGCTGCCCAGGTGTGGAGGTGCGCGCGCATGCGACCGCAGATTTTAATGGGGCGTGGCGGCAGCCCGCGCTGTTTTGGAGCCTTTGGCGTGAGATCCGGTCTTTCAAGGCGGACGCTTGCCTGCTGGGTGATGATCAGGGGAGTGTGGCGCACCTGCTTGCGAGCCTCAGCGGCGCTCGTGTGAGCGCCGGCCCGCAAACGAACCGCGTGAGGCTGAACGCGCTGACCCAGCTTCGTGTGCCGCCCCAGGCTAAGGAGCATGTGGCGCGGCATAATTGGCGCATTGCGCAGGCTCTCATGCGTCATTTGAAAATGCCCGCCTTGCCGGAGAGGATGCCGCCGCCGGATGTGAGCGCGTTTGGCTGTGAGGCGCATGGTTCGGTGGTGATGCATGCGGGGGCGAGCCGCGCCTACAAGCGCTGGCCCTTGGAACGCGGCGTCGAACTGGCGAACCGGCTGTCGGCGCGGCATGCGGTGACTTGGTTTGACCAGGGCGCGGAGGCAGAGACGGCGCTGAAACCCGAAGTGCGGAGGGTGAAGCCGGGCACGCTTGACGAACTGGTGAGCTTGATGGCGGGCGCGAGGTATTTTATTGGCAACAACTCGGGTCCAATGAACCTGGCCTCGGCGCTTGGTCTGCCGGGGACGATTTTCAACGGCCCTTCCACACCCAACTGGGACCCTCCATGGCATGCGGAAGGCTTCGAAATTCTTCGCGATCCCACCCTGGCCTGCCAGCCCTGCGATCTTCTGACACATCCGGTGAACACCTGCCAGAACAAGCAGCAGCCGATGGCCTGCATGAACCGCTGGAGCGTGGACGAGGTGCATCGGCGGGTCGAGATGCGGCTAGCCGCGGGATGACTCCTGCCACTGAGCATTGGAAAACAAATGAACGTCAGCGCAGGTGGACGAGGCACGGATGTGCTCAAAGCCATGACTCTCCAGCTTCCTGCGCAGAGCGTCCTGCTTCGCAGGCTCCGCCGGGTGGATTTCGATGATCAGATGGTGGATGTGTTTGAGGCTGTCGGCGGGGCCTTCGAGCAAGGTTTCATACTCCGCGCCCTCCACGTCCATCTTGCAAAGATCCACGGATTGATCGTCGAAGCCAAGACGCATGATTTCATCCAGCGTGAGCACCTGGATGCATGCTTCCTCCTCCGCGCCGTTCACCGCGCCATAAATGGAAAAACCGGTGCCGCCCGCCGGAAAGGAAAGTTTCAGCTCACGCGAATGACCGCCAACCGCGACGTTCAGGATCTTTGCTCGCAGTCCGATATTTTGTCGGATGTTGAGGCAAAGCCGGGCATGAGTGAACGGATTCGCCTCAACACAAGTTAGCGCGGCAAGTTCAAAACCCAGGTCGAGACAGAGCAGCGGAAAGCCGCCGCCATTGGCCCCAAGATCCAGCAGCCGCAATTGCCTCGGCAACTGCATTTGCCCAAACAACTCACGGTACATCGGGCTGATAATACAGTCGCGTGTGCCGTTTTGGTCGTCCGCGAGATGGTCCACCAGGAACTTGAGCCTGCCCTTCTTATAGATGGTCCAGCCCAGACGCCTTCCCAGCACGCGCTGGCAGAGCATGAAAGGCACCATGTCGAAGCGGGTGATGGCCCGCAGCCCGTTGAGGACGTTGGTAAGTTTTTCAAACATGAAATCAGGCTTTGCGGGGGTCAGCCAGCGTCTGGGCTGACTCCGTCCACGACGAGGGAGGGGAGCCGCCGGAAATAATCGAGCGTGCCGAGCAGCTCGGCGGCGGGGTGGCCGGCGCACGAGGGCATTTCGTGATGAAAACCGCCGCGATCATCGCACCACATGACCGGTTGTGCTTCGAAGCCGGCGAGTTTCACAGCTTCGGACAGGCTGAAGATGCTCCAGCGCGTGCGGTGCTTTTGATGATGGGACCAGGGCACGCGTGAGGACGGATAACCGGGCATCTCTGGAGGCGCATACGAACGAAGATCCGCATCCGGCACGCAGGTGCGGATGACGCCGCCGGGCTTCAGGATGCGCCGGCACTCACGCAGCAGCGCGATGGCGTCAGGCAGCCACAGGTGCTCAAAGAAGTGCTCGCTGACGATGAAATCGAACTCGGCATCCGCAAAGTCCAGCCGCTGACCGGCGGCGAAATGAAACTCACGAAACTCGCAGGCGGCGTAGTGGCGCTCCAACTGCTCCGGCGTGTAGCGCGGCCGCAGTCGGCGGTAAATGGAGGCCAGCCAGAGGCGCGCGCCGCCCATCCAGTGGCCGAAGCCGAACTGCTCGCGGATTTCCGCGCTCCAGTCGATCGGCGGCTCGCCGAGATGAGTCCAGCCCGGCTGGCAAAGCAGCGCGGTGGCGGCGGGAGACAGGCGCTCGAATCTCGAGGCGGCGAGGTGCAGGCAGCGAGGCATGTCAGTTCAGGTAGGTGTCCGTGATCCACTGCCAGACGGCAGCACCGCGACGGCGGGCACAGAGTTTTTCCCCTTGCACCCGGGCTGCGGCACCGAGGCGGGTGCGGGTCGCGGAATCCAGCATCGCGGTCATGCGGGCGGCAAAGCCTGCGGAGTCGAACGGGTCCACCTGCCAGCCGTTGACGCCCTCTTCGACGATGGCCTCAGCGGCACCGGCATGGCGGCTGACGATCAGTGGCAGGCCGAGACAGGCCGCCTCGTGCACGACGACCGCGTAGCTGTCGAAGCGGCTCGGAAGAACGAAGACATCCGCTGTGCCGAGGGCCTGTTTCATGGCGTCCCGCTGGAGAAAACCCGTCCACTCGACCCGATGCGCCACTCCAGCCGCCTCCGCGCAGCGGCGTGCCCAGGTCTCGTCACCGCCGCCGACAACCCGCAGGCGAAAATCATCGTGTCCAGCTTTGACGAGGCGTGCGGCAGCCTGAAACCACAGGTCCAGCCCTTTGCGCTCAATGAGCTGCCCGGAGAAGACAAACGTGACCGGCTGCGCGGCAGGCTTCGGCATCGGCGTGAATTCCCGGCAGTCCACCGCGTGATAGGATTCCACAAACGGCAACCGGCTTCCCGAGACGGGAACGCGGGAGGCCGGACACCCGGCCATGCGTCCGTCGATGAAGGCGCTCCAGATCAAATGCCAGAGCCGTGTCTGCCAGGGATAGGAGGCGGCATTGTCACGGCCGACATCGCCAAAGCTGACAACCGGCAGGCCGCGACGTTTCGCGTGAAGCAGGGCCGTCAGCGTGAAGGGGGAAAACTCATGGGCGATGAGACCGCCGCAGGCGGCGGCATCCATCGCGGCGCTGATGCGTGAGTCGGGCATCCACCGGTGCCGCGCCCCGTAGTGCTGGGCCGCGTGGCCGCCGCCGCTGCTGAGCGTGCGACGGGCGGCGGGGATTTCGTGAATCGTCAGGTTCGGATGCACGGGCGTGGTCAGATCGCGTGGATGGTCGCCCGCCTCATCGACGGGGCAGATCAGCAGTGCGCGCCATTCCGGCGGCATGGCGGCGGCGAAGCCTTCGTACCACGGCTTGAGATAAGTGGCGCGGGCGGTGATGGCGATGGCCCACGAGCGCTGCTGAAGAAGCTCCATCACTTCGGGCGTGGAAGGACGTAAAAATTGCCGTCGGAAAAAAGAACCTCTTCATAGTCGGCACGAACAAGCAAGGCGCGCAGGTCCGCCAGGCTGTCGCCGAATTCACGCAGATGCTCGTCGTAGCCCTCCACGACGATGGCGGGACGATGCTCGGCGAGCAGGCGGCTCATGCCGCGGAGGACGCGGCATTCGGCGCCTTCGACATCGATTTTCACGAGGCAAAGGCGGCGACCGTCGAGCAAAGGCGGCAGCCATTCGTCGAGCACAACCGTTTCCACGGAGATCGAGCCGGCGTAATGCTCATTCGCCAAGCGTGAGTGCCCGGTGTTGGCGGGATCGACGCCAAACTGAAGCGTCCCGGCAGTGTCCGCTGCGGCGACGCGATGCAGAGTAATGCGGTCGCCGAGCTGGTTTCGCGCGATGGATTCCTCCAGCAGTGCGGCGATGGGCGGATTGGGTTCCAGGGCAATGACCCGTCCGTTGGGCGTTGCGTGGGCCAGCAGCAGCGAGAAGTAGCCGACATTGGCGCCGACATCGAGAAAGAGGCCGTCATCCGGCA
>Ga0209573_1003493_pt1 | contig 17130 bp, 12 predicted proteins | sample TNRBio252014_DNA_FD_185870 | JGI IMG/M metagenome (GOLD analysis project Ga0209573, IMG submission 185870) | Wastewater treatment Type I Accumulibacter community from EBPR Bioreactor in Madison, WI, USA - TNR Reactor_6/25/2014_ DNA (SPAdes)... | ecosystem: Engineered > Bioreactor > EBPR >...
AGATGTTCATGTGGCGGTCGTTGGGCTTCAGGCCGATCCAGTACATCGTCGACAGGTGGCCGACCGGGTAGGACTGGTGGGTGTGCAGCACCAGCTTGGGCTTGGAGGTGGTGCCCGAGGTGAAGTAGAGCAGCAGCGGGTCGTCGACGCGGGTCACGCCATCCGGGGTGAACTGGTCGGATTCGGCCGCGGCCTCCTCGAAGGCCTTCCAGCCCGCCGGCGCGCCACCCACGGCGATGCGGCCGAAGCTGCCCGGCAGGTTCTCGAACTTGTCGGTGTGGGCCTTGCCGATCACCACGTGCCTGACCTGGCCGCGCTCGACGCGGTCCACCAGGTCTTCCGGGGTCAGCAGCGTGGTCGCCGGGATCACCACCGCACCGAGCTTGATCGCGGCGAGCATGGTCTCCCACAGCGGCACTTCGTTGCCGAGCATGATCAGGATGCGCTCGCCACGCTTGACGCCCTGCTTGCGCAGCCAGTTGGCGACGCGGTTCGAGCGTGCCGACATCTCGGCAAAGGACAGCTTCGACTCGCTGCCGTCTTCCTCGATGATCCACAGCGCCGGGTTGTCGTTGCCCTTGGCCAGGGTGTCAAAGTAGTCCAGCGCCCAGTTGAACTCCTTCAGTTTCGGCCATTTGAAACCGGCGTACGCAGCCGCGTAATCGCTGCGGTGTTGCAGCAGGAAGTCGCGCGCGGCGAGAAATTCGTTGATTGCGCTCATGGGTTCTCTCCTCTCCAGGACGTCTATCGGAATCTGCCGGGGCGGGCCTGCGCACCCCAATCCCGTCATTTTACGTTGACGTTAACGCATTGCAGCAATCCGGATCAAAAATCACTGCGACCCCCGAAGCGCCCCCGAATTCCCATGCATTCGACCGGCGCACCTGAGCGCGACGCTACGTGGGTAGCGGAAGCCGCGGATGACGACGCCTGAAAATGATGCGGGGCGTCGCGGGCGCTCCGTTCGGGCGCTCCGTTCGGGCGCTCCGTTCGGGCGCTCCGTTCGGGCGCTCCGTTCGGGCGCTCCGTTCGGGCGCTCCGTTCGGGCGCTCCGTTCGGGCGCTCCGTTCGGGCGTATCGGGGCGGCCGTTCGCGCCTTCCGGCGCTCCTACATGGCCGGGATGCGAGGTCCTGATGTAGGAGCGGCGGAAGCCGCGAATGGCCAGCTTCATGAGCGCAGAGAGGGCGGCAGCCAATGCAGGCGGGGAGCGACGCCTCGGCTCCGCGGCCGGAGCGGCGCCGCGCAAACCGCCACGCGTTCGCCTACACAAGCCAGAGGTTCGCGGCTTCCGCCGCTCCTGCACGCACCCTCAGGACACGGCGAAGCCCGGATGGCGCAGCGTGGCAGGGAAGGCTGAAGCACCACGCTGGCGGCCGGCGCCGTCAGCGCCGCGCCATCACGGAAGGGTCGCTGCCACCCGGTATACTCATGGGGTCGAGCCTCATGCCGCCAACGCCCGCACAAGGAACCACCATGCCCACGTCCTCATCCCGCCTGCGCGCCCGCTACGGCAGCGCGTCCATGCCGCCGGAAGCTGCGCTCAATCCGCTGATCGAACACCTGCTCGACCACCGCTCGGTGCGCGCCTACCTGCCTGACCCGGTAACCGACGCCGAGCTCGCCGCGATCGTCGCCGCCGCCCAATCGGCGGCCAGCTCGTCCAACCTCAACGTGTGGAGCGTGGTCGCGGTGCGCGACGCCGCGCGCCGCGCCCGGCTCGCCGAGCTGGCCGGCAACCAGGTCCACGTGCGTGAGGCGCCGCTGCAGCTCGTGTGGCTCGCCGACCTCGCGCGCCTGCGCCGCGTCGCCACGGCCTGCGGGCGCCCGGCAGACGGCCTCGACTACCTCGAGATGTTCCTCACCGGCGTGATCGACGCCGCGCTCGCCGCGCAGAACGGCGCCGCCGCCGCCGAATCGCTCGGCCTCGGCATGGTCTACATCGGCGGCATGCGCAACCACCCCGAGGCGGTCGCCGAACTCCTCAGTCTGCCCCCCGGCGCGTTCGCGGTGTTCGGCATGTGTGTCGGCCGGCCCGACCCAGCGCGCCCGGCCGACATCAAGCCGCGCCCGCCGCAGTCGGTGGTGCTGCACCACGAGCGCTATTCCCTCGAAGCCCAGGACGCCGGCCTCGAGGCATACGATCGCGCGATGACACGCTTCTACGAGGCGCAGAAGATGAACGTTCACGGCACCTGGAGCGTGCATTCGGCCAAGCGCATCGCCGGCCCCGAGACGCTCTCCGGCCGCCACCGCCTGATCGAAGCGCTCAACGCGCTCGGCTTCGCGCTCAAGTAATCCGACTCACCCCGAGGATCTGCCATGCGCAAACGCGACACCATCCTGAGCACCGACCAGAAGGCCCTCGCGGTCAATCTCGACAAGTACAAATACGGCTCGATCGTCGAGATCGGCGCCGGCCAGGAAGTCGCGCGCCGCTTCTTCCAGGTCGGCGCCGCCGCCGGCACCGTCGCCAAGACCATGTCGGCCTACGACATGGCGGTCAGCGACGACATCTACGGCCATGTCGACCGCTACGTCAGCCGCGCCCGCCTGCTGCAGATGCTCGACAAGGAGTTCACCCAGGTGGTCGCGCGCCTGGCCCACCTGCGGCCCAAGAACACCACCTTCTTCGCCTACGCCGCCACCGTCACCGCACGCAGCTTCAAGCAGAAGAACGAATGCCACGGCTGGGTCGGCATCCGCCTGCAACTGCACCCGGGCGCCGAGCCGAGCGACGTGATCATGCACGTGCGCATGCTCGACAACGACAACGCGTTGCAGTCCGAGGCGCTCGGCATCCTCGGAGTCAACCTCATCCACGGCGCCTTCTTCCATCACCAGAGTCCCGAATGGGTGGTCGAGGGCCTGGCCGACGGGCTCGGTCCGGAGCGCATCGAGGTCGACCTCATCCACTTCTCCGGCCCCTACTTCGAGGAAGTGGAAAACCGCCTGATGAACCTGCACCTGATCCGCAGCTGGCTCACGCGCGCGGTGGTGTTCAACCCGGCGGGCGAGGTGGTGGTGCCAGGCGAGCTCTTCTACCGCAAGCCGGTGATGGTGATGCGCGGCAGCTTCAAGCCGGTGACCTACGTCAACGTGGACATGATGCGCTCCGGCCTGCGCCAGTTCAGCCAGCTCGCCGCGGTGGACGAGAACGAGATCCTGTCGCTCGCCGAGGTCACGATGAACTCGCTGATCAGCGGCGACAACGTCGATGGCGCCGACTTCCTCGCCCGCATCGACCTGCTCGCCTCGCAGGGCTACACGGTGATGATCTCGGACTACGTGCGCTTCTTCCGCCTGCGCGCCTACCTGCGCCGCTACACCCTGAAGCCGATCGGCATCGTGCTGTCGGTGCGCGACTTCGCCTTCCTGTTCGACGAGAAGTACTACGAGGGCCTGGAGGGCGGCATCCTCGAGGCCTTCGGCAAGCTGTTCCCCGACAACACGCACGTGTATGTCTACCCCTCGCGCCCGCGCGGCGGCGACCCGACCGCGCTGGTCACCCTGGACAACGTGCAGGTGCCCGCCAACCTGCGCCACCTGCTCGCCTTCCTGAAGGAAAACGAGAAACTGCTCGCCGTGCAGCCGCAGGACGAGGGCCACCTCCACATCGACGTCGGCGACGTGCTCGCCGGCCTGCGCCGCGGCCGCGGCGAGTGGGAGGACGACGTGCCCGAGGCGGTGGCGCAGCGCATCATCGAAGGCCGCCTGCTCGGCTTCGACACCGAGTGAGCCGCGTGACGAGCCCTGCACGCCCCCGGACCCTGCCGCGCGTGGGGTCTTTTTTTGAACTTCCGCCGCCAGTGCGGTCTTTTTATATGGCAGCGCAGCATTCCGTCACCATGGCTGCGCGACGACGTCCCCCACCCGCCCCATGCGGGCCGCAAAGACACGACCCCGAACCGAGCCGCGCATGAGCCCGCCCGTCCCCCCGCTTGCGAAGATCGAACACCCCCACGCCCTCACGGCCGACGCCACGTTCACCGCACTGGCCAGCGATCCCTGCGGACTGTCTGCTGCCGAGGCCGCGCGCCGGCTCGACGAAGTCGGCCCCAACCGCCTGCCCGAGCCACCGAAGGACGGCGTACTCAAGCGCTTCTTCAAGCATTTCAACGATGTGCTGATCTACGTGCTGCTCGGCGCCGCGGCGATCACCGCCCTGCTCGGGCACTGGATCGACACCGGTGTGATCCTCGGCGTGGTGGTCATCAACGCCATCATCGGCTTCATCCAGGAAGGCAAGGCCGAGCAGGCGCTCGAGGGCATCCGCAAGATGCTGTCGCTGCATGCGCAGGTGTGCCGCGACGGGAGCTGGAATGCCATCGACGCCGACACCCTGGTCCCTGGCGACATCGTGCGCCTGCGCTCCGGCGACCGTGTGCCGGCCGACCTGCGCCTGATTGAGACCACCAACCTGCGCATCGAGGAATCCGCCCTCACCGGCGAGTCGGTCCCTGCCGACAAGGGCTGCGACGCGGTGGCGGCGGACGCCGGCGTCGGCGACCGCAGCGGCATGGCGTTTTCCGGCACCCTGGTCGCCGCCGGACGCGGCATCGGCGTGGTCGTGGCCACTGGAGCCGACACCGAGATCGGCCGCATCAACCGCCTGATCGCCGAGGTGCAGACGCTGCAGACCCCGCTCACGCGGCAGATGGCGCAGTTCAGCAAGGTGCTGTCGGCGGCCATCGTCGCGCTCGCGCTGCTGATGCTGGCGGTCGGCCTGCAGGTGCACGACCTGCCGCTCGCCGACGTCTTCCTCGCCGCGATCGGCTTCGCGGTGGCGGCCATCCCCGAGGGCCTGCCGGCGATCCTCACCATCACGCTCGCGCTCGGCGTGCAGCGCATGGCGCAGCGCAACGCGATCACGCGCAAGCTCGGCGCGGTCGAGGCGCTCGGCTCGGTCACCGTGATCTGCTCGGACAAGACCGGCACGCTGACCAAGAACGAGATGACCGTGCGCCATGTGATCACCCGTGGCGGCGTCTATCAGGTCAGCGGCACCGGCTACCAGCCCGAGGGCGAAATCACCCTCGAGGGCAAGACCGCCCGCCTGGCGCAGCACGGCCACCTGCACGCGCTGATCGAGGTGGTCGCGGTCGCCAACGACACCCACGTCGCCGAGGAAGACGGCCAGTGGAAGGTCACCGGCGAACCCACCGAAGGCGCGCTGCGCACGCTCGCGCACAAGGCCGGCTTCGACGCCGACGCCCACGAGCGCCACGCCAGCATTCCGTTCGAGTCGGCGAACAAGTTCATGGCCACGCTCAACACCGTGCCCGGCGGCACGCGCCGCATCCTGCTGAAGGGCGCGCCCGACCGCCTGCTCGACCGGTGCACGACCGAACTCGGCGCCAGCGGTGAACTCGAAGCGATCGAGCGCAGCTTCTGGGAGAAAGAGATCGAGGCCCTGAGCAGCGAAGGCCTGCGCGTGCTCGCCGCCGCCGCGCGCGAGGTCGCGGACGACAAGGAGGCGCTCGCGCTCGCGGACCTCGAGCAAGACATGGTCTTCCTCGGCCTCATCGGCATCATCGACCCGCCGCGCCCCGAGGCCATCGACGCCATCCGCTCCTGCCACACCGCCGGCATCCGCGTGAAGATGATCACCGGCGACCACGCCGGCACCGCACGCGCGATCGGCATCGAGATGGGGCTGGGCACGGCGGAATCACTGCGCGTGGTGTCGGGCGCCGAGATCGAGTCGGCCTCCGACGACGAACTGCAGCAGCTCGCGCAGGACTGCGACATCTTTGCCCGCACCAGCCCCGAGCACAAGCTGCGCCTGGTCACCGCGCTGCAGGCGCGCGGCGAGGTGGTGGCGATGACCGGCGACGGCGTCAACGACGCCCCCGCGCTCAAGCGCGCCGACGTCGGCGTGGCGATGGGCATCAAGGGCACCGAGGCCACCAAGGAGGCCGCCGAGATCGTGCTCGCCGACGACAATTTCTCCACCATCGAGCGCGCGGTCGAAGAGGGCCGCACGATCTACGACAACCTGCGCAAGGCCATCCTCTTCATCCTGCCCACCAACGGCGGGCAGGGCTTCGTGATGCTGGCCGCGGTGATCTTCGGCCTCACCCTGCCGCTGACACCGGTGCAGATCCTGTGGGTGAACATGGTGGTCGCGGTCACCCTGGCACTGGCGCTGGCCTTCGAGCCCGCCGAGCCGGGCGTCATGGAGCGCCCGCCGCGCAAGCCGGGCGCGCCGATCATGGACCGCGGGATGCTGTGGCGGGTGGGCTTCGTGTCGCTGCTGATCGGCGGCGCCACCATCGCCTCCTTCGAATACTCGCTCGCACAAGGCATGGAACTGCAGGCTGCGCGCACGATGGCGGTCAACACCCTGGTGATCGCGCAGGCGTGGTATCTCTTCAACAGCCGCTTCCTCACCGCCTCCAGCCTGGCGCCGGCACGCCTGTTCACCAACCCGGCGGCGCAGATCTCGGTGCTGATCCTGACCCTGCTGCAGCTCGGCTTCGTCTATCTGCCCTTCATGAACACCTGGTTCGGCACCACCCCGCTGGCGCTGGAAACCTGGCTGCCGCCGATCGGCATCGGCGCGCTGGTGTTCCTGATCATCGAGGCCGAGAAGGCGCTGCTGCGCCGCCGCGGCTGATCGCGCCGGCGCAGCCAACCATCGACACGGCGATCGCAAAGGGCAGTTGCAGATGACCCCGGACCAGATCCTCGTTCTCACCATCCTGCTCGCCACCGTCGGCATGTTCCTGTGGGGGCGCTGGCGTCACGACATGGTCGCGGCCATGGCGCTGCTCGCCTGCGTGCTGGCGGGGCTGGTCGAACCCGCCGTCGCCTTCGCCGGCTTCGGTCACCCTGCGGTGGTCACCGTGGCCTGCGTGCTGGTGCTCAGCCGCGGGCTGCAGGCCTCGGGGGCAGTGGATACACTCGCGGCCAGGCTGTTGCCGGCGAAGGCCGGCATCGCGCTCAGCCTCGCCGCGCTCGTCGGCCTGGGCGCCGTGCTGTCGGGCGTCATGAACAACGTGGGCGCGATGGCGCTGCTGATGCCGGTGGCAATGCAGCTCGCCTCACGCCTCGCACTGCCGCCCGGCAGGGTGCTGATGCCGCTGGCCTTCGGCACCATCCTCGGCGGCATGACGACGATGATCGGCACCCCGCCCAACCTGATCGTGTCCGGATTTCGCGCCCAGTTGGGCCAGGGCGGCTTCGCCATGTTCGATTTCACGCCCGTGGGCCTGAGCGTCGCCGTCTCCGGCACGCTGTTCATCGTGCTGCTGGGCTGGCGCCTCGTCCCGGCGCGCGACAAGGCGAGCACCGAGGGCTTCGAAACCGGCGCCTATGTCACCGAGGTCCGCGTCGTGCCGGACAGCAAGGCCGCCGGCATGCGCCTGCGCGAGATCGAGACCCGGCTCGACGAGGCCGGCGCACAGATCATCGGCCTGGTGCGCAACGAGGTGCGCATGACCGCCCCGCAGTCGAGCCGCAAGGTGCTGGCCGGCGACATCCTGGTCATCGAGGCCGACATCGAGGCGCTGCCCGAAGTCCTGGCCACGCTCGGCCTGAAGCTTGAAGAAGCCGGTTCGTCGCGCACGGGCGACGAACACGAAGAGGAGGCGGACGAACCGCAGCGCAGGCCCCCGGCAAAGCCTGCACAGGCCACCACCGACGCCCCGCAGGCACGGCGGAAGAAGCAGGGCGCGAGCAGGAAAGACGGGGGGCAAGACGCTGGCGGGGTCAGGAGCGAAGGCGACGAAGCCCGGAAGAACAAGGATGAGGACGCAAGCGACGAGCGCGACGGAAACGACAGCGACGCCGCCAGGTCCTCCGCCGATGTCGAGATCGCGCTGATGGAACTGGTCGTCCGCCCCGAGGCCAGCCTGATCGGGCGCTCGGCCATGGATCTGGCGCTGCGCACGCGCTATGGCCTGAACCTGCTGGCCGTTTCGCGCAACGGCCAGCGCTCGAAGTCCCGCCTGAGAACGATGAAGATCCAGGCCGGCGACCTGCTGTTGATGCAGGGGCCGCTCGAGGCGCTCGCCGAGTTCGCGGCCGATTCGGGCTGCGTGCCGCTGGCCGAACGCGAGCTGCGCATCCCCGACCGGCGCAAGGCCTGGACCGCCGGTGCGATCATGGCCTGCGCGGTCGGCGGCGCCGCGCTGGGCCTGCTGCCCGCAGCCATCTCCTTCGCGCTCGGCGTGCTCGCCTCGATGGCCTTTCGCACCCTTCCCCTGCGGTCGATCTACGACAGCATCGACTGGCCGGTCATCGTGCTGCTCGGCGCACTGATTCCGGTCGCAGGCGCAATGGAATCGACCGGCACCGCCGATCTGATCGCGCGCGCCCTGCTCGATGGCGTGGCGCGGGGCAACGCCATCGTCGCCCTCACCCTGGTGCTCATCGTCACCATGACCCTGTCCGACCTGATGAACAACGCCGCGACCGCGGCCGTGATGTGCCCGATCGGGATCGGCACCGCCGCCGCGCTCGGGGCCAACGCCGACGCCTTCCTGATGGCGGTCGCGATCGGCGCGTCGTGCGCCTTCCTGACCCCGATCGGGCACCAGAACAACACCCTGATCCTCGGCCCGGGCGGCTTGCGCTTCGGCGACTACTGGCGGCTCGGCCTGCCGCTCGAGCTGCTGGTGGCGGCGGTATCGATCCCCCTGATCCTGCTGGTGTGGCCGCTCTGAGCGACAGCTCCGGCACGGGTGCCCGAGCGCTGCGGCCACGCGTATCCTCCCTGCCATGAACGACGACAACCGAGACGACAGCCACGACGCCGCAGGCAAGGCCGAAGCGCCCGCACGAACGCTGAGCGAGCAGGTGGTCAAGGCGCTTGCCGACGGCCGCAACAAGCGCGTGCGCAAGCTGCTCCAGCGCCTGCATCCAGCCAAGATCGCGGCGCTGCTCGAGCGCCTCGAACCCGCGCAGCGCCTGGCGCTGTGGCAACAGATCCACGGCGCGCTCGAGGGCCGGGTGCTCGGCCATCTGAGCGCCGAGCTGCGTCCCGCGCTGGCACACGAATCTCATGAGGACGGGACAGCGGAAGCCGACAGCGCCGCCGCCACAGCGCAGCCCGAAGGCGACGGCGCTGCGCGCCAGCCGAGCGAGCTCGAGGCGGTGCGCGGTGCGCTCGACGCCGGCAAGCTCAAGCGCGTGGGCAAGCTGCTGCACCGCATGCACCCGGCCAAGGTCGCCGGCCTGCTCGAGTCCCTGCCGCCCGCCGAGCGCAGCCAGGCCTGGAGCATGGTCGAGACCGAGCGCGCCGGGCGCGTGCTCAGCTTCCTGCACGACGAGATCAGCGCCGCGCTGGCGCAGGAGCTCGACCTCGAAGACCTGATCGCCGCGGTGCAGCACCTCGAGCTCGACGACCTGGTCGACCTCATCCAGACCCTGCCTGCCGGGCTCGGCAGCCGCCTGGTGCTGGCCACCACCGGCGCGCGCCGCGAGCAGCTCGAGTCGATGCTGTCCTACCCGGAAGAGTCCGCCGGCGGCCTGATGAACGCCGACGCGATCGAGGTGCGCGCCGAGGTCAAGGCCGGCACCGTGCTGCGCTACCTGCGCCTGCTCGAGACCCTGCCGCCTCAGACCGACATGCTGATGGTGGTCGATCGCAAGGGCCACTACCAGGGCGCGCTGCGGCTGTCCGCGCTGGTCACCGCCAGCCTCGACACCCGCGTCGCCGAGCTGATGCACACCGACATCGCCGGCATCGCGGTCGACACCGACAGCCGCGAGGTCGCCCGCCTGTTCCAGGACCTCGACCTGATGTCGGCACCGGTGGTCGATGGCGAAGGCCGCCTGATCGGCCGCATCACGGTCGACGACGTGGTCGACCTGATCCGCGAGGAGTCCGAGCGCACGGTGATGCAGATGGCGGGCCTCGACGACGAGGCCGACATGTTCGCCCCGGTGCTGGTGAGCTCGCGCCGGCGCGCGGTATGGCTGGGCATCAACCTCGTCACCGCCTTCCTCGCCGCCTGGGTGATCGGCCAGTTCCAGGGCACGCTCGAGCAACTGGTGGCGCTCGCCGTGCTGATGCCGATCGTCGCCAGCATGGGCGGCATCGCCGGCAGCCAGACCCTGACCCTCGTCATCCGCGGCCTCGCGCTCAAGCAGGTGCAGAAGGGCAACGTGCGCGTGCTGCTCAACCGCGAGATCGGGGTCTCGATCCTCAACGGCATGCTGTGGGCCGCCGTCGTCGCGGCGCTGGCAGTGGTGTGGTTCGGTGACTGGGGCATCGGCGGCGTGATCGCGGCGGCGATCCTGCTCAACTTGCTGTGCGCCGCGGTCGCCGGCCTGGCCATCCCGCTCCTCCTCGACCGCCTGGGCATCGACCCCGCGCTCGCCGGCAGCGTGATCCTGACCACCGTCACCGACGTGGTCGGCTTCTTCGCCTTTCTCGGGCTGGCGACGGTGCTGCTGCTATGAACCGCCGCCCCGCAGGCCCCGGCCTGTGTCGCCCTTCATCCAAGGCAGCATTCAACCGGAGCATCCCATGAGCAAGCACGACAAGATCGACATCGCCGACTTCCGCGTCAAGGGTGGCCACAAGGTAGACCTCGCCGACTGGCCGACGCAGGTCAAGCCTTTCTACGATTCCAAGGACGCCTACAAGGACATGCTCGAGGCCGGCACCGAGCGCCTGTCCGAATTGCAGGAGATGCTCTACGCCCACGACCGCTACTCGCTGCTGGTGATCTTCCAGGCCATGGACGCCGCGGGCAAGGACGGCGCCATCCGCAACGTCATGTCTGGCGTCAATCCGCAGGGCTGCCAGGTGTTCAGCTTCAAGCACCCGAGCGCAACCGAGCTCGACCACGACTTCCTCTGGCGCACCCACGTCGCGCTGCCCGAGCGCGGGCGCATCGGCATCTTCAACCGCTCGTACTACGAGGAGGTGCTGATCGTGCGCGTGCTGCCCGAGATCCTGCGCGGCGAGCAGTTGCCCGACGAGACCCTGGCGGCGAAGGACTTCTGGGGCGACCGCTACCGCTCGATCGCCGACTCCGAGGCCCACCTGCACCGCAACGGCACCCGCATCGTCAAGATCTTCCTGCACCTGTCGAAGGACGAGCAGCGTGACCGCCTGATCGCGCGCATCGACGAGGAAGACAAGAACTGGAAGTTCGACGAGGGCGACATCGAGCAGCGCCAGCACTGGGACAAGTACATGGCCGCCTACGCCGACTGCCTCGCCGCCACCAGCACGGCGGACTGCCCCTGGTACGTGGTGCCGGCCGACGACAAGAAGAACGCCCGCCTGATTGTGTCGCAGATCCTGGTCGACACCCTGGCCGGGCTCGACATGCGTTACCCCCCGACCACGCCGCAACGGCGCGAAAAGCTGCTGGAGATCCGCCGCCAGCTGGAGGCGGGCGAGGTCTGATCCACCCCGCCACCCCGTTCGCGGCTTCCGCCGCTCCTACAAAAGGCCGCAGGCGTATGGGGGGTCCCCTGTAGGAGCGCCGGCAGGCGCGAACGCAGCGCCCGCGGTCGTCCCGCGCGTCGATTGTCGCGAGCCCCGTTCGCGGCTTCCGCCGCTCCTACAAAAGGCCGCAGTCATATGGGTCCCATGTAGGAGCGCCAGCAGGCGCGAACGCAGCGGCCGGAGTCGTCCCGCGCGTTGACTGTCGCAAGCCGCTCCTCAGCCCTGCAGGCTCTCGGTGATCTGCGCGCAGTATTCCTGCAGGTCCTCGGGCACGCCGCCCGGGCATTCGCCGCAGGCGCGGTTGCCCGGCACCGCGAAGTCGATGAACTTCGGATAGGCGAGGTCGAGCTCGGCCATCAGCTTCTCGAAGGCCGCCAGGCTCTGCTCGCCGCCCAGGCGCGGATTGCGCGCCTTTTCCTGGGCGATCGAGGACACCCGGCGTTCCTTGTAGTCGTGACCGGGATACACCAGCGTGTCGTCGGGCAGCGCGAACAGCTTGCCGCGCACGCTGTGGTAGAGCGCGCGCGCATCGCCGTGCTGGAAATCGGTGCGGCCGCAGCCTTCGATCAGCAGCGCGTCACCGGTGAGCACACGCTCGCCGACGCGATAAGCGTGGTGGCCGTCGGTATGGCCCGGGGTGAACATCGGCTCGATGCGCATGCTGCCCACCTGCAGCGCCACGCCCTCCTCCACGCCGAGGTCGGCGCAGGGCAGGCCGTCGATCGCGGGGTGCGCGATGCGGCTGCCCACCGCCTCGCGCAGCTTGCGCGCGGCGGTGATGTGGTCGGCGTGGATGTGGGTGTCGAGGGTGTACGCGAGCGTGAGCCCGAACCGGCGCAGTTCTTCCAGGTCGCGCTGCCAGGCCGGCAGCACCGGGTCGATCAGCACCGCCTGGCCGGTGTCCTCGCAGCCGAGCAGGTACGTGTAGGTGCTGGAGATGGGTTCGAAAAGCTGGCGGAAGATCATGCGCACGCCTCCTGGGTGGGTCGCAGTACGCGGATTACCTGACTGCAGCACCTTCGCGCACCGTCCATTCGACCACCTCCGCGGCGAGCCGGTCGGCTGCGGCGCCGAAGGCCTGCACCACCGCGGGCACCGCGGCGTCGGTCGCGGGCGCGTGCAGCGCGAAGCTGCGGCTGGCGACGATGCGCCGCGTGGCGGTATGCACCAGGCGGGCGTCGAGGCGCAGCACGGCCTCGGGGCGGCCGTCGCGGTATTCGCTCTGGAACGCACGCAGGTCGCTGTCGAGCTCGAAGTCGGCCTGCAACTGCTTGTCGTCGCTGCTCAGCGCGGCGACACGGCCGTCGGCGCGGAAGGCGTCGAGCAGGCGGTTGCGCACCAGCACCGGCGCGGGGTCGCTCCAGCCCGCGCCCGCGTAGACGCTGACGCGGTTGTCCTCGGGCACGACCACGATGCGCTGGCCGGACAGATGCACGCCTGCTGCCGGGCGTGCGATGCGCAGCGACCACGGCGCCGCCTGGGTGGCGGATGCGGATGCGGGGGCGGTGGCCGGCAGCAGATAGACGTCGAGCGGCTCGGCCTTGGGCAGGATGGTGCACGCCTGCAGCAGCACGGCGGCGCCAAGCGCGGCCCAGGCCGGGAAGGAAAGCGGCGTCTTCATGGCGTGAACTCCTTGGTCGGTTCGAGGCCGAGCAGGTAGTCGGCGGGGCGGTCTTCGAGCTGGCGGGTGATCGCGCGCAGCGAGCCGAGCGTGGTGCGCAGCTCGGCCACCGCGGGGCCCACTTCGGCCAGCCCGCGCATGCCCTCGTCGAGCTGGCCGCGGTTGTCGGCGAGCAGGCGGTCGATCGTGCCCATCGCACGCTCGAAGGCCTGCATCGCGTCGCGCGCGCTGTCCAGGGTCTGCGTGCCCTGCACACCGACCAGGCGGTTGGTGGTGCCGAGCACGCGGGTCGCTTCGGCGAGGGTGGCGCTGGCCTCGCGGCCGGCCTGGGTGATCTGCCGCAGCGCGGCGCCCATGTCGTCGCGCTGTGCGGCGAGCGCGGCGGTGGCCTGCTCGAGGTTGTCCAGCGTGCGGCCGATGCTGGCGACGTTGTCGTGCGAGAACAGCGCGCGCGCCTGCACCATCAGGTCATTCACGTTGGTGATCGCGTCCTCGCCGTCGGCGAGCAGGCGGCTCAAGGGCGAGGGCGCGGCGACGATCTGCGGCACGCTGCCATTGGCGGACACGAGCGCGGTGCTGCCGGGGTCGTCACCGCTGGTGAGCCGGATCATGCTCAACCCGGTAATGCCCGCCGGCACCAGCCGCGCGCGCGTGTCGCTGCGCACCGGCGCGGTACTGTCCACGCGCACGCGGGCGATCACCCGGTGCGCGTCCTCGGGGTCGAGGCGCAGGCTGACCACATCGCCGATCTTGATGCCGTTGAACTCCACCGTGCCGCCCTTGGACAGCCCGGACACCGCCTCCTGGAAGACGATGTCGTAGACCTCGAACTGGCGGTCGGCGTCGCTCTTGCCCAGCCACAGCGCAAACATCAGCGCGGCGCCGACGACGATGACGGTGAAGAGGCCGATCAGCACGTGATGGGCGCGGGTTTCCATGTCAGTGTTTCTCCGTTGCAGCGGTTACGGTCTGGGCGGCGGCCACCGCGGTGGCGGCGGCGCGGCCGCGCGGGCCGTGGAAGTATTCGCGGATCCAGTCGTCGTCGGTGGCGGCGACTTCGTCCAGGCCGGCGTTGACCAGCACCTTCTTCTGCGCCAGCACAGCGACCCGGTCGGTGATGGTGTAGATGGTGTCGAGGTCGTGGGTGACGATGAAGACCGTGAGCCCGAGCGCGTCGCGCAGGGTCAGGATGAGCTGGTCAAAGGCCGCCGCGCCGATCGGGTCGAGGCCGGCGGTGGGTTCGTCGAGGAACAGGATGTCGGGGTCGAGCGCGAGGGCGCGCGCCAGTGCGGCACGCTTGACCATGCCGCCCGAGAGGTCCGAGGGGAACTTGTCGCCCGCGATCGCCGGCAGCCCGGCGAGCGCGATCTTGAGCGCGGCGAGCTCGGCCGCCTCGCGCCGCGACAGCCCGGCATGCTCGATCAGCGGCAGCGCCACGTTCTCGGCCACGGTCAGCGACGAGAACAGCGCGCCCTTCTGGAACAGCACGCCGAAGCGGCGCTCGACCTGCTTGCGGCGCGCATCCGGCAGGCTCAGCAGATCGTCGCCGAACACGAGCACGCTGCCCGCGCGAGGCCGGTTGAGGCCGACGATGGTACGCAGCAGCACCGACTTGCCGGTGCCCGAGCCGCCCACCACGCTGAGGATCTCGCCGCGGCGCACGTCGAGGTCGAGCGCATCGTGCACCACCTGGGCGCCGAACTGGTTGCGCACGCCGCGCACCTCGATGACGTTTTCGGCGCTGCTCACCCGCCCCTGCTTCACCACCCCATCTCCATGCAGAACAGCGCGGCGATCGCATCCACCACGATCACCACGAAGATCGACTGCACCACCGCGGACGTGGTGTGCTCGCCCACCGACTGCGCGCTGCCCTCCACCCGGAAGCCCTCGAGGCAGCCGATCACCGCGATCAGGAAGGCGAAGATCGGCGCCTTGGCCATGCCCACCCAGAAGTGGATGAGGCCGACGTTGTCCTGGATGCGCGACAGGAACAGCACCGGCGAGATGTCGAGCGTGGTCGCCGACACCAGCATGCCGCCCACCATGCCCGACACCATCGCCACGAAGGTCAGCATCGGCAGCGCGATCAGCAGCGCATACACGCGCGGCAGCACCAGCAGTTCGACCGGATCGAGGCCGAGCACGCGGATCGCGTCGACCTCCTCGTTGGCACGCATCGAGCCGATCTGCGCGGTGAACGCGCTCGCGGTGCGCCCGGCGACGATGATCGCGGTCAGCAGCACGCCGAACTCGCGCAGGAAGGAATAGGCCACCAGATCGACGGTGAAGATGCTCGCGCCGAAGTTGGCGAGCACGGTGGCGCCGAGGAAGGCGACCACCGCGCCGATCAGGAAGGTGAGCAGCGCGATGATCGGCACCGCGTCGAGTCCGGTGCGCTCGAGGTTGGCGACCAGCGAGGTCATGCGCCAGCGCCGCGGCTGCACTGCCACGCGCAGCGCGGTCTCGAGGATCAGGCCGATGAAGCCGGTGAGACCGGCGAGGTGGCGCCAGAACGCCACCATGGCCTCGCCGGTATCGGCGAGCACGTCGCCGAGCGCGCTGCCTTCGACGCTGGCCACGGGCACCGTGGGCTCGGCGAGTGCGTCGGCGACGGCCTTCAGCAAGGCACGCCGCTCGCGCGGCAACGCGTCGTCATCGGCGAGCAGTGCCGTGACGCGCTCGGCGCCGAGCAGCGCGTAAAGCTGTTGCGCGCCGGCAGTGTCGAGCGCCCCGAGCCCGCCGAGCTCGACCCGGGTGGCGGCATCGAGGCGGCCGTCGAGCGCGGCGAGCCGTGCATTCAGCGCGCCATGGTGGGCGAGCGTCCAGTCGCCGCTGACACGCAACACGGCGCCGCGCTCCATGGCAGCCAGTTCGGCGGCGCCCGTGCTCGCCCCAAGCGGCTCGGCTGCGCTCATTGCCCGCCTCCGCAGGCTGCCGACCCAACGCCGGTGTCCGCGCCCGCAGCGGCCTGCATCGGGTCGCCGGGCGCGTTCGTCCACGCCGCCGTGCTTGCCGGCCGGACAAGGCGCGCGAAGAGGCCGTCCATGAATTCGCTGCGCAGGCGGTCGAGGTCGATCTCGCCGCCGCTCAGCCGCGCCAGCAGCGGCGCCGAGGCGACCGCATAGGAAATTGCGCCGAACAACAAGGTGTGCAGCGCCAGCGGGCTGCGCATGCTGAAGATGCCGGCGTCGATCGCCTCCTGCCAGAGCGGCAGGAACATCGCATGCACCGGCTCGATGACGCGGCCGACGAGATCGTCGGCGCGGTCACTGGCGTCGGCCATCTCGCGCATCACGAAGCGGATCGCCTGCGGCTGGCGTGCAGCCTGCTCGAACATCGCGCCCACCGCCGTCACCACGCGCGCCTCGATCGGCGCCGCCACCGGCTCCAGTTCGCCGAGCGCGGCCAGTTCGGCACGAACCTGCGCCTCGATGCGCTCGACCACCGCGGCCCACAACTCCGCCTTGGAGCCAAAATAGTGCGCCACCATCGACACGTCGCAGCCGGCGCCCGCGGCGATCGTGCGCAGACTCGCGGCCTCGAAGCCCTGCGCGCCAAACGCCTCGAGCGCGGCATCGAGCAGGCGGGCGCGGTAGTTGGCGTCCTGGCCGCGCGGACGGCCACGGCCGCGCGCTGGTCTGGCGTGTTCGGCGAGAGCGGGCATGTTGGGTCTGCAAGAGAAATCGAGCGGGGATATTACAACATGCGTTGAATTGCCCGGATGCCGATTTTTGTGCCCGCGGCCGGGCGTGGGGCAAGCGGACGGGCCGCAGTCTCGCCATCCTCGGGCGCCACCAGACGCAAGAGGTCGCGGCTTTCGCCGCTCCTGCAGTGAACGGCCGAAGCCCGGGGCCTCCTGTTGCCCGGGGCCTCCTGTAGGAACGGCGGAAGCCGCGAACACGGCTTGCGAAAATCGACGCGCATGACGACCCCAGGCGCTCCGTTCGCGCCTGCTGGCGCTCCTACATGGGACCCATACGCCTGCAGGCCTTTCTGTAGGAGATGTAATGGACGCCTCCCTCCCGCCTTGGGTACTGGGATGTGGTGCCCTTCAATGAGAAGAGCCCTCCTGTTACCTGACGGCATCGATGTGCCAGA
>Ga0209573_1003494_pt1 | contig 17121 bp, 15 predicted proteins | sample TNRBio252014_DNA_FD_185870 | JGI IMG/M metagenome (GOLD analysis project Ga0209573, IMG submission 185870) | Wastewater treatment Type I Accumulibacter community from EBPR Bioreactor in Madison, WI, USA - TNR Reactor_6/25/2014_ DNA (SPAdes)... | ecosystem: Engineered > Bioreactor > EBPR >...
GACTGCCATCAAGCGGCGAAGCCGGCTCCGGAGGCTCGTCCGGGCGTCTCTCCCCGTCCTGGTTCCGGTCATCGGCCCTCTCTCCTTTCGCGCACCCACGGTGCCCGAGGTCATGAGACCCGGGAGACCACCGTCCCGTTCCCGGTCAGACATATCTTTCGCTGCTCCCCGTCGCCCGCTTTCCTCGGTGTGCGTTCGGTTGGCGTCCCGAAAAGGTGTCGAAGGGAGGAGCGAGATGACCCGTCACCGCAGGTTCCTCCCGAAGGAGAGCCGAACCCGACGAGCACTTTCGACGACGGAGAGAAAAGCCCCGGCAAGTTCCGCGTCCGAGCGCGCCCCGCCGTTCTCTGCCTCCGCGTCCGTTTCCAGCTGCGGCTTGTTCAGCCCCGACCTCCGGATCTTCCCTCGACCTCTCGGAACGTCCGCGCGCCCACCGGGCCCGGGGCGGCCGTTATTCGAGGCGGTCATTCTCAGGGAGCGCGGGACGAAGTGCAAGCGGAAAACTCCTCTGAAGACGGGGGGATCGGGGACCGGAGCAGTCCTCTCGGAACAGGTCCCTTCGGCCGATCAATCCGGCATCCGTAGAATGTCGGCATGGTGCTTTCCAGGCCGTCTCCTCCCGCCGTCGCGACCGCGCTTCTCGCGGTCCTTCCAGCTCTCATCCTGTCGGCTGCGCCGCAGGGTCCGGCCCCCACGCCGAGGCCTGGTCCCCTCGTCCGGAACGTCGACGTCACGGTCACGAACATCGACGTCGTCGTGACCGATTCGAAGGGAAACAGGATCCGGGGTCTGACGAAGGAGGACTTCGACGTCTTCGAGGACGGGATGCTCCAGCCGTTGACGAACTTCTACGCCGTAGACGGGGGCAAGGTCGTGTTCTTCGGGGACGAGCCGGTTCTCGGAACCGCGCCGACACCCGCGACGCCACCGGCGGCCGCTCCGGCCGTCGCCCCGGAGCCCGCCCCGGAGCCCGCCGATCCGGCGGTCGCCCCGCTTCCCGTGCCGAGGACCAAGATCGTCATTTTCATCGACAACCTGAGCCTGCAGCCGTTCAACCGGAACCGCGTCCTCAGGGGTGTCCAGACGTGGGTCCGCGAGAACGTGTCGGGCAACGTCGAGGCGATGGTCGTCACCTGGGACCGCTCGCTGAAGGTCCGCCGCAAGTTCACGAACGACGGCCGGGAGATCTCCGACGTCCTCAAGCAGCAGGAGGATCTTTCGACGCTCGGCCAGACCCGCCTCAGCGAGCGCAGGGACATCCTCCGTCGGATCGACGAGTCCAAGACCGAGAGCGAGGCGTTCAACGAGGCGAGGCAATACGCGCTCGCCTACAAGAACGACATCGACTTCACCGTGGACGCCCTGAAGAAGACGGTCGACCAGCTCGCCGGGGTCGAGGGGCGGAAGATTCTCCTGCACCTTTCCGAGGGGTTGCCGCAGTCCCCCGGAGCCGAGCTGTGGAAGTACGTCCAGGACAAGTTCCGGACCCAGACCGGGGGGCTTTCGCAGTTCGAGTTCGACAAGACGTCCGCGTACCTCGGGATCATCCGGGCCGCCAACGCAGCCGGTGTCTCGATGTACATGGTCGACGCCTCCGGACTCTCGATCGACTCCGGCATCAGCGCCGAGAACCGCACGACCGAGGCCAAGATCGACCCCTTCATCGAGAGGACGAACCTGCAGTCGATGATCCAGCTGATGGCCGAGGAAACGGGCGGCAAGGCGATCCTGAACCGCAACGACGTCATCGGCCCGCTGAAGGACATGCAGAGCGACTACTCCTCCTACTACTCCGTCGGGTACCGGAGCCTGAAGTCGGGGGGCGAACGCCCGCGCAAGGTGCAGGTGAAGATGAAGAAGAAGGGGCTGGTGGCGCGCTCCCGGCGGAGCTACGTCGAGAAGGGGATAGAGACGCGGATCACGGAGGGAGTCACCTCGGCCCTCTACTTCTCACGCGACGACAACCCTCTCGCCGTCGGCATCGAGGTCGGCCAGCCCGCCCCGGCCGACGCTCGGAACTATCTCGTCCCGATCCGTATCCGCCTGCCGTTCAGCCGTATCACCCTCCTTCCAGAGGGCCCGACGGCCCGGGGCCGCGTGATCCTCTACTTCATCGTCGTCGACTCGGAGGGCAAGCAGTCCGAGCTCGCGAACCAGGTCGTGCCGGTGGAGATCGACGCCAAGGAGCTCGGAAACCTCTCCCGCCGGGACTTCGTCTACGACGTCCGTCTCCTGATGATCCCGGGCGGCCAGAGGCTGTCCCTGGCCGTCCGTGACGAACCGACGAACACCGTCAGCTACGTCCAGAAGTCCGTCTTCGTCTCCGTCCTCCCGCCGGAGGCGGGGCCGGCGGGAAAGTGAACCCGGCGGTCGTCCTCTTCGCGCGCGAGCCGGAGGCGGGACGGGTGAAGACCCGTCTCGCCTCCGACCTCGGAGAGGAGACTGCTCTCGCGCTCTACGAGGCCTTCCTCGACGACCTCGCCCGACCCGGCCTTCTCGCCCCCGAGTGGCAGGGAGTCGTCGCGCATCCCGGGGCCCGGCCCGGGCCCGGCCTCCTCCGTCGCTTCGCTCCGGGATACCGGTTCCGGACTCAAGGCAACGGCTCCCTCGGCGAGAGGCTCTGGCGGGTGCTCGCGGCAGAGAGAGCGACCGGCAGCGGTCCCGTCGCCGTCGCCGGCAGCGACGTGCCGACCCTCTCGCAGGGCCTGCTCGCCGAGGGCCTCTCCTCGGTCGGAGATCGCGCTGCAGTCGCATTTGCACCAGCTCCCGACGGCGGTTTCTCGCTCCTCGTCCTCGGCCACCGGGCCGACCCGGGTTTCCTTCTCGGCCGGGTGCGGTGGTCGACCGGGTTCGCGCTCTCCGATGCCGCAGCAAATGCCGCCGCGCAGGGCCTGGAGGTCGTCTTCCTGCCCGAGCTCGCCGACGTCGACAGGGCCGCCGACCTGGAGGCACTCGCCCTGTCCGCCGCAGAAGGACGTGCCCCGCGAACCCTCACCGTCCTTCGGGCGCTGGGGGCACCGTGAAGGTGCTCGGGGCGGTCGAGGCCAGGGAGGCGGACGCGAGGACGATCGCGGCCGGGACGCCCGGCATCGTCCTGATGGAGCGGGCCTCGGAGGCTGTCGCGCGCGAGTGCGTCCGCGCGATCGAGGTCGCTCCGCTCAGGGGCGAACGGGTCGTCGTCCTCTGCGGAACGGGGAACAACGGGGGGGACGGCTTCGGCGCCGCCCGGCTGCTGCGACGCAGCCCCGCCGTCGGAGACGTGACTGTTCTCCTCGTCGGGGACCGGGGAAAGGTGTCGGGCGACGCCGCCACGATGCTGCAGCGGCTGGAGAACGAGGGGGCGGTCGTCGTCGAGATCGAGGGCTCCGAGGGGCTCGAACCGCTCGGCGGCGCCACGCTCGTCGTCGACGCCCTCTTCGGCACGGGCCTGTCGAGACCGCTCGAGGAGGCGTCCCTTCACTCTCTCGCCGTCCGGCTCGCCTCCACCCGACGGGCGTTCGTCGTCGCGGTCGACGTGCCGTCAGGTCTCGATTCCGGATCGTGCCGGTCGGACGTACCGCACGTTCGCACCGACCTGACGGTCACATTCGGGTTCCCGAAGCTCGTACACCTGACGGTTCCGGCCGCCGGCTCCTGCGGACGGGTCGCCGTAGCCGACATCGGCCTGCTGCCCGGGGAAGGAGCCCTCGGCGCCCCGGAGGCGGTGACCGCGCGCGACGTCGCGCCGGCCTTCCCGCGGCGGGCGGCGGCCGCGCACAAGGGGACGTTCGGGACTCTCGGCGTCGTCGGCGGTGCCTGGGGGATGGCGGGGGCCGCGGCCCTGGCAGCGCGCGCGGCGTTCCGCTGCGGCGCCGGGAAGGTCGTCGTCGTCGCGGAAGAGGCGAGCCGTGCCGCGATTCACGCCCTCGTGATGGAGGCCACGACGTCGGCCGTTCTCGCTCCCTCCGGACTGACGGCTCTCGCCGTCGGGCCGGGGCTCGGGAGGTCGTCCACCTCCCGCGTGCTTCTCGACGAGGCGCTCGCCTGCGGTCTCCCGGCCGTCTTCGATGCCGACGCGCTGAACCTCCTCGAGGGGCGGCCCGAGCTCCTGAGGGGCCGGAGCGGTCCCAGTGTCCTGACACCTCACCCCGGAGAGGCGGCCCGCCTCCTGGGAGTGTCGACAGCCGCCATCGTCGCCGACGCCGAAGGCGCCGCCGGGAGGCTCGCGGAGCGGTCGGGGACGACGGTCGTCCTCAAGGGCTTTCGATCGGTCGTCGCCGATCCGGAGGGCTCCGTCGTGAGGATCCTCTCCGGGAACCCCGGGATGGCGTCGGGTGGTAGCGGCGACGTCCTGACGGGCGTCATCGGAGCGCTCCTGGCGCGCGGTCTTCCGGCCCGGGACGCGGCCCGGGCGGGCGCCTTTCTCCACGGGCTCGCGGGCGACCTGGCCCGCGAACGGAAGGGGGAGGAGGCTCTCGTCGCCTCCGACGTCGTCGAGGCCCTCGGCGAAGCCATCGGGGTCATCTGCGAGTCGGCTCGTTCGTGACACCCTTCCCGTTCGAGGTCGTCTCGCGCTCGACCGGTGAGACGCGGGACGTCGGACGCCGCCTCGCGCCGCTTCTGTCGCCCGGAGACCTCGTCCTCGTCACGGGACCCCTCGGCGCGGGAAAGACCGAGCTGGTCCGAGGGCTGGCCGAGGGGCTGGGGGCCGACGCGAACGAGGTCGCCTCGCCCACCTTCGCGCTGGTTCACGAGTACGGGACCGCGGGAGTGCCTCCGATACTCGTCCACGCCGACCTCTACAGGCTCCTCGGGCCGTCCTCCCGGGGCGTCGCGATCGACGACCTCGGCCTGGCCGAAGCGCGGGAGAAGGGCGCCGTCGTCGTCGTGGAGTGGCCGGAGGGGCTCGAGAGGGAGCGGGATGTCGTCGAGATCGAGATCTCCCTGGAGAACGACGAAGCCCGGCGGATCGCCGTCCGCCGGGCTCGCTAAGGCCGTTTCGGGGACCGTTGAGGGTCAGAAGGCGAAGACGACTCCCGCGGTCGCCTCGCCGCTCACGTACCACTGGCTGTCGCCGTAGTAGTAGCCGTCGCACCAGTCGTCGCACTCCCAGTAGTCGTCACCGCTGTTGATGTAGGTCGTCCGCAGCTTCCCTTCGAACCGGAATCCGATGTTCGGAGTGGCGAACGCCTTCAGGCCGAACCCGAGGGTGCCCGTGGCCCGGGAGTCGGTGGAGGCGGAGTACCCGTCGATGACCGGTCGGAACGTGTGCACGCCGCCGCCGATCGTGAAGTAGGGACGGACCTTGCCGCTGCCCCACGGGACGAGGAAATTGAGCTCGTAGAGCCGCATCTCCATCTTCCCGATCTCGCGCGACGGGCTCCCGATAGCCCCGCTCCCGTCGATCGTCAGCTCGGGGTCCGACTGCAGGTAGCTGGCCTCGATGGTGAAGTTGTTCGCGACGTTGAAGCCCAGCCGGAGTCCGTAGGCGACCTCGGTGGACGTCTCCGCCTCGCCGTTGTAGAAGGCGAGCGTCCCGGACTCGAACGTTCCCCCGAACGTGGCTCCGATGACGGGTGTGATCTCGACGGTGCCGCTGCGATCCTGGGCGAAGGCCGGTGTTGCGACTGCCAGCGCCGCCGTGAGGCCGAGCAGGGCGAAACGCGGGGTCCATCTCATCTTTCGTTCCTCCAGGCGTCCCGCGTCCTCCTTTTTGGCCTCCGGGCCCGGCGCGGGACGTCCATTCTGTACCCAAGCAACCTACGTACCGTGATCCGAAGAGTTCCAGGACGGTGTTGCAGGTCACGCTCCGGGTGGATTCGACCTCGCGCCGATTCGCGCGCCGCCAATCCGGTAAGCTCGCGGTAGTGAGCTTCGGTCGAGCCTCCCGGTCTCCGGCTGCTGGTGCCGCTGCCGTCGCAGTCCCTGCGGGCGGTAGCCCCGGTACGGGTACCGGAAGCCGGGATGGGCTGGATTCCGATGGCGGAAAGCCGGAGAGGCCGTGAAGCGTCTCGTCGTAGGGAAGGGCGTTCAGGGATTCTTCCTTCTCGCCTACACGGCGCTCGTGCTGGCGGGGACCCTTCTCGTCGAGGGACGTCCCGGGGTCGTGACGAACCTCGTCCCCTTCGACGATCTCGCCCGCCTCCGGGCGAGCGCGGGTAAGGCCGGGGTCCTCTCGAACCGGTTCGTCCTCGGCCTCCTCGGGCTCGTCGGCAACCTCGTGATGTTCGCCGTCTGGGGTTTCCTCGCCTGGAAGTTCGTCGACGGGCGGGGACGGGCGCGATGGAGGAACCACGCAGAGGTCGTCTTTTTCGGTCTGGTCTTCAGCGTGGGTATCGAGACGGTCCAGTTTTTTCTCCCGACCCGCGCGGCCGACGTGAACGACGTATTCTGGAATGCCCTCGGAGCCGGGCTCGGAGCGCTCCTGGCGCACCTCCACGCCTCGGTCCGCCTCGACTGGGCCTGACCCGACGCTGCTAGACTCCGCCGACCGCGCCGGAGTGGCGGAATGGCAGACGCAGGGGACTCAAAATCCCCCGATCGCAAGGTCGTGCGGGTTCGACTCCCGCCTCCGGCACCATCGCTGAGCGCTGTTCTCCTCCCACCTTGCCCCGGAACGTCCACGCGGATCTCCCCGGTCCGCCTTCACCCCGCTTCCGGACTCCCATTGACCCCCGCCCCCGGGCCGCGTAACCTAGCAGGTCCGATAGCGCAGGAGGCGGATCCGGTGGTTTTCAACATCGGCGATAAGCTCGTCTACCCGAACCACGGTGTGGGAGTCGTTGAGACCGTCGAAGACTCGCTCTTCGATGGCCGGGCGCATCCCTGTTATCAGGTCCGGCTCCTGGCCAACAACTCGAGGGTCGTGGTGCCGGTCGGGAACTCCGACCGGGTGGGGCTCAGGCCCCTGACCCGGCGGCAGGACGTCAGCGTCGTCTTCAAGGTCCTCGAGGACGGGAGCTTCCAGTCCAACGGCGACTGGAAGGGCCGCTTCAAGCAGAATCTCGACAAGATGCGCTCGGGCGCCCTCTCGGACATCGCGGACGTGCTCAAGAACCTCAACTGGGTCCAGAAGCAGAAGACGCTCTCCTTCCGCGAGAAGAAGATGTACGAGCGGGCCCGGTACCTCATCGTCTCCGAGATCGCCCAGGTCAGCGGGGCCGCCGAGACGGAAGTGGACCTCGACGTCGAACGTGCCCTCGACCGGTCGGTCGCCCGGCGCCGCAGCCTCGGCCCGTCGCCGCGCTGATCTCCACGGAGAGCGACAGGGGCCCGGTCGCTCCCGTATAGTCGTTACGATGTCGCAACGAGCGTCGGCCGGCCTCTTCCTGGCCCTCTTCCTGAGCCTGCCCGTCGCGGTGCACGCGGCGAGGCCGGACCCGTCTCTGGAGAGCCTTCTCGTGGCGCTGGACCTGGAGCGCAAGGCCCGGGTCTTCGACCTGATGGAGGTGGACCGGCTCACCGCCGCGGCCTCACGCAGTGACGCCGCGGCCGCGTCGGCCCGGCAGCGGCTGCTCGACGCCCTGCGCGGCGGCGCGACCGAGATCGGGGAGCTTCGGGACGACGAGGAGCGGGTGGTGGAGGCCGAGGCGCGTGCGCGCGCAGCCCAGGAGAACCGCCGGACGGCCGTGTCGCGCCTGCTCGATCGGGCACAGCGGGTCGGCATGCTCCAGGAAGAGATCGCCCGGAGGCGCTCCGCTTCCCGCCGGCCGGCCGACCCGGTCACGGGACGCTGGCAGACCGTCATCGACCCGGGCGGACGCCGGGGAGTCTACCGGCTCGTCCTCGACGGGACACTGCTCTCCGGGGACTACGTACTCGACGGGGACTTCCGGGGATCGCTCCGTGGGACGTTCATCGGGGACAAGGTGTCGATCCAGAGAATCGATTCCGAGCGCGGCTTCGACGCGACCTTCTACGGACGGGTCCAGCCGATGGCGAAACGAATTACAGGAACGTGGGAAGCTACGGCCATAGCGCCGGCGATCGGCCCGGTGGCCGGAACCTGGTCGGCCACGCTGCTTCCCGACGAAGAAGACGACGGAGGTTCCCCCTGAGCCACGACGATCACCTTCCCCCTCCTCCCGCGGCCCGTCCGGCATCTCGGGGAGAGGGCCGCCAGAAGCGAGAGGCCGGCACGACCGCCTCCACGGCGCCCCGCTGGGGGGACCGGATCCTCTTCGCCGCCCTCGGGGCCCTCGTCGGCTTCGCCGGTGCCTGGGTCTCCCTCGAAGGCCGGCACTCGGCGACGACGCCCCCTCCCGCGATGGGGGCCGACCCGCACGCCGGTGTTCCCGGGGCTCCGCCTCTGGACGGCAGCTCGGCGGCGATGCCGGGAGCGCCCGCGATCAACCCGGAGGTTCGGCAGCGCGTGCAGGATGCGCTGGCCGTCGTCGCGGCGAAGCCGGGTGACTACGACGCCCTCGTCCACCTCGGAAACGCGGCCTATGACGCCCGCGAGTATGCCCAGGCGATCGACGCCTACGAGAAGGCCCTGAAGATCCGTCCGGACGACCCGAACGTCATGACCGACCTCGGTACGGCCTGCCGGAACGTGGGGGATGTCGACAGGGCGCTGGATCTCTTCCGGAAGGCGCGCGCCGTCGACCCGAAGCACTGGCAGTCGCTCTACAACGAGGTCGTCGTGCTGGCCCTGGACAAGCACGCGCACGCCGAGGCCGACGCGGCGCTCGCGCGCCTCAAGAGGGAGCATCCCGGGCTCCCGGCTATCCAGGGGCTCGAGGAGCAGCTCGGCGCCCACGCGCACTAGCCGCGAGTGAAGCCCCGGAGCGGCGACCTCTTCGGCGAGCTTCTTCCGGACCGGCCGGCGGCGCCTTCGGTGGCGCCGCTGGCCGAGCGGGTCCGGCCGCGCGACCTCTCCGGGATGCGCCTGCCGGACTCGGTCGCCGGTCCTGCCTCGCTGCTGGGGAAGGCGATCGCGAACGACCGCGTCCCCTCACTGGTGCTATGGGGACCTCCGGGGACGGGCAAGACGACTCTCGCCCGGATCATCGCCGCCCGAACGAAGTCCCGGTTCCTCGCCTTCTCCGCCGTCGTCACCGGTGTGAAGGAGATCCGCGAGGTCCTCGAGGAGTCGCAGCGTCTCGCGGTGCGCGGCGAGAAGACGCTCCTCTTCGTCGACGAGATCCACCGCTTCAACCGGGCCCAGCAGGACGTCTTCCTGCCGTACGTCGAGTCCGGCTCCGCGACACTCGTCGGCGCGACGACCGAGAACCCTTCGTTCGAACTGAACGGAGCCCTCCTGTCGCGGATGCGCGTGGTCGTTCTGCCGCCCCTCTCCAGGGACGACCTCGCGGAGATCCTCCGCCGCGCGGCCGAGGAGCCCGGGCGCGGGCTGGGCGGTCGCGTGACGCTCGGAGAGGGGGCCGTCGACTGGCTCGTCGGCTTCTCCGATGGAGACGCCCGGCGCGCCCTGAACGCACTGGAGACCGCGGCGGGCCATGCGGGAGACGGGGCCGTTCTGACGGCGCCGCTCCTGGCGGACATCTACTCGCGCAAGTCGATCCTCTTCGACAAGTCCGGCGAAGAGCACTACAACCTGATCTCGGCGCTCCACAAGTCGATCCGCGATTCCGACGCCGACGCGTCGGTCTACTGGCTCGCACGGATGCTCGAGGCAGGGGAAGATCCGCTCTTCGTGGCCCGCAGGCTCGTGAGGGCCTCCACGGAGGACGTCGGTCTCGCCGACCCGAACGCCCTGCGCCTTGCGATGGCGGCGCGCGACGCGGTCCACTTCCTCGGTATGCCCGAGGGGGCGCTCGCCCTCGCCGAGGCTGCGGTCTACCTCGCGCTCGCCCCCAAGTCGAACGCTCTCTATACGGCCTACTCCGCCGCGGCGAAGGACGTGGCGGAGCGGCCGAACGAGCCGCCACCGAAATCGATCCTGAACGCCCCGACGACGCTGATGAAGGCGGAAGGGTATGGGTCGGGCTACGTCTACGCGCACGACACGGCGGAAGGGACGGCGGGGCTGACGTGCCTCCCCGACGCCGTCGCGGGCCGCAGGTACTACGAGCCGAAAGGGGCGGGGCGGGAGGCCGACATGAAGCGCCGCCTCGAGGAGCTCCGCGGACTGCGCCAGAGGATTGCGAAGGAGAAGAAGCGCTCGTGACCGGTCCGCGCTAACCTTTCGGGATGCTCGACCTAGAAGCGATCCGCGCACGTTTCCCCGCCCTCGCCTCCGGCGACGTGATTCTCGACAACCCGGGCGGCACCCAGGTCCCCCGCGAGGTGACCGACCGGATCGTCCGATACCTCCACGAGACGAACGCGAACCACGGCGGGGCGTTCCCGACGAGCCGCGCCTCCGACGAGGTCGTGGCAGAGGCCAGATCGGCGGCGGCCGACTTCCTCGGTGCGGCGCGGCCGGAGGAGATCGTGTTCGGGCCGAACATGACGACACTGACGTTCCAGATGGCGCGGAGCCTCTCGCGCGACTGGAAGCCGGGGGACGAGATCGTCCTGACGCGCCTCGACCACGACGCGAACGTCTCGCCCTGGCTTCTCGCTGCGGCGGATCGCGGCGCCACCGTGCGCTGGCTCGACTTCGACCCGGCGGACTGCACGTGGAGCGTCGCGCACCTCCGCTCCCTCGTCTGCGAGAAGACCAGGCTCGTGGCCGTGGGGTGGGCGTCGAACTCCGTGGGCACGGTGAACGACGTCGCGGGCGCGGCCGAGGCGGCGCACGCGGCCGGGGCGCTCCTGTACGTCGATGCGGTCCACTTCGCCCCGCACGGCCCGATCGACGTGGCGGCCGCCGGAGTCGACTTCCTCGCCTGTTCGGCCTACAAGTTCTTCGGCCCGCATCTCGGCATCCTGTGGGGCCGTCACGCGCTCCTCGAGCGGACGTTCGCCTACAAGGTCCGCCCGGCCGGCGATGCACCTCCGGACCGCTGGGAGACGGGGACGCAGAGCTTCGAAGCGGTCGCCGGGACGCTCGGCGCTCTCGAGTACCTCGCGTGGCTGGGGGAGAGCCTCGGCGGCGACGCCGCTGCGTCCCTCACGGGCCGCTACGAGGGCCGGCGGCTCGCGCTGAAAGCGGCGATGGCGGCGATCCACGCCTGGGAATCGACGCTGTCGAGGGCACTGAGCGAAGCGCTCGCGGTCGTCCCGGGCCTCACGATCCGCGGCATCACCGACCCTGTTCGCTTCGACGAACGAGTCCCGACGTTCTCGTTCACGCTCCAGGGGCACAACCCTCGGGCGATCGCCGAGGAGCTCGGCAGACGCGGCTTCCGCGTCTGGGACGGCAACTACTACGCCGTCGGTGTCACGGAGCGCCTGGGGCTCGAGGGGAAGGGCGGCATGGTCCGCGTCGGCGCCGTCCACTACAACTCGCCCGAGGAGATCCGCCGGCTCGGAGAGGCCCTCCGCGAGATCGCGTAAGGCGAAAGAGACGAAAGGGGTCTGGTCTACGCTCTACACTCTGCGCCTCGGCGCAGAGTGTAGAGCGTAGACCAGACCCCTCGTCTCTTCTCGACCTCTGACCCCTCGTATCTTCAGTCGTTGGTCTTCTTGAAGCGCATCACGGCGAGCCCGACGATGACGACGGTGAAGCCCGTCAGGGCGGCGAGCGGCTCCCAGAGCTGCGCGAGGCTCGCTCCGCGCAGGACGATCCCGCGGATGATCGCGATGAAGTAGCGCGCGGGGATCGCGTAGGTGATCCACTGAAAGAAGCGCGGCATTCCGTCGATCGGGAAAACGTATCCGGAGAGGAAGACGAAGGGGAGAAGGAAGAGAAAGGAGAGCTGCATCGCCTGCATCTGCGTCTTCGCGATGGTCGAGAGGAGCATCCCGAGCCCGAGGACGGCGGCGATGAAGATGAGGCCCGCGAGATAGAGCTGGACGACGCTGCCGGCGATCGGGACGCGGAAGAGGAACCTCATCAGGATGACGATCAGCGTCAGCTGGAAGATGCCTATGAGGACGAACGGGAAGATCTTCCCGAGGATGATCTCGAAGCGGGTGACGGGCGTGACCTGGAGCTGCTCCAGCGTTCCCCGCTCGCGCTCCCTCACGATCGCCATCGCGGTGTACTGGATGAGCGTGAACGTGAGGATGATCGCGATGAGTCCGGGGATGATGAACGTCGCCGTCCTCATGTCGGGGTTGTACCAGGGACGGACGCGGAGATCGACCGGAAGGGCCTTCTCCGTCCAGCCGGCCTTCTTCGCGAGCGTCCGCACGGAGAGCTGATTCGAGATGCCGCCCGCGATCGACATCGCCTGCGAGGCGGTCGTCGTGTCGGACGCGTTGACGATGAGGAGTGCGCGGGCCGGGGTGCCGCGGTGACGGGCCTCGCCGTAGTCGCGGTCGATGACGAGGGCGACCGAGGCGTGCCCTGCGTCGAGCGTCTGCCGGACCTCGGCGAGCGAGCGGACGTTGCCGACGACCTCGAAGTACTCGCTCGCAGTCATCTTCGCCACGAGCTCGCGGCTGTCGAAGGAGAGGCACTCGTCGTAGACGACCGTCTTCAGGTGCTTGACGTCGTAGTTGATGGCGTAACCGAAGATCATCGTCTGCATGATCGGGACCATCACCATCATCCGGACGGAGATCGTGTCCCTGCGCAGCTGGAGGAACTCTTTGCGGGCCAGGGCAAGGAGCCTCTTCACGCGGCCACCTTCTCTTTCTTTTCGGCGCGGCTCCGGGCGAGGGACACGAAAACGTCCTCGAGCGAGGGCTCGGCCTCGCGCGGGGTCCCGAACGGGGCGAGGAGCGTCCGGGCCTCGGCTGTCCGCCCGGGTCGGCCGACGGCGCGCAGGCGCACCCCCATGAGGTAGGCGTCCTCGAGAGCGTCCTCGCGCCTCAGCCGCGCCAGTGCTCCGAACGGGTCGGCGCCGGCGGGGACCTCGAGGAGACGGTCTTCCAGGGACGCTTTCAGATCATGGGGCGCACCAGAGGCGATCAGGTTCCCCTCGAGGATGAAGGCGAGCGTGTCGCACTGTTCGGCCTCGTCCATGTAGTGGGTCGTCACGAGGACGGTCATGCCGCGCTCGGCGGCGAGCTCGTAGATCAGGTCCCAGAAGAGGCGCCGGCCCTTCGGGTCGACGCCGCCCGTCGGCTCGTCCAGGAAGAGGAGCTCCGGCTCGTGGAGGAGGGCCGCGGCGAGAGCGACCCGCTGACGCATTCCCGTCGAGAGCGAGTCTGTGATCTCGGGGAGGACCCTCGTGAAGTGCAGACGCGCCGCGAGGCTGTCGATCCGGTCCCTGAGCTGCGAGTTCCCAAGGCCGTAGACCGTCCCGAAGAACTCCAGGTTCTCCCGGACGGAGAGGTCGAGGTAGAGCGAGAACTTCTGGCTCATGTAACCGAGGCGGCTCTTCCACCTCTCGGTGTCCCGGGTTACGTCGAGGCCGCCGAACGCCGTCGCGGTCCCTTCGGTGGGAACGAGGAGGCCGGTGAGCATCCGGATGGTGGTCGACTTGCCCGATCCGTTCGGGCCGAGGAAGCCGAAAACCTTCCCGCGGGGGATGTCGAAACTGACGCCGTCGACGGCGACGAACGACCCGAACTTCCTCACGAGCCCTTCCGCCCGGAGGAAGACGTCCGGGGGGAGAGCGGGGCGGAGAGCCGGCGCCGCCTTCACGCAACCAGCTCGTCGCGTTCGGCCTCGAGGACGAAGGCGTCCTCGAGGGTGGGGTCGACGGGCCGCACGCCGTCGGCCGGGACGAGGCCCGCCAGCGCCGCTCGGACGGCGTCGATCACGGCGGGCCCGGACCCCTCCGCGCCCCTCACGTGGAGCCGGGTCCCGAAGAGGGAGATGTCGTCGACGGCGGCGACCGTCGAAAGGCGCGCCCGCACGGCGACGCGATCGGAGGAGAGGATCTCCAGGAGCGGCCGGGGATACCCGGCGAGGATCTCGTCGCGCGTACCGGGGGCGAGCAGGCGCCCTTCGTCGAGGAACGCGAGGCGGGTCGCGTACTCGGCTTCGTCCATGTACGGCGTGGACACGAGGATCGTGAGCCCGCCGTGGTGGAGCTCGTTGAGGACCTGCCAGAACTCCCGGCGCGACACAGGGTCGACCCCGGTCGTCGGCTCGTCGAGGAGGAGGAGATCGGGCCGGGTGAGGAGGGCGGAGACGAGCGCGAGCTTCTGCTTCATTCCGCCGGAGAGAGCGCCCGCGAGGCGGCGTCCGTACGGGCTCATGCCGACCCGCTCGAGGAGCTGGGCGGAGCGGAGGCGGGCCTCGGGGGTGGGCACCGAGTAGAGCCGGGCCCTCAGGTCGAGGTTTTCGTCGACCGTGAGGTCCTCGTAGAGGGAGAACCGTTGAGGGACGAGGCCGAAGGTCGCCGCCGGGTCGCGTCGAACCGTTCCCTTCGTCGGGGTGATCAGGCCGGCCACGAGGCGGAAGAACGTCGTCTTGCCGGCGCCGTCGGGGCCGATGAGGGCGAAGAGCTCCCCCGGAGCGACGTCGAGGTCGACGCCGCGGAGCGCGGGGTGCGCCCCGAAGCTCTTCACGAGGCCGCGCGCTTCGATCACGGCGGTCCTCAGCGCAGCGACGCCGATGGCACGGCGCGCGGCTTCGTCGACTCCGCGCCGGGCTCGGCCGCGCTTCCCGTGATCGTCACCTCCGCGGGCTGCCCGGGGACGAGCGGCTCGGCCCAGCCCGCGTCGAGGTCGATCTTCGCGGCGTAGACGAGGTTCACGCGCTCCTCGCGCGTCTCGACCGGCTTCGGCGTGAACTCGGCGTCGGGAGAGATCTCCGTGACGTGAGCGGGGAAGAGCTTCCCGGGAAACGCGTCGACGGAAACCTGGGCGGGCATTCCCTGCCTCACGCGGCCGAGCTTCGTCTCCGGGATGAACGCGCGGACGTAGAGCCTTCCGGCGAACGCCATCGTGAGGGCGGGCTGTCCGGCCCCGAGAAGGAGACCCGGCTCGGCCATCCGGTGGAGGACGACGCCGTCGGCGGGGGCGCGGACCTCGGCCTCGCGCGCCACGGTCTCGGACTGCTTGACGACCGTCTGCGCGCGCCTCACGTCGGAGCGGGCCTGCTCCGTCTGGAAGCGGCGGGAACCCTCGCGGGCGAGCGCGAGCCGCTCCTCGCTCGCCTTCTGCATGGCCTGGGCGCGCGCGAGCTCGGTCCTGGCGCGGTCGAGGTCGCGGGGGATGCCGACCTTCTTCGCCATGAGGGCCTCCTGGCGCGAGACCTCCTTGCGGGCCAGGTCGAGAACGGCGCGCTTGTCGGCGAGGTCCGCCTCGGCGGATGCGACCTCCTGGCTGCGGCTGCCGGCCTTCAGGTCCTCGAGGCGCGCCTCGGCCGAGCCGAGGGCGTCGCGGTCCCTCTCGACGGAGAAAGAGGTCTCGCCGAGGTCGAGCAGGACGAGGAGTTCTCCCTGGCTCACGCGGTCTCCCTCGCGGACCTTCACTTCGACGACGCGCCCCGCGACCTTCGGCGCGAGATCGACCGTGGGGGCCTCGATGCGGCCGTTGAGCCGGATCGTGCCGTCGTCGGCCTTCCGGCAGCCACCGATCAGGAGGAAAAGAGCGAGGGCCGCGGCGAGGCGGCGGGACGGGCGGTTCATCGGGTTCCTTCCTGCGGCGCGGCCGCCGGTGTTTCCTTCTCGGTTTCTATCCGGCGCTCCGACAGGAGCGTCCCGGTGGCGCGGGACCACTCGATACGGGCCTTGCGAAGGTCGGCGAGCGCAGCGGTCTCCGCGAGGTGAGCTTGCGTCAGGTCGTTCTGCCGGGTCAGGACGAAGAAGCTCGTGCTGAGGCCCGCGTCGAAGCGGTCCGTCTCGGCTCCGAGCTGGGTCTCTGCGGCCGCCTTCCCGGCGCGTGCCGCGGCGAGCCGCTGGCCTGCCGTCTCGAGGGCGACCCCAGCGTTCCTCACCTCGACCGCGACGGCTTGTCGGGTCCTGAGGAGTGCGAGCTCGGCCTGGGTCCGGCTGGAGCGGGCAATCGCGGCGTCGGCGCGCGCGGCGCGGTTGCCGAGAGGAACGGTGAGCGCGAGCCCGACGGAGGCGTCGGGGAAACGGCCCTCGGCGATCGTTCCGTAGGAGCGACCGAGACCTCCTTCCACCGCGTCGGGAACGGAGGTGCCATTCACGGGGAACGGCGGGTTGAGCCCCGGGTTCTCGTCGCCGGCAAGCCCGCGCCGGGCGTAGGCCGCAACGAGGTCGAGCTGCGGCCGCGTTCGGTCGCGGGCCGCCTCGTCCTCGACGGCGAGGCGGTCGAGCCGGGCGGACGCCTCGGCGATCTCGGGTCGGAGTGCGACCGCCGAGCCGAGGGCCGCCTCGAGGTCGACCGTTGTCGGCGTGGAAGCCTCCGGCTCGTCGGCTGGAACGAGCCGCGACGACCAGAGCGGGTCGGCGGGGTCGGAGAGGAGAAGCGCCTTCAGCGCGTTCTCGGTGCGGGCGGCCGCCTCGCGGGAGGCGAAGGAATCGCCCCGGCGTCGCTCCAGCTCGGCGACGGGTGAGGCGAGGTCCGCCTCGGAGAGCGTGCCCGCCTCGACACGTGCCCCGACATCGGCCCTCTGCCGCTCGGCGAGGTCGACGGCCGAAGCGCGCGCTTCGACGTCGCGCAGCGCGGCGAGGAGCGACCAGTAGGACCGTTCGACGGCGGCCACCGTCTCGGCGGTCACGCGCGCCACCGACGCGGCCGACCGCGTGCGGTCGACGCGCGCGACCCGGAGGCTCAGCCGGGCGGGGTCGACGGCGAGGTTGCGCAGGAGCGGCTGGCGGAGCTCGAGGCCGATGGAGGTCGACCAGGAGGGGGAGAGGATCGAGAAGACGTTCGTCGTCTCGTCGCGCGAGGCCGAGGTCGTCAGGGCGACGGTGCCGCCGGTCGGGAGAAGTTGGGAGATCCCGAGGTTGGCGACGTAGCCGGAATAGTCCGGCGCGAGCTCTCCTGTCGGCGCCCCCGACAGAATGGAGTTGACCGGGTCGGTCCGGTCGCGCCAGCGGGCGTCGGCGCGGAGGGTCGGGTCGTACGCCCCTTCGGACCGCAACTCGCCCGAGGCGCTGATCGCCGCGTTCTCGCGCTCGACGCGGAGATCGACGTTCTTCTCGAGCGCGCGGGCGCGCGCCTCGGCGAGGGTGAGCGGAACTTCGACCGGCGGAGCCGCGACGAGAGCGGGGGAGGTCATGAGGAGAGAGACGAGGAGGAGGGCGGGGGTACGGACCC
>Ga0209573_1003495_pt1 | contig 17115 bp, 15 predicted proteins | sample TNRBio252014_DNA_FD_185870 | JGI IMG/M metagenome (GOLD analysis project Ga0209573, IMG submission 185870) | Wastewater treatment Type I Accumulibacter community from EBPR Bioreactor in Madison, WI, USA - TNR Reactor_6/25/2014_ DNA (SPAdes)... | ecosystem: Engineered > Bioreactor > EBPR >...
GTGATTCTCATCACGCTGAAGTCCCACCATCTCGCCCCCTTCGCTCCCGAGCTGGCAGAGCGGGCGGCCCGGGGGGCGGCGCTGGTCTTTGCGCAGAACGGAATCCCGTGGTGGTACCCGCGTGGCATCCCGGCCCTGGCGGGCCTTCCGCCCGGCGCTGTCGATCCCGAGGGCGCGCTGTCCGGCGCGCTGGCGGATCTGCCCGTGATGGGCGGCGTGCTTTACATGATCGCGTCGCTGCGGGCGCCGGGTTGGGTGCATGAGGTGCCGATGCAGGGCAAGCGCCTGCTGGTCGGCGCCGCGGACCACAACCAGAGCCGTGCCGCCACCGTGGCCGCCGCGCTGGACGTGCCCGGCAATCCGACGAAGGTCGATACCGAGATCCGGCGCGCCGTCTGGGCCAAGCTTCTGGGCAATATCGCACTCAACCCGCTGTGCATGCTGACCGGCGTACCGGTGGACCGGCTGATGGCCGATCCCGAGGCGGCCCGCATGGTCGAGGCCCTGATGCATGAAGCGGCCGACATTGCCGGGGCAGCCGGCATCCCCGGCCTGCAGGACGGCATCCCACCCCGGCTGGCCGCGTTCCGCGAGCGCCCGGGCGTGAAGCCCTCGATGCTGCAGGATGCCGAACTCGGCCGCACCATGGAGATCGGCCCGATCCTCGGCGCGCCGCTGGCCCTGGCGCAGCGCCTCGGCGTCCCGGCGCCGCTGCTGGCGCAGATCCACGCGCTCGCCGCCTTGCGGGCGCAAACCCTCGGACCAAAGGAACCCTGATGCCCCTCCTCGTCGAGAAACGCGGCGCTGTCGCCGTCATCACGATCAGCCGCCCCGAAGCCCGGAACGCCTGGGGCTCGGATTTCACCGCCGAGATGAAGACGATCCTGGCCGACCTGGAAGGCGACCGGGCGATCCGGGTGGCGGTGCTGACGGGCGATCCGGTGGGCGCGGCATTCTCCGCCGGTGCGAACCTGACCAAGGCCGAGACGCATGCGGTTGCCTCGCCGGGCGCGGCCATCGAGGGCATGACCATCTGGCGCGATTTCGTCGCCAACCAGCTGACGGATTTCGCCAAGCCGGTGATCGCCGCGGTCAACGGCTATGCCATCGGCGTCGGCTTCATCGCCACGCTGGCCTGCGACCTGATCATCGCCTCCGAGCGCGCGGAATGGCGGATGCCACAGGTGAAACTGGGGATCATGCCGGCCTATGGCGGGGCGGTGCGTCTGGCGCGCTGGATCGGCAAGGGCAACGCGATGCGCGCCTCGCTGGGGTACCCGATCACCGCGGACGAAGCCCATCGCACCGGGCTCGCGCAATGGCTGGTGCCGCATGAGCAGCTGTTGGACAAGGCGATGGAGGTGGCGGGCGAACTGGCCGCGATGCCGCCGCTGGCGCTGCGCCTGACCAAGGAATCGCTGAACCGGGGCATGGACATCCCGAGCCTGCGCGATGCCTCCGAGGCGGACCTGTGGCGCTTCATGGCGCTGGCGCAGACCGAGGACAGCGCCGAGGCCCATGCCGCCTGGCGCGAAAAGCGCGCGCCCGTTTTCAAGGGGCTGTGACGCGGTCCGGATCGCGCATGGGCAGCCGTGAGGCCTTCATGGATGTGATATTGGCGACAGCCTTGTTCCATGCGGGCGAGTCTGGGGCATTCTGACGGGTATCAAAAACCAACGCGTTCGCTACCCAGAGGTGCCAGACATGCCGAAAAAGTGGATCCCCGAGGACATGTTCGTTGTCGGCCGCCGTCCCGACATCCCCGACGATGCCGTCAAGAGCGCGGCCCGCGTGGTGCAGATCCTCGAGGTCTTCGATGAACTTCAGCGCCCGGCGACGGTAATCGAGATCTGCAAGCGACTCGATTACCCGCAGTCCAGCACGTCGGCGATCCTGAGGACGCTGGTGTCGATGGGCCTGCTGCACCACGATCCGCGCAAGCGCACCTTCGTGCCGACGCGGCGAGTGGCGCTGTTCGGGTCGTGGATCGACGGCGATCTGTTCGGGCGCTCGAAGCTGCGGCGGATGATGGATATCCTCAACGAGCAGACCGGCGCCATCGTCCTGCTGGCCACCCGCAACGGGCGCAACGCCAAGTATATCGAGATCGTGCAGTCGAACTGCGCGCGGGTGGCCGAGCGTTCGGTCCACCTGACGTTGGGGACCGAACGCAACCTGACCCGTTGCGCGGCGGGTGAAGTGATCCTCGCTGGCCTGTCGGACGCGGAGATCCGCCGCGTCGTCACGGCAACCAATGCCTGGTCGGCCCCCGACGAGATCCGCTTCACGCACACCGAGGTGATGGAGCGGATCAAGCAGGTCCGCAAGCAGGGCTACGCATTGTCGCTGCCCCCGAAGGGGCCCCGCACCGGCTGCATTGCCATGGCCCTGCCCAGCTCGGACCCGACCCAGCCGCTGACGCTGGCGCTTGGCGGCCCGCGCGAGATGATCGAGGGCGAGACCCGCCGCCTGACCTCGCTGATGCGCTCGGCGATGCGGGTGTTCGATTTCGACGGCGGGATCGAGAGCTATTGTCAGGCCCGGGTGGCCGGGCTCTGACCTGGTGCTCGCGGCCGCCCTAACCGGTCGCGAGCAGCGTCTCCCACAGCGCGCCGGCCGGTGCCCCGGCAAAGCGCCTGGCCAAGAGGCGCCGGGCCGCGCGTGGGGTGCCCTGCTCGGCACGCCACGCGGACAGGCGCCGGGTGTGGAAGTGCAACTCGTACTCGCGCGTGGTGCCGATGGCGCCGTGCACCTGATGGGCGATGCCCGCCGCCTCGACCGAGATCTCGCCCAGCCGGGCGCGCGCTGCCGCCAGCAGCAGCCCCGGGCCGCCTGCATCGACCTCGCGCGCGGCGGCACCGACGACGGCGGCGGCGGCGGCCACACCGCCCGCCAGCACGGCCATGCTCTGTTGCACAGCCTGAAACTTGCCGATCGGCCGGCCGAACTGGACGCGCGTGTTCGCGTGCGCGAGGCTGAGCGCCAGAACCCGGTCCAGCGCCCCGAGCATCATCGCCGCGCGCCCCAATGACACTAACGCCCGGGCCCGCGCCGCCTGCTCGGCGGGCAAGGCCGTGGGTCGGAGGTTCGACGCCGCCGGACTCAGGCGCACTTCGCCCGCAAGGTTCCGCCGCTGGGTCGAGTTCACAGCGGGCAGCAGTACGAGACCGCCGCCCGTCAGCACGCCCAGCGTTTCTGTGTCAGCCCCGCCCGGTGCCTCATTGCCGTCCAGCGACAGGCTCATCGCGCCCGCGGGAACCGGCAATCCGGCGGCGTGGGTCAGCCAGCGCCCGACGCAGGTTTCCGCCAATGGTCCGGGCGCCGCCAGCCGGCCAGCGAGGCGCAGGATCGCGGCGAAGGTGTCGGCCCCGGCACCGATGCCGCCCGCGTCCTCGGGCAGCAGCAGCGACAACAGACCGGTTTCATCGAGGTCGCGCCACAGCGCCTGGGGCAGGTCGCCTGCTTCCCAGGCGGCGAGGGAGTCTGGCTGGCAATGGTCGCCGAGCACGGCCAACGCGGCCTCAAAGACGGGATCGGTTTCGGATGTCATCTCAGGCCTAGCCCCCGGGCGATGGTGCCGCGCAGGATTTCGGTCGTCCCGCCGCGGATGGTGAAGGCCGGCATCATCAGGATGGCACTGGCCAGAAGCGAGCCGAGCCGGGCGGGCACCGCCAGTCCCCTCTCGGTCGCGAGTTCGGCGAGATCGCGCGTGACCTCGACGGTGCGGCGCTCGAACCGTGTGCCCAGGTCCTTGACGATGGCGGCTTCCAGATTGGGTGTCATGCCGCGTTCGAGCATGCCGGCAATCGACAGGGACATCTCGCGCAGGGTCAGCGTCTCGGCCAGAAGCGCGCCGATGCGGTCCTCGGCCTCGTCTCCCAGCGCGGGGCCGAGGGTCGCGTTCAACTCGGCCAGCACCTGCCAGGTCGACAACCAGCGCTCGGGCCCGCTGCGTTCATAGGCCAACTCGGCCGACACCTGTTTCCAGCCCTCGTCCAGCGTTCCCAGAAGCGCGTCTTCGGCCAGCGCCACGTCCTCGAAATGCACCTCGTTGAACTCGTGCCCTCCGGCCATGTTGATCACCGGACGGATGCTGACGCCCGGCAGGGACAGGTCGATGATGAACTGGGACAGACCATGATAGCGGTCTTTCATGTCCTGCGGGGTGGTCCGGCAGATGGCGATCATGAACTGGCTGTTCTGCGCGTTCGTGGTCCACAGCTTGGTGCCGTTGAGCCGCCAGCCCGCCCCCTCGTGCACCGCCCGCGTGCGGACGGCGGCCAGGTCCGAGCCCGAATCGGGCTCGCTGAGGCCGATGCAGAAGAAGCACTCGCCACGGGTGATCGGGGGCAGGAAGCGCTCGCGCTGCGCCTCGGTGCCGTAGCGCAGGATCACCGGACCCGATTGCCGGTCGGCGACCCAGTGCCCCCGCACCGGCGCATCGGCGGCGAGGAGTTCCTCGGTCACGACGTAGCGCTCCATCGCCGTCGCCTCGCGGCCGCCATAGCGTTTGGGCCAGGTCATGCCGATCAGCCCGGCCTCGCCACAGGCACGGCTGAAACCGGCGTTATAGACCATGCCGATCCGATCCTTGACCGCGACGCGGCCGGCGGCCCGCTCGCGCGCCACCAGGTCGCGCACGTCGGCCCTGAGCGACCCGGCGTTTGCCGGCAGCAGCGGCGGCAGAAAGTCGAAGGTGGGGGCGGCGCTCATGCCGCGACATCGGCGTAGCCGCCCTTCAGCACCGTCACGTCGCGTCCGGGGACGCGGGATTCGAAGGCGACGCCGGCGCCCTCGCGCCAGATCCGGGTCTCGATCGAATCGCCTGGCATGACCGGGGCGGAAAAGCGCGCGCGCAGGCTTTTCAACCGCGCCGGATCGTTCTCGCAACAGAGCGCCAGCACCGCGCGGCAGGCGACGCCCCAGGTGCAGAGCCCGTGCAGGATCGGCCGCTCGAACCCGGCCTTCCGGGCGATGTCGGGATCGGAATGCAAGGGATTGCGGTCGCCGTTGAGCCGGTAGAGCAGGGCTTGCCCCGGTTGGGTTTCATAGGTGACCGCGGCGTCGGGCGCGCGGTCCTGCTGGGCGGGCGCCTGGCTGGTCACCGTTCCCGCGCTGCCGCAGCCGCCATCGCCCCGACAGAAGGTCGAGCGCGCGTTGACCGCCACCAGATCGCCCGTCGCCTTGTTCCAGATCTGCGTCTCGGTATAGACCAGCGCGCCGCGCCCGGTCCCCTTGTCGTCGATGCCCGTCACGCGGGTTTCGCCCACCACCGTCGCCCCGACTGGAACGGGCTTGTGGAAATGGCCGATCTGCTCGCCATGGACGATCTTCACCCAGTCGATGCCGGTCGCCGGGTCGCGCATCCAGAACGGCGGACGGGCCAGAACGCTGGCGATACTGGGCACGACGCGCAGACCTTGCTCGTAGACAAACGGGAGCTCGCTCCGGTCCAGCGGATCGCGGCCATAGCCCAGCGACAGCGCGTAAAGCAGGCAGTCGGTGTCGGTGATCGTCTGCTCGACCGGCTCGATTTTCCAGCCCATGACCGTATCGATGTGAAGCATCCAGGCTCTCCCCTTGCGGTGTCACCGGCGCAAATTGAGGCTCCGGGCGCGTTCAGGCCAGCGGCTGGCGGCCGAGCGCGGGCACTGAACAGGTATGCGATGGATCGACGTCCCCGGGACGGCCGTGACTGGCGCCGCCCGGAGGCATCGCGCAAGATCGCGCTGACGCAAGGACGGCAGGAGCAGAGGTTTGACACGTCATCTCGACCCGGGATTCACGGAGGCGGACGAGGCGTTCCGCAGCGAGTTGCGCGCCTTCATCGAGGCCGAACTGGACCCCGCGGTGCGCGACGCCGTCGGGCGGGGCGCTTCGATTTCCAAGGCCCAGCACCAGACCTGGCAACGCAAGCTGGCGGCGAAGGGCTGGCTGGCGCCGAACTGGCCGGAAGAATACGGCGGCGCCGGCTGGAACTCGGTCCGCCGCTTCATCTTCGACGAGGAAACCGCGCTGATGGACACGCCGCGCGGCAATGTCCCGGCGATCGATCTGGTCGGTCCGCTGATCTGCACCTTCGGCACCGAGGAACAGAAGGCCCGCCTGCTGCCCGGCATCCTGAGCAGCGAGGATTGGTGGTGCCAGGGGTTCTCGGAACCCGGTGCTGGTTCGGACCTGGCTTCGCTGCGGACACGGGGCGTGCGCGACGGGGACGACTGGATCGTCACGGGCACCAAGCTGTGGACCAGCCACGCGCAGAACGCAAACTGGATGTTCGCGTTGGTGCGCACCTCCGAGCATCCGAAGAAGCAGGGTGGCATCTCGTATCTGGTTTTCCCGATGGACAGCCCCGGTGTCTCGGTGACGCCGATCATCACGCTGGGTGGCGTCCATACAGTCAACCAGGTGTTCCTCGACGGGGTACGGGTGCCGGGCGCGAACCTGATCGGCGCCGAAGGCGATGCCTGGCGGATGACCGGCTATGTGCTGGGGCTGGAGCGTCTGGTCGGCGCCGGCATCGGCCATTCGCAGCGCCTGCTCAAGCAACTGCGCGACGTGCTGAAATCGGGTCCGCTGGCCGAGGACCGTGCCTTCCGCGACCGGGTGGCCGCCCTGCATACAGACGTTCTGGCGTTGAAATACACCGCGCACCGGGTTCTTGCTGCCGAGATGGCGGGCGAGCCGGCCGGGACCGTCGTTTCGGTCCTGAAGCTGAAGGGCGCCGCCGTCCAGCAGGACCTTGCGGAGGCGATCATAGAGGCCGCAGGGCCCGTCGCCGCCGTCTCGCCGCGAGCGGAGCCGCTGGACCTGCCAGCGGACGAGGACGCGCTCTTGTGGGCCGCGACCACCTACCTCGACCGGCGGAAACTCTCGATCTACGGCGGCAGCAGCGAGATCCAACGCAACATCATCGCGCGGAGAATCCTGAAGATATGACCGTTGCCTACGTCTTTTCGGAAGATCAGGGAATGCTGGCCGACAGCGTCGCGCGCTTCCTGGAGCGCGACTATCCTCCGGCCCGACGCCGCGCCGCGCTGACGGCCGGGTTCGACGATATGCTGTGGCAGAGTCTGGCAAACCTCGGCCTGTTCGGCGCGCTCTACGCCGAGGACCAGGGCGGATTTGGCGGCCCGGTCGAGACGATGGCGCTGTTCGGGCCGCTGGGGCGCCACATGGCATTGGCCCCGGTGCTGGAGTGCATGGTCACGGCGGGCGCCATCCTTGCCGCCTCGGCCCTCGGTCCTGACCACGCCGAGGCCCTGATGGCGGGGACGATGCGACCGGCGCTGGCGACGCTGGAAGGGCAGGCGCGCGACCCGTGGGACCTGACCGCAGTGGCGCTGCCCGTGTCCGGCGGTATGCTCAGCGGCGCGAAGCGCTGGGTGCAGGGGGGCAACGCGGCGACGCATTTCCTTGTCAGCGCGCGGGACGGCGGCACCTTGTCCCTGTGGCTGGTTGCGGCCGATGCGCCGGGCGTCAGCGTCACCTCCTCGCGCCGGATCGATGGCCACGGCATCGCCGAGGTCGCGTTCGACTCCAGCCCCGGCACGCTTGTCGCGTCGGGAGACGACGCCGCGCGGCTCCTGTCCCTCGGGCTCGACCGGGGAGCGATGGCCGCCTGCGCGCAGGCGGTCGGCGAGATGGACGCGCTGATGGAGGCGACGCCCGAGTACCTTCGGGGGCGCGAGCAATACGGCGTGCCGCTGGCCAGCTTTCAGGCGCTTCAGCACCGCATGGCGGACATGTTTGTCGCGCTCGAATGCGCCCGCAGCCTGTGCTGGCATGGGACACTGGCCTTCGAGCGCCCCGAAGCGGACCGCCGCGCCGCCGTTGCCGCCGCATTGGTCCAGGTCGGCCGCTCGGCGCGATTCATCGGCCAGCAGGCCGTTCAGCTTCACGGCGGCATGGGCATGTCCGAGGAGATGCCCGTCGCCCATCACTTCCTGTCGCTGACCACCTTCGGGCTGGTCCGCGGCGCCGAATCCCTCCATTTGCGCCGTTTCGAGGCGGCGACCGATCCCGAAAGGACCTGACATGGACTACAGCCGCTACAAGAACCTCAAGGTGGAGCGTGACGGCGCGATCCTGCGCATCACCATCGACCGGGCCGAAAAGCGCAACGCGCTGGACCATGCCACGCAGCTCGAACTCGGGCGCATCTTCTACGACGTTGCCAACGATGCCGAGGCGCGGGCGGTGGTGCTGACCGGCGCCGGCGACAAGTTCTCGGTCGGCGGCGATCTGCCCAAGATGCAGACCAAGATCGACGATCCGACGCTCTATTTCGACGGCATTCCCAACGCCAAGCACATCGTCAACGGGATCCTCGATTGCCCCAAGCCGATCATCGCCCGGATCAACGGCGATTGCGTGGGGCTGGGTTGCACCATCGCCGTGATGTGCGATTTCACCGTGGCAGTCGACGATGCCAAGATCGGCGACCCCCATGTCAAGGCAGGGCTCGTTGCGGGCGACGGCGGTTCGGTCATCTGGCCGCAGTTGGTCGGTTTCGCGCGGGCCCGGCGCTACCTTCTGACCGGCGACCTGCTCACCGGGGCAGAGGCGGCCCAGATCGGTCTTGTGACCAGCGCCGTTCCCCCCGCCGACCTCGATGCCGAGGTCGACAAATGGGCGACCCGCATGGCCACCGGTGCAACAATCTCGATCGTCGGCACGAAGATGACCATCAATTCGGTCCTCAAGCAGATCGCCTCGACCTCGATGGATGTCGGGATGGCCTACGAGGGGCTGGCCAACGTCAGCGCCGACCATCAGGAAGCCGTCACGGCGTTCGTCGAGAAGCGCAAACCCGTCTTCACCGGGAAATGAGTCCGGTCGAGCCGCTGTTCCGGCCCTTCTCGGGCGGCGGTCTGCACCTGCGCAACCGACTGGTCATGGCGCCGATGACGCGCCATTTCTCGCCCGGGCATGCCCCGGGCGCGGACGTTGCCGCCTATTACCGGCGCCGGGCCGCGGGAGGGGCGGGCCTGATCGTGACCGAGGGCACCGGCATCCCGCATCCCGCCGCGCTCGACGCTCCCGACCTGCCGCAGATCGCCGGGCCGGGGCCCGAGGCAGGCTGGCGTCGCGTCGTCGAGGGTGTGCAGGCGGCGGGGGCGCGGATCGTGCCGCAGCTTTGGCATCAGGGGCCGCTGCGCGATCCCCGGGCGCCCGGCGCGTCGATGCGTCCTTCGGGCCATTGGGGCAGGGTCGGCGTCACCAGTTATGACGCCGACCATCTTCGGGCAGTGGAGGCCCCGACCCGCCCGATGACCGAGTCCGACATCGCCGATGTCATCGAGGCCTTCGGGCAGGGCGCCGCGGCCGCCCGGCGCATCGGATTCGATGGCGTGGCGATCCACGGCGCGCATGGCTATCTGATCGACGCCTTCCTGTGGTCCGGCGCCAATCGTCGCACCGACCGCTGGGGCGCGACCGCCGAGGGGCGGCTGCGCTTTGCCGTCGAGGTGGTGGAGCAGATCCGCAAGGCGGTGGGCCCCGGCTTCCCGGTGATTTTCCGCTTTTCCCAGCACAAACAGCAGGACTACAAGGCGCGCCTGGCCGAGACGCCCGAGCAACTCGCAGCCGTGCTCGTCCCCCTTGCACAGGCCGGGGTCGACATCTTCGACGCCAGCGCACGGCGCTTCTGGGAGCCGGCGTTCGAGGGTTCAGACCGGACCCTGGCGGGCTGGGCGCGGCACCTGACCGGGTGCCCGGTCATCGGGGTCGGCAGCTTCGGCTTCGCGCCCGCAGGTGACGCCGGACGGGCCGCCGCGCTGATCGCTTCAGGCGAGATCGACCTCGTTGCCGCGGGCCGCCAGTTCCTGCAGCACCCCGACTTGCCGGACCGGCTGCGCCGCGGGCTGCCCCTTGTGGCCTATGATCCGGCCAGTCGCGCGCGTCTCGCTTGAACGCGCCTTCGTCGCGCGCGACACTGGCGGCAGAGGAGACAAGGATGGCGCGACCAAAGGTCCGGATCGAACAGAACGCACGGGTGATCGGATCGCTCGGCCCGATGCCGGAGGCGGTGGTCAAGTCCGCCGGGCGGACCATCCGCATTCTCGAGCTTTTCGACGAATTGCAGCGCGATGCCACGGTGGTCGAAATCGCCGAGGCCCTGGGCTATCCGCAATCGAGTTGCGCGGCCCTTCTGCGCAGCCTGAAGCTGATAGGCTACCTGCACTACATTCCCGACCGGCGCAGCTATATCCCCACGACGCGCGTATCGGTGCTGGGCAACTGGGTCAATCGCGACGTCTTCGGCGAGGGACGCCTCAGCCAGATCCTGCGGGCCCTGGGTGAGGCGACGGGCGAGACCATCATGCTGGCGGCGCAGAATGGCCTGTTGTCGCAATACATCCACGTCCAGCAGGCGCCGGGTCCGGACGCGATTCACCTGATGATGGGGACCACGCGGCCGTTGATCCGCTCGGGGACGGGCTACGCGATCCTGACCCGCTTTAAGGAGAGCGAGATCACCCGAATCGTCCTGCGCAGCAACGCCGAGCGTCCCGAGGCAGAGCCGCCGGTCGCCGTGGCCGATGTGCTCGCCGCGGTCGAGGACGTCCGGCGGTCGGGGTATGCCTATGTCGGGCGCAGTGTCATCACCCGCGGCGGGGCGGTGCTGGCCATGCCCTTGCCGCTGCTGCCCCATTCGCCGCCGCTCGCCATCGCCATCTGCGGGCACAGCCGCTCGATGAACGCCCGCAAGGAAGAACTGGTGGCCCTGCTCGACGAGCATATCTCTCGGCTCCCCGAGGTCTAGTCGAAGCCGATATGTGATGAACAGCAGGTGCGGCTGGCGCGCCGTCCCGGTGTCTGCCACAGGCTTCTTGCGAGGATAGGTTGTTCAGGCGGGAGAATCACATGAAGGTATTGGTGCCCGTGAAGCGGGTGATCGACTACAACGTGAAGGTCCGTGTGAAGGCGGACGGTTCGGGTGTCGATCTGGCGAACGTGAAGATGTCGATGAACCCCTTCGACGAGATCGCCGTCGAAGAGGCGATCCGGCTGAAGGAGAAAGGCGTCGCGACCGAGGTCGTGGCGGTGTCCATCGGCGTGAAGCAGGCGCAGGAGACGCTGCGCACGGCGCTGGCGATGGGGGCGGATCGCGCCATCCTGATCGTCGCCGCCGATGACGTGCATCAGGATATCGAGCCCCTGGCCGTCGCCAAGCTGCTGGCCGCGGTGGTCAAGGACGAGGCCCCGGGCCTCGTGCTGGCCGGCAAACAGGCCATCGACAACGACATGAACGCCACGGGCCAGATGCTCTCGGCGCTGCTCGGCTGGTCGCAGGGCACCTTCGCCTCCGAGCTGGAGATCGCCGGCGACAAGGCGAAAGTGACGCGCGAGGTGGACGGCGGTCTGCAGACCATCGAGGTGGCGATGCCCGCCATCATCACCGTCGACCTGCGGCTGAACGAGCCGCGCTATGCCTCGCTGCCGAACATCATGAAGGCCAAGAAGAAGCCGCTGGAGGAGAAGACCGCGGCCGATTACGGCGTCGATGTCACGCCGCGGCTGACGGTCGTGAAGACCTCGGAACCGGCGGCGCGCAAGGCCGGCGTCAAGGTCGGCTCGGTCGACGAGCTGATCGCGAAACTGAAAGACGAAGCGGGGGTGATCTGATGGCCGTTCTTCTGCTGGGTGAAGTGACCGACGGCGCGCTGTCGCGCGATGCGACCGCCAAGGCCGTGTCGGCGGCGAAGAAACTGGGCGACGTGACTGTGCTCTGCGCCGGGGCCTCGGCCGCGGCGGCGGGCGCGGAAGCCGCGACCATCGCCGGCGTGGCGAAGGTGCTGGTGGCCGAGGATGCCTCGCTGGGCCATCGTCTGGCCGAGCCGACCGCGGCGCTGATCGTGGGTCTGGCGGGCGGCTATTCGCATATCGTGGCGCCGGCGACGACGGACGCCAAGAACGTGCTGCCGCGGGTGGCCGCGCTTCTGGACGTGATGGTGATCTCGGATGTGACCGGCGTGGTCGATGCCGACACCTTCGAGCGCCCGATCTACGCCGGCAACGCGATCCAGACGGTCAAGTCGTCGAACGGCGTGAAGGTCGCCACGATCCGCACCTCGACCTTCGAGGCGACGGGCGAGCAGGCGGCGGCGCCGGTGGAAACCGTCTCGGCGACCGAGAACCCGGGCCTGTCGTCCTGGGTCGAGGACAAGGTGGCGGCGTCCGACCGGCCCGAGCTGACCTCGGCCGGGATCGTGGTCTCGGGCGGCCGCGGCGTCGGCTCGGAAGAGAACTTCCGGATCATCGAAGCGCTGGCCGACAAGCTGGGCGCGGCGATCGGTGCCTCGCGCGCGGCGGTGGATTCGGGCTTTGCGCCGAACGACTGGCAGGTCGGCCAGACCGGCAAGGTCGTGGCGCCGCAGCTCTATGTGGCGGTCGGCATCTCGGGCGCGATCCAGCACCTCGCCGGGATGAAGGATTCCAAGGTGATCGTGGCGATCAATAAGGACGAAGAGGCGCCGATCTTCCAGGTCGCCGATTACGGCCTGGTCGGCGACCTCTTCACTATCGTCCCCGAATTGACCGAAAAGCTGTGAGCGCAATGCACATCTAAGACCTTGGCGACGCGGTCCGTGCTGTTCGGCGACTGTGATCCGGCGGCGATTGTCTAGGTTGTGTCGCAAACCTTGCAATTAGCCGAGTCAGGCTGACCGGCCGACACACTTGCGCTGCCGGTGCGGCGATAGTCTTGATAGCGTTGGCGCCATTGGCGGGGATTTGATCCTTGCGGATCATGTGAGCCGCCTCGACGCCAGCGATAGTCGCTTCAGCCGAGTGGAACGCCTCAAAACCCATCATCGGGCCTGTGATCGGTTTGACGAAACGGTGCTCCTGTTCGTAAGACCGCATGTCTTTTCCACCGGGCCGGACCTGCCGGATCAACCTGTATGTTGATCGTAGGGCGGCGGATGCCGTTCGTTTGCGATGGAGGAAGACACGCAGAAAGCGCATGGAAGGATCTACGTCGGAATTGATTTGTCGAAGGACATCCGGCATGCGCGCCCTACTGCAGCATCACTGCTCCTTCTGAAGGCTGCGGCCGAGGTAGAACACACGCAAAATCAATGGGGCGTGGCCGCCGCATACCGTGACCCAACGGTCGACCGATCCAGTGTGTGACCCTTGACAGAATCTCTCTCACATAAATCGTTGGCGACGGCCAGTTCCCCGATCTTCGCGTGCAAGGACCGGACCGTCTCCTCATCGACCTCGGCAGCCTGCGTTCTGCCGCCGCGCTCGAAGATGTCAAACGCCCCCTCAAGCAGCGCCTTCTTCCACTGATGGATCATCGTCGGATGCACGCCGTATTCGGCGGCCAGTTCCGACACCGTGCGCTCGCCCTTCACGGCTTCCAGCGCTACAGAGCCTTGAAGCCCGCGTCATGGTCCCTGCGCTTCCTCATGTCCTGATCTCCTCGTTCTTGGAGACCAGAAGACGTCAGATCGTAGCTTCCGTCACTGTCCGATTTTTGGGGGTTGCGCACTTCTGACTGAGGCCTCGACGCGGTCAATTGCAGTGACAGCTCGTTGGTGATCATTGCGCGTGCTCAGTGATGATCGCTTCCGTCGTCTGCACGGCCGCCGAAAGTGATTTGTGATCCGCGGGGCCAATACCCAGCTTTGCAACGTCGAACGAAAGCTTCACCTGCTGCCCCTGATCTGCGGCTGCGCGTGCCGCCCGGCCTCGTCGTCGTGAAACCGACGCAAGGTCCGGGCTCTGCAAGGGTGCTTTGGCGTCGTCGACATTCTCGGCAACGCTCGCCCCACTGCTCACTGATCTCACCTCTTGCAGTTCTTTTCTGAGCCTTTCGATCGTCTCGCGGGTCTCCGACAGCTCCCGATCGCGCTTCGACCTCTCCTCATCCGGATACGGGAAACTCCCCGCCTGACCGGCATGCAGCGCCTTCAGTGCCGGGTCCTCGAAATACTTGATCCGCCGGGCGCGGATCGGCATTTGCGCGTCGATCACGAGGATCACCTCGTCCAAGTCCATGCGGCGGGCCTGGTCCTCGGTCAGGAGCGGCGTGTCCTCGGTCCGCTCGGAGACGCTGCGCCCCTCGAACGGGTTGCGCCCGACCGCACGCGACCTGGTCACCACGCGCTTGGTGGTTTTGCCCACGGCCTGGCTGAGTTCCTCAATGGTCTTCTGCTCGGACGGGGTGAGGTAGAGCTTCACGCCTGCGCCGCCCTGCAGCGACCGGCGCGTGTTCTCGCCATAGATCTCGTCCAGCGCCGGGATCGTCTGGGTGACGATGGCGAGGTTGCCGCCAAAGGAGCGCAGCGTCTTGATGCTCTCGGCGACGATCGGCATTTTCCCGAGACGGTCGAACTCGTCGAGCATGATCATCACGGGCCAAGGCTCATCATCGCCCGGCTCCTGCGCCTGCAGGGAGGCGATCAGGTCGGAGAAGAAGAGCCGGATCAACGGGGCCAAGGGGCGGATCATCTCGGACTCGACCACGAGATAGATCGCGTGTGGGCGACGCCGGATGTCCCGGAAGGAGAAGTCCGAGGTCGCGGTGGCCGCGTCGATCGCACGGTTGTCCCATGTGTCGAGGCCCGAGGTCATCAAAAGCGACAGGTATGAGGTCAGGGTGTCGTTGTTGGTCGACGCCATGCGCTCGAAGATCAGTTTGGCCGATGTGTTCTTCACCTCGTGCGCGCGCTTCAAGTACTCCTTCTGCTTGTCGCCGCCCGAAGCGGTGATGCGGTAGATCTCGCCGATGGTCGGCACACCGCGCTCGAAGGCCAGAAGGCCGGCCGCCACGAAGAGGTCGATACCCCCTGCCAGAAGCCCGCTCAGCTTTTCATTGTCGGTCTGCAGGAAGAGCTTCGCTGTCAGCTTCAACTCCATCTGCTGTCGATCAGGGTTGGTCATGGCCGCAATACGGGCCAGCGGGTTGTAGCGGTGGGTCGGGCGGTCCCAGTCGGTCGGCGCGAAGCGGAACACCTTGTCGCCCATGCTGGCACGGAAGCGCGAAGTCTCGCGGAAGTTCTCGCCCTTCACGTCGAGCACCACGGCCGAGCCCTTGTAGGTGAGCAAGTTCGGGATCACGAAGCCCACGCCCTTGCCCCGGCCCGTTGGCGCAACGATCAGCGCATGCGGGAAGGTCTTCGAGACGACGAAGGGGCGCTTTGATTTCGGGGAGCCGAGCTTGCCCAGAAGGAAGCCACCGCCCGGTTTGGCGAAGAAGCCGCTGCGCTTCATCTCGCTCCGGGTCTGCCAATGGGTTGTGCCGAAGCGCGTCAGGGCGTCGCCCAGAAGCGTCACGCTCAGCATCAGCGCGGCGATCCCAAAGCCCGCGAGGATCAGGTTCACCCAGAGGAAGTCCCGCGGCGCGCTGGCGCCAAGAGCGCGGTACTCCCGCGCAAGCAGGGTGACGTCGAAGGCGTTGGTCGGCAGCCCATAGCGGATGGTCAAAAAGCCCGTGGCCACGACGTAGCCGATGGCAAGGCCGACCAGCGTCAGGCTCAGGATGCCGCCCGCGATCTTGCCCTTATCCATGGGTGATCCCTTTCTCGCCATGCGCAGCGGCGTGACGCGAGCGCTGTGCCGCGATCTGTTCCTCGGCCAGGGCATCCAGCACCCGCTCCATGGCGGGGCCGTGGGCCGTCACCTCGCTGGTTTCCAGATAGGCCTTGGCGAGTTCCAACTGCCGCAATGGGTGCTCGGTGAACTTCTCCAGCACATCAGCGTGGCCTGCGCGGAGGGCCGTCACCGCATTCGGCGTGAGGTTGCGATCGATCTGGGCGGCGAGGCGCTGTCCATCCGTCCCAGTAAGCGGCTTTAGGTCCTCGGCCTCTGCCTGCCGCAGGAAGGTCAGCACATCTGGGGCTGTCTCAGCCATAAAACGCCGTTCGGCGTAGTCCTGCCGCGCCTGATCCTCGATCTCAAAGCTTCGTTCGCTGATATAGGCGCGGGATGCCCCCATTGCGCGGAGGCGGTTGATTTCCTCCTGCACCGCCGCCCCGAACTCTTCGTCTGGCATCTCGGCGCGGTAGCGCGCGAGGGTGCGGTCGTCTTCGCTGATCGGCCCGAGATGCTGCATGGGATCACGCAGGGCGAGGTCCATGTCGCCGGCGTGGAGTGTGCGGTCCTTTTCGTCGACGGCGAACTCCTGCGGCTTGCGGCTGTCGGTGATCTTGTCCCAGGCCATCGATGCCAGTTCGGCATGATCGTGCGATCGCTGCGCGAAGGCGGTGAAGGCGACGCGGGCCTCTTCCACCTCGATAGCACCGGCCCGGCGCACGCTTGGGTCGTCCGAGAAGGGATGGTCGAAATCCGTCCGGCGGAACTGAGCAACGAGGTCTTGGAAATCCCGGCGCTCAGACGGGGCGAAGATGTCGGGCTCGCCCGCCGCGCGCTCGCGCTCCGGCAGCGTCATGCGTTCGGCCAAGACAACCGGGTCATCTTCAGTCTCATCCACTTCATCGACATCCCGCAGGATGCGCGCATCGGTTAAAGTGTCGCCCAGACGGACATGGACGGCTTCCAGCCGGTCCAGTGCTTTCTCGCGGTCCTCGCCCTTCTCTAAGTCGAGATCGCCAGCCTTGGCGATGGCGCGCAGATCCTGCGCCAACCATTGCCGTTCAAGCGCGGCATTGCCTGCGCCCTCGCGCATGCGGGCGACCACGGCTTCGGGATCGATGCCCGTGCCCTGCAGCGCATCGCTGAGGCGCGCCTTCACCGCATCGTCGTCAAGGCGCCCCATCTGGTCCTCGCGCATGTTGGCCCGCGCATAGACCCCGTCCCGCGACGGTGCATCGAGCAGCGCAGCCGAGCGGTCTCCAAGCGGATTGAGATGCGCCACCGAGGCCAGCACATCGGTGAGCTTGCGCTCGATCTCTGGCCGCTCGGATGCGGGTGCCCGGTCGATCGCCGCCTCGATCTGACGGATGTTCTGAGAAAACTCCGTGATCAGCGTGTCGAAGGCTGTTTCGTCTTGGGACATGTAGATGGCTCCGTCAGATTGGATCTGACCGCCACTGGCAAGGATGGTGCTGGCCCGCTCGAGCGCCTCGGCCACGTCGTCGAAGTTCGACCGCGACGCCTCGGCAGCCAGACCCCGATAGGTCAGCGCGTTGCGCGCCACCA
>Ga0209573_1003496_pt1 | contig 17110 bp, 14 predicted proteins | sample TNRBio252014_DNA_FD_185870 | JGI IMG/M metagenome (GOLD analysis project Ga0209573, IMG submission 185870) | Wastewater treatment Type I Accumulibacter community from EBPR Bioreactor in Madison, WI, USA - TNR Reactor_6/25/2014_ DNA (SPAdes)... | ecosystem: Engineered > Bioreactor > EBPR >...
CGAATAGTCGTCCCAGCGCTTCTGGGCCTCGCCGTCCAGCGACGAGATCTTGAATTTCTTGAGCGGATCACCGACCCGCGCCGCCAGCCGCTCGGCCTGTTCGGCCTTGGAGATGTCGAGCCAGAATTTGATGATCTGGATGCCGCCTTCGACCAGCATCTCCTCGAACCGGGGCACATCACGGATGAAGTCGGCCTGTTCTTCCGGCGTCGAGAAACCCATCACCACCTCGACCCCGGCGCGGTTGTACCAGGAGCGATCGAACAGAACGATCTCGCCCGCCGCCGGCAGGTGCGCCGCATAGCGCTGGAAATACCACTGGCTGACCTCACGGTCGGATGGCTTGGGCAGAGAGACCACCCGCGTCTGGCGCATCGCCATATGCTCGGTCACCCGCTTGATGGCTCCGCCCTTGCCGGCGGTATCGCGCCCCTCGAAGATCACCAGGATCTTCTTGCCCTGCTCGATGGCCCACACCTGGCTGTCGACCAGGGCGATCTGCAGCTGTTCCAGCTCGGCCTCATAGGCCTCATTCTTCTTGCTCATGGATCGACCTTAGCCGGGTCCTCGCCCGGACGGGAGAGGGCCGGGCGAAAGTCTCAGCCCAGCGCCTTCCCAAGCGCCCGCTCAAGCGGCCGGTCCCCCTTCACCGCGACGCCGGACAGACCCATCCAGCCGGCCATGTCGTGGAGACGCTCAGCCAGGGCCGGCGCGACCTCTTGAGCCTCGGCGTGGTCCTCGCGGTGGGCGGACTGGACCCTGAGGACGCCGGCCTGTCGGTCGGCCTTCAGATCGACCCGCGCGGTCAGCCGCTCGCCTTGCAGGAAGGGCAGGACGTAATAGCCGTGCACCCGCCTGGGGGCCGGGACATAGATCTCGATCCGATAGTGAAAGCCGAAGATCCGCTCGGCCCGCTCGCGTCGCCAGATCAGATTGTCGAACGGCGACAACAGGGCCGTCGCCTCGACCCGGCGCGGGCGCGGGGCCTCACGGTGCCGCCAGGCCGGCTTGCCCCAGCCCTGGATCTGGACCGGGATCAGGACCCCCTCTTCGGTCAGCTCGGCCATGCGCGCCCGCGTCTCGGTCGGGTCCATGCGGAAATAGTCCCTCAGGTCCGTCTCGGTCGCCACGCCCATGGCCCGCGCCGCAATCTCGATCAGGCCGCGCTGGGCGTCCTCGACCGTCGGCGTCGGCGTCTCGATCACCGCCGGGGGCAAGACCCTTTCGGGCAGATCATACAGCCGCTCAAAGCCGCGCCGCGTCGCCGTCGTCACCTGCCCGGCCCAGAACAGCCATTCGACCGCCCGCTTGCCGTCCGACCAGCCCCACCAGCCGCCGGCCCCCTTGCCCGCCTGGTCCAGCTCGCCCGCCGACAGCGGTCCGCGCCGCCGAACCTCATCCAGCACCTGTTCGATATAGGCCCGCTTCTCGCGCCCGAACCGCGCCAGGCCGGAATAGGTCCCGACCCCCGCCTCAGCCCGGCTCATGCGCCAGCGCAACAGCGGCTGATGCTCCACCGGGATCAGCGAGGCCTCATGGCCCCAGTATTCGAACAGGTGCTTGCGCCTGCCCCAGGCCAGGGCGTCCATATCGGCGTGGCCATAGCCGCCCAGCCGCGCGAACGGCGGCAGATAGTGCGAGCGGCTAAGCACATTCACCGAATCGATCTGGATCAGCCCGACCCGGTCGAACACGCGCTTGAGATGGCTCTTGCCGGGGTTGGAGGGCCGCCGATCCCCGAACCCTTGCGCCAACAAGGCGATGCGCCGGGCCTGCAGGGCGGTGAGGGATTCGGGCGCGACCATGGGATGGTCTTAGAGGGCGCGGGGTGTGGGGTGAAGGGTCTGGGGGGCACGCCGGTTCCCTTCTCCCCTTGTGGGAGAAGGGAATGGTCTTACCCCCGCCGCCAGGTCGCGCCGGTGGGGCCGTCCATCACCACGACCTTCAGCGCCGTCAGCTCGTCGCGGATGCGGTCGGCCTCGGCCCAGTCCTTGTTCGCCCGCGCTTGCATTCGCCGGCCCAGCAGCGCCTCGACCTGGGCCTTGAAGGCGTCATCGGCCCCGCCTTCGAACCAGGCGTTCGGGTCCTGCTGCAACAGACCCATCAGCTGACCGGCGGCACGAAGTTCGCCGGCGCGGGCCGCCGCTGTGGCCACCTCGCCGTCATTCAGCGCCCGTTCGACCGCCCCGGCCGCATCGAACAGCACCGCCAGGGCGGCCGGCGTATTCAGGTCGTCGGACAGGACCTCGACCATGGCCTGAGGGGCCTCGGCATCAGAAATGCCGCCGGCATCGCCCGCCCGCTTCAGCGCCCCATAGAGGCGGTCCAGGTTCTTCCGCGCCTGATCGACCAGTTGGTCGGTCCAGTCCAGCGGCCCGCGATAGTGGGCGCTGAGCAGGGCCAGGCGCAGCACCTCACCCGGCTGGCGCTCCAGGAGCTCGGTGATCAGGCTGACATTGCCCAGGCTCTTGGACATCTTCTCGGCGTCCATGGTCAGAAAGCCGTTGTGCATCCAGTAGCGCGCATAGTCGGTGTTGGCCGCAAGGCCATGCGCCGCGCACGACTGGGCGATCTCGTTCGTATGGTGCGGAAAGATCAGGTCCAGCCCGCCGCCGTGAATATCGAACGGCAGGCCCAGCACCTTCTCGGCCATGGCCGAGCATTCGATGTGCCAACCGGGGCGCCCCGGCATCGGCTCACCCGAGGCCGGATCCAGCGGCCCCGGCCACGACGGCTCACCGGGCTTGGACGGCTTCCACAGCACGAAGTCGGCGGCGTTTTCTTTGTTGCCGGCAACCTCGACCCGGGCCCCGGCGATCATGTCATCCAGGCTGCGGTTCGACAGGGCCCCATAGCGTCCGGTCCCGGCGTCGAACCGGGCGACATCGAACAGCACCTCGCCGGCAGCGACATAGGCCAGGCCCCGGTCCAGCAGCCCTTCGATCAGGGCGACCATCTCGCCCATGTGGGCCGTGGCACGCGGCTCGACCGTCGGGCGCAGGCAGCCCAGGGCGTCCAGGTCGCTGTGGTAGATCGCCGTGTAGCGGTCGGTGATGACGCCGATCTCGACGCCTTCCTCGGCGGCCCTGGCGTTTATCTTGTCGTCGACGTCGGTGATGTTGCGGGCATAGGTGACCGGACGGTCGGGATAGAGCTGCTGCAGGAGGCGGAACAGGACGTCGAACACCACCGCCGGGCGGGCGTTGCCGATATGGGCGTGATTATAGACGGTGGGGCCACAGACATACATCGTCACCCGGTCGGCCTGGGCCGGTTCGAACACGCGCTTTTCGCGGCTCAGGGTGTCGTGCAGCTTCAATGGCATTGAGGCGTTCCTTGGCAGGCGGGGCAGTCTGCCCCATATAGCCCAACCTCCGGCCCGGCCAACGGTGGGCCCAGACCTTTTCGAGTGTGATGGACGCTTTCAAACCCCAGCTGGTCGGCAATGACGACCGCCGCCGGCCGACCCGCGACGAGGCCATGGAGGCCGTTCGCACCCTGATTGCCTGGGCCGGCGACAATCCTGAGCGTCCCGGCCTGGTCGATACGCCCCGGCGCGTCGTGGACGCCTACGGCGAGTGGTTCGAAGGCTATGGCCAGGATCCGGCCCGGGATCTGTCGCGGGTGTTCGAGGACGTCACGGGCTATGACGACATGGTCGTGCTGCGCCGGGTCGAGGTCGAAAGCCACTGTGAGCATCACATGGCCCCGTTCCTGGGCCAGGCTACGGTGGCCTATATTCCGGGGGACAAGGTCGTCGGCATTTCCAAGCTGGCACGGGTGGTCGAGATCTTCTCGCGGCGACTGCAAAGCCAGGAAACCCTGACCAACCAGATCGTGGAGGCCATCGAGACGGCCCTTCAGCCCAAGGGCATCGCGGTTCTCATCGAAGCCGAGCACCAGTGCATGACGACCCGCGGTGTGAACCACCGTCAGGTCTCGACCGTGACCAACCGCTTCACCGGCGCTTTCAAGAACGACCCCTATTTGGCGGATCGCTTCCTGAAACTCGCTCGCGAGGCGTAATTTCGCCATTCGGAACCGGTAAGGCGCAGTCGACGCTTTACAAGGCGGCTCCGGCCCGCCAAGAAACCCGCGACAGGTCCGCTTGTGCGCGGATCCTCTAGGAGGTTGGTTACGCATGGCAGCGAAACTCTCCGGTCCGTCCGGCAAGGGCGCTCCGGTCTCTCAGAACGCAGAAATCAACGTGACGCCCTTCGTCGACGTCATGCTGGTGCTGCTGATCATCTTCATGGTGTCCGCGCCGCTGGCCACCGTGTCGATCAAGCTGGATCTGCCGCCGCCGATCCCGCCGCCCCCGGACGCCCCGCCGCCGCCGCCGCCGACCTTCATCTCGCTGGCGCTGGGTGGACGGATTTTCGTGGCCACGGGCGAAGGCGTTCCGGCCGAAGTCACCCTGGAAGGCCTGGACAGCGAACTGTTTACCCGCCTCGGGGCCCGCGACGAGCGCGTCATGATCCGCGCCGACGCCGATGTGCCGTACAATGACTTCATGACCGTCATGAACGATCTTCAGAGCCGGGGCTGGCTCCAGGTCGGCCTGATCAACGAAGACATCGAATAGGGGCCTGCCCCGATTTCAGACAGAGAGCCGCCCCGGTCACCGACCGGGGCGGTTTTCTTTTTGGCCTCATGCCGGCTCCAGAGGCCCGATGCCGTCCGCCTGCGCCTGGACGGTGAAGCGGGCGCGCTCCCGGGTCTGGAACTCCGGCGACAGGAGGGTCGTCACCCCCATCATCCGGCACTCGGCTCGCTCCGGCGTCAGGCTGATCACGAAGAAGCCCCGGGGCTCGAATTCACACCATTCCAGATCGGGGCTGGCGGCCACCGTCAGGTCGGCCATGGGTGCCCCGGGCAGCGCCCGCGAATAGGACGGCTGGGGACTGGAGATGGCGGTCGCCCCGAACTCCACTCCAACCCGGCCCTGATCATCGTGCAGATTGGACGCCCAGGCCGCGTGGCTGTCACCGGTCAGGACGATCAGACGGGCCTCGGCCTGGCGGACCTCAGCGTAGAGCCGGTCGCGTTCCGCCGGATAGCCGTCCCAGGCATCGAGATTGAGCGGAGCCTGAACCGCCCCCAGGGCCGCCATCTCACGCAGGCGGCGCTGCTGATAGTCGGCCAGGTCGGGCATGGCGGCCTCGATCGCGTCGGGTCCCACCGCCTCGATCAGATCGGGCACGACCAGCCGCGCCATCAGCACCTGATTGCCCAGCACCTGCCAGGTCGCGTCGTTGGCCATGGCCTCGCCCAGCCAGTCGAGCTGGGCCTGGCCCATCAGCCGGCGCTCCGGATCGTCCAGACGCGCGCGGTCGATCGTACCGTCCGGGGCGGTAATGTCTTCGTATTCCAGCTGGCGGGAGCGGGCGCTCAGCCGCGTCTCGATCATGTGCAGCACCGCCGCGCGCCCGAACCGGAACGAGCGCCGGACGGCCTCATGCAGGGGTGTTCCCGGTCGGGGGTCGCGGATCGGATTCCACTCCAGATAGGCCGTCAGGGCCGCCACCTTGCGCGCCGCCCAGTCGCCTTCGTCAGGATTGTGGTTCTGGGCCCCGCCTTCCCAGGGATCGTTCGTCACCTCGTGATCGTCAAAGGTCATGATCCACGCCGCCCGCGCATGGGCCGCCTGGGCCTGGGGATCGGCCTTGTGTTGGGCGTGACGCCGCCGATAGTCGGCCAGAGTCACGATCTCATGCGGCGGCTCGGGGATCCGGTTCAGTTCCAGCCCGGTCCGCATGCCGTAGTCCGAAGGGGCCGCGCCGTATTCATAGATATAGTCGCCCAGATGCACGACGGCATCGACCCGGTCGAGCTCGGCGATGGCCTGATAGGCGTTGAACCAGCCGCCCGGGTAGAGCGAGCACGAGGCCACGGCCAGCACGACCGCCTCGGTCGATTGCGCTGCGGGCAGAGTTCGGAAGCGACCGATGGGGGAGCGGGCCGCGGGCCGACCCGCCACGCTGAATCGATACCCATAGTCGCATCCCGGCTGCAGCCGATTGATGTCGACCTTCACGGTCCAGTCGCGTTCGGCGCTCGTCGCCACGGCGGCGAGGCCCGGCATCGTCGCCTCTGGTGGCCCCTCCTCCCACGGCCAGGCCTCGACCTGGACCGGAATGCTCACACCGGGCACCGGGTCGGCCGGCGTGATCCTCGTCCAGAGCACAGCGCCCTGGATCGTCGGATCCCCGGCTGCGACGCCATGAAGGAATTCGACCGGTCCCGCATAGGTCGGCGGCGGCGTCGCACACGCCGGCGTCGCCGCGCCCGCTCCCAACAATCCAAGCACCTGTCTGCGATCAATCTTCATGCTCGGCTCCTCGTGGGGTGGGCGTCGGTGTTGTTCGCACGACAGGCCGCCAATACAAAACCGTCACCCTCAGGCTTGTCCCAAGGGTCCATCGTGGTCCATCGGGGGACCGTGAACTGTCGCCGCACGCCGCTGCGGCGGAACCTTGGCCCCTCAGGACAGGCCCGAGGGTGACGGAGTGACATGGACGAGCCGACCGACCTGACCGACGACGAGCCGGATTTCATCGAGGCGCTGATCGTCGACCTCGGCCCCGAGGCGGTCGGCATGCGCCTGGACAAGGCCCTGGCGAGCGCCGCGCCGGAGCTGTCGCGTGCCCGCATCCAGGCTCTGATGGCCGAGGGCCGCATCACCTATCTGAATGAGGTCATCACCGATGCCTCGGCCAAGGCGCGCGCGGGTTTCTATCTGATCGCCGTGCCCGAGCCGCTGCCGGCAGAGCCACAGGCCGAGGCGATCCCGCTGACGGTCCTGTACGAAGACGCCGATCTGATCGTCATCGACAAGCCTGCCGGCATGACCGTCCATCCGGCCCCGGGCAACCAGACCGGCACTCTGGTCAACGCCCTGCTGCATCATTGCGGCGACAGCCTGTCGGGCATCGGCGGGGTGCTGCGGCCCGGCATCGTGCACCGGCTGGACAAGGACACGTCCGGCGTCATGGTCGCGGCCAAATCCGATGCCGCCCATCAGGGCCTGTCGGCCCTGTTCGCCCGCCATGATCTGGAGCGCCAGTATATTGCCCTGACGCGCGGCCTGCCGCGCCCGGCATCGGGCCGCATCGAGAACCGCATCGGGCGCTCCAATGCCGACCGCAAGAAGATGGCGGTACTGAAGACCTCCGGGCGTATCGCCGTCACCGACTATCGCAGCCAGGCGGCGTTCGGACCGCTTGAGCGCCCGCTGGCGGCGCGGGTGGCCTGTCGGCTGCAGACCGGTCGCACCCATCAGATCCGGGTGCATCTGGCCTCGGTGGGTGCGCCGGTGCTGGGTGATCCCGTCTATGGATCCGGGCCGCCGGCGCCGCTGGTGCGCGAGGCGATCCGTCAGGCCGGCCTGGGGCGACAGGCCCTGCACGCCGCCGTTCTGGGGTTCGTGCATCCGATCACGGGCGAGGCCCTGCGGTTTGAAACCGCCCTGCCGCCGGACATGGCGGCACTGGAATCAGCCCTGGCCGCACTCCCCGGCACCGCCTGACTTGCGCCGGTGCCACAGCCCGGCCAAGGTCGGGGTCCACGGAGTTCCCCATGCCGAAGTTCCTCTGGATCGCCGCCGCCCTGATCGCCCTGCCTCTGGCCGCCTGCAACGTCGGTGACGCCGGCACCGGCCACGACACCGCTGCCGACAGCGACAGCCCTGCGGGCGAAGGGGCCGCCGGAACGCCTGCGGGCGCGCCGGAAACCAGCAGCGGCGATGTGGCCGCCGAGACCCCGGTTCCCACCGCAGCCCCCGTGGCCCCGGCCTTCACCCGGCCCTATCCGGGCTCGCGGGTAGTGTCCGAAGTCCGTTCGCCGACGCAAGCCGACGGACTGATCACCTTCCAGACCGATGCCGACCCCGGAACCGTTGTCGCCTATTATCGCGAGCGCGCCGAAGAGGCGGGCCTGACGGCGCGCGCCGACATCACCATGGGCGACACCCGCCAGTTCGGGGCCGACAGCCGCGAGGGCAGCGAGCTGAGCGTCAGCATCACGCCCCAGGATCAGCTGTCGACGGTGACCGTAACCTGGGAAGGGGTGGCCGGATGAAACGCCCTGCAGCCACCCTCGCCCTGATGATGACGGCGGCGGCCTGTGCGCCGGTCGGGGCCCGGGTGGCCCCGGTCGCGACCCCGGCCCAGAGTCCGGCGGATCTCGGGGCCTATCTCGACGCCGAAACTCTGACCCGCCTGGGCCAGGCGACCCCGCTGCCGCCCGAGCCCGGCTCGGCCCAGGATGAGGCCGACCACCACGCCACCGCCGCCGCGCGGGTCGAGCCGGGATCGCCGCGCTGGACCCTGGCCCAGATGCAGGCCGAGATTTCGCCGGCCCTGGCGCTGGGCCATTTCGACTGTCCCCTGGGGACCCGCCTGTCCGAGGCCCCGCCGCCGGCGCTGGTGCGGCTGTTCAGTCGGGCGCTGGCGGACGTCTCGGCCTCGGCCCGGGTCGCCAAGGCTCGGGTGTTCCGCGCCCGCCCGTTCGTCGATGACCCGGCGGTCCAGACCTGTATCCGCGTCGATGACGGCTACCGGACCAACTCCTCGGCTCCGTCCAGCCACGCCACCGCCGGCATCGTCTTCGGCCTGATCATGGCGGATGCCGCGCCCGACCAGGCCGAGGCGCTGAATGTCAGGGGCCGCGCCATCGGTGAGAGCCGCCTGGTCTGTGGTCTGCACTATGCCGCCGACGTCACCGCCGGTCAGGCGCTAGGCTATCAGCTGTTCGAAGCCATCTCGGCCACGCCGGCCTATCAGGCCGACATCGCCCAGGCTCGGGCCGAACTGGCGGCGGCAAGGCGTCTGGGCCAGACCAATCCGACCTGCGCCGCCGAGCGGTTGGCACTGGGGCTGTCCGACTAGCCCCGGCCTGGACCCAGCAGCGGACCGTAAAGATCCGTTCGCCGATCCCGGAAGAAGCCCCAGGCGGCCCGGTGCCGGTCCAGGAAATCCAGGTCGAAGCTGTGCACCAGCACGCCCTCGTCGTCGCAACCCAGGCTTTCGACCAGATCACCGCGATGGTTGGCGATGAAGCTGTGACCATAGAAGGTCTGGCCGGCGGCGGTGACCTGTTCGTGACCGATCCGGTTGGCCCCGACCACCGGCACCACATTGGACACCGCATGGCCCTGCATGGCGCGCCGCCACGGCTCGGCGGTATCCAGCTCATGGTCATGGGGTTCGGTGCCGATGGCGGTCGGATACATCAGGACCTCGGCCCCCATCAGCATCATCGCCCGCGCCGTCTCGGGGTACCACTGGTCCCAGCAGATCCCGACGCCGACCCGCCCGTGGCGGGTGTTCCACACTCGAAAACCGGTATCACCGGGGCGGAAATAGTATTTCTCCTGATAGCCGGGACCGTCAGGAATATGGCTCTTGCGATAGACGCCCAGCGCCTCGCCGTCGGCATCCAGCATCACCAGGGAATTGTAATACTGTGGCCCGTCGCGCTCGAAGATCGAGACCGGAAGCGCCACGCCCAGTTCCTTCGCCACCGGTGCCAGCTGGACCACGCAAGGGTGCTCACGCCAGGGATGGGCGTGGGCGAACCAGTGCTCCTCCTGGCTGACGCAGAAGTACGGCCCCTGGAACAGTTCCGACGGCAGGATGACCTGGGCCCCGCGATCCGCCGCCTCGCGGATGAAGCCGATGGTCTTGTCGATATTGGCCTGAAGGTCGTCGCCATAGGAGGTCTGGATGGCGGCGACGGACATGTGGCGAGTCATCACGCAGGCTCCTGTTGCGAGATACAGTGAAACGACCCTCCCCCCGACAGGATCGCGGTCGACGGCAGGGCGATCACCTCTCGGTCGGTGAAGACGGACTCCAGGGCCCTGACAGCCATGGCTGCCGCAGCCTTGTCGCCATAGATCGGGACGATCACCGCGCCATTGGCGATGAGGAAGTTCATGTGGCTGGCCGGGGTCGGGCGCTCGTCCTCGTCGAAGACCAGGCCCGGGGACGGAACCCGCAAGACCGTCAGCCGTCGCCCGGCGGCATCGGTCATGTCGCTGAGCAGGCGCGCCGTCTCGTCATAGACCTCGGCGTTCGGGTCCTTGGGCCCCCACGCGACCGGACAGGCCACCACGCCGGGGGCCACGAACCGGGCCAGGTTGTCGACATGGCCGTCGGTGTGATCATTGAACAGGCCGTCTCCCAGCCACAGCACCTTGGCGGCTCCCAGGGCCTCGGCCAGTGCCGCCTCGGCCACCGCCTCGGTCCAGCCGGCATTGCGGTTCCGGTTCAGCAGGCACTGGCGGGTGGTCAGGAGGGTTCCGGCCCCGTCGTGGTCCAGAGCCCCGCCCTCCAGGATGAAATCGTGCCGGTCCAGGGGTGTGCCCGATGCCTGACTGATCTGGTCGGCGACCGTGTCATCGAATTCCAGTTCGTACTTGCCGCCCCAGCCGTTGAACCGGAAGGCCGCAGCCCGCCGGGACCCGGCCCCGAAGATCGGCCCGGTGTCGCGCAGCCAGATGTCGCCGAAACGGCCATCCACCACCTCGACCTCTGCCAGGTCTGCAAACCGGGCGCGGGCGTCGTCCAGAGCCTCTGCCTTGCCGACCAGCAGGCGCACGCGCTCACGACCTGGCCCGGCCAGGGCGCGGACCAGGGCCTGGACCTCGTCCTGCGCCGGTTCGAGGTTGTCTTCCCACAGCTCCGCGTGGCTGGGCCAGCCGACCCACATCGCCCGGTGCGGCGACCATTCGGCGGGGATGATGCCGCTCATCTCGGATGAATCCTCTCAGGTGGCCCGGCGCGACCAGATAGGGGGGCGATGCCGCCGCCGCAAGCCGCACAAACGAAAGGGGCGGAGCCCTGCGGCCCCGCCCCCTCGTTCGTCAGACTGGGCGTTGGTCCTAGAAGGCGACGCGCAGCGTGGCCGCGATCGAACGCGGGGCCCCGCGGTCGGCCGTACGGTTGCCCGATTCAGCCGTGCCGATGTTGCCCAGGTAACGCTCGTTGAAGAGGTTCTGGACGTTGATCTGCAGGTAGGTGCCTTCCATCAGGAAGTCGAGGTCCAGGCGACCGTCGAGATCGACGACCGTGTAGGACGGGGTCGATTCATCGTTGACCATGTTGGTCCAACGCTCGTCCACATAGCGAGCCTGGGCACCCAGGGTCCACGGACCGGCCTCGTACTCACCGCGCAGGGCCCACTGGAACTGCGGCACTTCCGGCAGTTCGTTGCCGGCCGTGGCGTTGAAGCCGCCCGAGGTGTTGGGGATGTCGGCCAGGATCTCGGTCTGGATCCACGAACCCGAGGCAAACACCGAGAAGGAGTCCGTCACCTGGTAGCCCAGCGAACCGTCGATGCCCCAGCGGTTGATGTCGCCGGCGTTGATCGAATAGGCGATCGTCGACAGGTCGGGCAGGGTTTCGAAGGCGCGAACGATGAAGTTCTCGAACTCAGCGTAATAGACCGAGGCCGACACGATCAGACCACCGGCGCCGTAGCGGTAGCCGGCTTCATAGTTGCGGCTGCGCTCAGGTTCCGGGCTGGCCGGAACACGGTCGTACAGGTCGTCGGTCCGCGGAGCCGACAGGTTTTCCGAGTAGCTGATGAAGGCGGTGTGGTCGGGGGCGAACTCCCACGACGCACCCACGTTCGGCAGGAGGGCGTCATAGTCGCGCTCGAACGACACCGGAGCACCGGCGGTCGCCGAAACGGCGGCGCTGACCAGCGGCGTGGTCGGACGCTGACGGGTACACCAAGCGTTGAAGGTGTCCGTCTGCCAGCAGTAGTTGTTCAGCTGGCGGCTGAAGTAAGGGGCGCGCAGACCCAGGTTGACACGAACCGTGTCGTTCAGGAAGCGACCGTTATATTCCACCGCGAACTGGTTCAGGGTGGCGATCGACTGGCGGTTACGCTCCTGGAAGACGTCGCCGTCCAGCGTCAGCACCTGACGGCCGTTGCCGTCCTTGCCGCCGAACCAGCTGTCCCAGTTTCCCGACAGGTCCAGATAGCCGAACTCCGAGGTCTGGCGGTGGTTACCGCGGTCCCAGGTGTAGGCGAAGCGGACGCGGTGATCGTCGTTGATGTCCCAGATCAGCGAGGAGTTGACGCTGTAGCGACGGGTGTTGGTGTTGGACGGCGAATACAGCTTGATCCGGTCCAGAAGGTCACCGTCGCCGTTCAGGTCAACGCCGGTGGCCAGCGGCAGGGCCGAGTTGAAGAAGGAGCCCTGGAGGCGCTGGTCGCGCTCTTCGACGTTGGTGATGCCGCCGCCATTGGCCAGAACGTACTGGAACGTCGGGTCGACCGTCAGGGTCAGGCTGTCGCTCAGGTGGAAGCGCGACTGGCCGCGGATGCTGCCCGTGTTCGAGGGGTTGACCGAGAACATGTAGTAGTTGCTGCAGCCCGGGTTCAGGCTGCTGCTGGCCTGATCCTGACGAGTCAGGTTGACGCCGGCCAGGAGGGTACAGCTGGTCGAGTTGGCCGTCGAAGAGAAGTTGCCGGTCAGGTTGAAGGCATCGACGCTTTCGCGGGTCTGCGGGAACTGGTTGCGGTTCTCGTTGTAGTGCAGCGACACCGAGACGAAGTCACCGTTCTGGCCGATCGGCTGCCAGATGCGGGCGTTGTACTGGTCCTTCTGGACGCCACCGGCACCGAAGAAGTGGTCATATTCGGTGTGCGAATAGGCCGCCCACATGCGGGTGCCCCACGGACCGATCTCGCCGGTCTCGCCCATCAGGAAGATGCGGCGATAGTTGAAGGAGCCGACCGAGGGCTGGATGATGAAGCCCAGGTCCGCAGCCGGACGGCGCGTGACCATGTTGATCGAGCCGCCGGTGGCCGAGGCGGTCGGGCTGTCGACGTCGGTCGAGCCCTGATTGACGCCGACGCGCTCAATCAGTTCCGGGTCCAGCTGCTGGTTCGAATAGATGGCGTAGTTGCCGGTGTCGTTCAGCTGGATACCGTCCAGGTTCAGCGACACGCGGGCCGAATCGAAGCCGCGGACCGTGATGTCGCCGCCCGAGGAGCCGTAGGCGTCGCTGTTGGAGAAGGTCACACCCGGCAGGATGGCGATCGAGGCCAGGACGCTCTGGCCGGGCTGCTGGCTTTCCAGATACTCGCCGGTCAGGGTCGAACGGGCGCGGGTAACGGTTTCTTCCACCGCCAGGCCGTCCACGTTGGACGGGCCGCGCTGGCCGGTGACCACGACTTCAGCGACGGTGTCGGCTTCAAAGGACTCCGAGCCGGTGGACTGGGCCGAAGCGGCCGTTGCCATCAATACGCCGCCGACGAGCGCGGTCGACGCCCACATGGCTCTCTTGAGATTGTTCATTTCTGTGATCCCCGAGGGTGTTAAGGCCGATGGCCGAATTGTGGCCGTTTTCAGTCTGGCCGTTGGTATGGGGCGCGTTTAGGAGGGAGTCTAGAAGAGAAGGCGACAGGTTCGTGACAGATGCGTGACAGTGGCCGGGCGTGGCATGGAGGTGACACCCTTCGCCTGGTTGGTGTAGAGGCCGCGCGATGGGGTCTGACGCATCCATATCCGAGCCGATCACAGCCGCCGGGCGATCACGGGCCCATGACCCCTGGCTTGTTTTTCTGTGGCTGTCGCTTGCCCTGACCCTGGTGCGGCTGGTCGCGCTGTTCCTGACCCCGCTTGAGCTCTATCCCGACGAAGCCCAGTACTGGCTGTGGTCGCGCGACCTGGCCTTCGGCTATTATTCCAAACCGCCGATGCTGGCCTGGCTGATCGCCCTGACCACCGGAATCGGCGGGAGTGCCGAGCCCTGGGTTCGTCTGTCCTCCCCGCTGTTGCATGCTGCGACGGGCCTGATCCTCTTCCGGGTCGGGCGCCGGCTCTATGATGACCGCACCGCCTTCTGGGGCGGGATTCTCTATCTGCTCATGCCGGGGGTGCAGCTGTCGGCCGGCATCGCCTCGACCGATGCGCCGCTGCTGTTCTTCGCCTCCCTGGCCCTGTGGGCCTATGTGGCGTTCCAGGACCGGCCATCGGCGCGCACGGCGCTGCTGGCCGGCCTCGCGCTCGGCGGGGCCTTCCTCAGCAAATATGCCTCGCTCTACCTGCTGATCGGCGTCGGCCTGCACCTGTTGAGCACGCCCGAAGCCCGGCGGGGCTGGTCGCCGCTGCGCATCGCCAGCGCCCTGATCGGCCTGGCCGTCGTGGCCGCACCCAATCTGGTCTGGAACGCCCTCAACGACTTTTCGACGGTCGCCCACACCGCCGCGAATGCCGACTGGAACCTGTCGAACCTGTTCCATCCCCTGGAGGCGCTCGAGTTTCTGGTCTCCCAGACCATGGTGCTGGGACCGGTCCCCCTGGCCGTCATTCTGATCGGGGCGACCCGGTTCCTGATGGGACGCCTGGTCCTGCCGGGGTCGGATCGGCTGTTGCTGGCCTTCGTCTTGCCGCCGCTGATTCTCGTCTTCATCCAGGCCCTGCTGTCGCGCGCCAATGCCAACTGGGCGGCCGTGGCCTATGCGCCGGCGGTGGTCCTGGCCGCGGCCTGGCTGTTGCGCTGGGCCGGGCGGCGCTGGCTGATCTGGGGTGTCGCCTTCCAGGCCGGTCTCGCGGCACTGGTGCTCATACTGGCGACCTGGCCGACGCTGGCCGATCAGATCGGCCTGGGCGGGTCCTTCAAGCGCGTGCGCGGCTGGGAGGTCGGGGCCGAGCGGATTCTGGCGGCGGCCGATGCCCACGGACCGGGGATCGTCATCGCGACGGATGATCGCTTCCTCTATAATTCGCTGGCCTATTACGGTCGAGAGCGCCTGGCCGAGCCGGACGCTCCGGGCCTGACGATGTGGGTGCGTGAGGCCCATGCCCAGAACCAGGCCGAGGCCGTCGATCCCCTGACGGTCGATCAGGGCCGGCGCGTGCTGATGGCCTCGATCGAGACCCGATTCCGGCCTGAATTCGTCGCCGATTTCACCCGCTTCAGCGGCTGGACCGACGCCTCGGTCCGGCTGGACCCCACGCGCTCCCGCGACCTGGCCGTCGGCCTCGGAGAGGACTTCCGACCCCAGCCCCGGGATCCTGAAACCGGTCTGCCGGTTCCGGTCAGCCCCACACAGCCCTGAGCCGGGCAGCGCGGCGACAACCGGTGGCATAGGCCTGATAGTTCGCCGGGTTTCGTCGAGCGTAGTCCTGGTGATAGGCCTCGGCCGGCCAGAACCTCCGGGCATTGACGACCGGCGTGCGAAATCGCGTCTCGCCCAGCTCGGCCGCCGCCGCGCGGCGCGACGCCTCTGCGATCGCCCGCTGATCCGCCGTGACATGAACGCCGGCCACATAGGTCGGCCCCTGATCACAGAACTGGCCGTCGGGGTCGGTCGGGTCAATCATGCGCCAGAAGCGATCGACCAGCTGGCGGTAGCTGATCCGCCCGGAATCATAGGTCACGCGCACCGCCTCGACGTGACCGGTGCCGCCGGCCACGACCTGGCGATAGGTCGGGTTGTTCACCCGCCCGCCGGTAAAGCCTGATGTGGCCTCGATGACCCCCGGTATCGCCTCAAAGCCATGCTCGATCGACCAGAAACACCCACCGGCGAAGATGGCTGTCCGCGCCTCGCCGCGCAGCGGCGGAACCTCGCGCCGGGGCTGGGCATGACTGTCCGCACAGGCCGACAGCACAAGGATCGCCGCAATGGAGGATGCCGCCTGACGAAGGGGGTGCCGGGTGTTGATCATATCCTCCTATACGCCTCGAGGTCGAACATGGATGCGCCGCTTGCCTTTGCCGCTGGCCCGGACTAGAGATCGCGCCCTCGCTCGCCCGGCCCGGTCTTTCGACCGCCCGGTGCCCCCAATAAGGAGAGGTGGCAGAGTGGTTGAATGTACCGCACTCGAAATGCGGCGTGCCTGCAAGGGTACCGTGGGTTCGAATCCCACCCTCTCCGCCATCGTTTAGTCCGCCAGCGAACCCGCATTCCGGTGGACTCTGCGCGGGAGACGGACGCCGGCCGCGGCCTGACCTCAGGCGTATTCGTCCGCCCAGCCCTGGATGACGTCATAGCCCTCGTGTCGGGCGACCCGAAGGGCGCTTTCATAGGTGGCATATCCGCCGGGACGGCGCTGGCGCGCGCCGTCCTCGCGCCGCAGCTCAATGTGGAACTCCACATTGTCACTGTCGCTGAGTGGCACACGCCGGATGATACGGGCTCCGTCCATAGCGGGGCGGATTAAAGGCACACCATTGGTATGTGAGCAAGCCCCTTGCGCGCCCTGCGAGAAAAGTCGCTTGATTTCCGTCACATGCGCCAGGGCAGTGGCGACCCCGGGGTGACTCGAACACCCGACCTCCGGTTTAGGAAACCGCTGCTCTATCCTGCTGAGCTACGGGGCCGTGACCGGGCCTCTTTAGCCGCAGCACGCTCATGAAGCCAAGCCTCAAGCCGCTCCCGAAATCGCTCGAACGGACGCCGCACGGCGACGACCGCAAGCCGGTGCCGAAGCACCGCAGAGCGTCGCAACTGATCCCTGAACGCCGCTTGCGCGTCGACAGAGGATGCGTGACCCATGAAACCCTCCAAGTCCATGATGCCAAGGGTTGAGCGTAGCTGTCAGAAATGAGGATTATCTAAATCTCGAGCCCACGCCAGATTGTGGTTAATCTGTCTTTAGATACAGCATCTTGTAGGGAACAAAGGCGGAAGACGACGGTGTCAGCGATTCGGACGTGATTCGTTCCGGGCGTGTTCCCGGATCGCGACGGCAGCCTTAACTGGGCCGACGGGGCGGCCGGCTCGGGTTGAATTGTCTGATGGCGTGGCGCTGGCCGCCACCCATGATCGGGGCCCGTGGGAACGCCGGGGGCTTTTGCATGCGCTCTCGCGCCCGTCCGCGTCCAGACTTGGCTGGCGTCAAGCGGGTTGCCGCGCGCGGGCGCGCGCGATGTCGGCGAGGGAGGCGGCCATGGGCGGACCTTACAAGGCGCACGTGCGCCTTTGGCCAAGGCGCACGGTTCGTTGTGTGTTCCCCCTATTTCCGGCGCAAACCCTTGGAACGATTGGTGGGTGATGTAGGGCTCGAACCTACGACCCGCTGATTAAGAGTCAGCTGCTCTACCAACTGAGCTAATCACCCGGAACCATCGTCTCCGGCAAC
>Ga0209573_1003497_pt1 | contig 17105 bp, 15 predicted proteins | sample TNRBio252014_DNA_FD_185870 | JGI IMG/M metagenome (GOLD analysis project Ga0209573, IMG submission 185870) | Wastewater treatment Type I Accumulibacter community from EBPR Bioreactor in Madison, WI, USA - TNR Reactor_6/25/2014_ DNA (SPAdes)... | ecosystem: Engineered > Bioreactor > EBPR >...
CCGAGCTGGACGGCGCAACCAAGGTGCTGACCACAGCGCAGGGTCGCATCGAGGCGCCCAAAGTTGTTTTTGCCACAGGCGGTTACACCGGCCCGCTGGTGCCACGCCTGCGTCGCGCGATGATGCCGATTGCCACCTATGTGATGATGTCGCAGGCCGCGCCTGACCTGCTGGCCAGCGCGATCCAGACCCGCATGGCGATTGGTGACGACCGCCGCGCGTCCGATTATTACCGGCTGGTCGAGGGCGGCGCGCGGCTGCTCTGGGGCGGGCGGATCACCACGCGGGCCGCCGATACGCCCGGCATCACCCGCGAATTGCGCGCGCAGATGGTCGGCACCTATCCGCAACTGGCGCCCCTGCAGATTGAACTCGCGTGGTCCGGCCTGATGGCCTATGCGACGCACCGCATGCCGCAGGTCGGCCAGTTGCAGCCGGGTGTCTGGCATTGCACCGCCTTTGGCGGCCACGGGCTGAACACCACGGCGATTGCCGGCACGGTCACCGCCGAGGCCATTCTGGGCGCCTCGGACCGCATCGCGCTGTTTGCCCCCTATGGGCTGGACTGGGCCGGGGGGGGCGCCGGGCTGGCGGTGGCGCAGGGCACCTATTGGGCGCTGCGCGTGCAGGACTGGTGGCGCGAGCGGGCGGCAGCATGAGCGCTGTCCTTGCCGGGTTTCTGTCCGGCCTCAGCCTGATCGCCGCCATCGGCGCGCAGAACGCCTTTGTGCTGCGGCAGGGGCTGAAGCGTCAGCATGTCGGGCTGGTCGTGGCGCTCTGCGCCGGATCGGATGCGATCCTGATCGTGCTGGGGGTGGCGGGCTTTGCCACCGCGGCCGAGGCCCTGCCCTGGCTGGTGCCGGTGATGCTCTGGGGGGGCGTGGCCTTTCTGACGGTCTACGGCGCGCTGCGGTTTCGCGCCGCGCTGCGCGGCGGCGAGGCGCTGGCGGTCGGGGCAGGGGCCGAGGTGCCGCTGGCCCGCGTGGCACTGACCTGCCTCGCCCTGACCTGGCTGAACCCGCATGTCTATCTCGACACGCTGGCGCTGCTGGGCGCGCTGTCGGCGCAATATGCGCCGCAGGAATGGGCCTTTGGTCTGGGCGCCGTGCTGGCCTCGGGCGTGTTCTTTGCCGGTCTCGGCTATGGCGCACGGTTTCTGGCGCCGCTGCTGGCCCGGCCCGGCGCCTGGGTGGTGGTCGAGGCGCTGATCGGCGTGGTCATGTGGGCCATCGCCGCCTCGCTGGTGATGCAGGCGCTTTAGGGCGCCGGGCGGCCCCGATGCTGCACCTGCGCGGGGTGCATTTGCATCATACCTGCCCCGTGGCAAACGTGTTTCTATGATCCCTGAATTCACAACAACAGGGAGACGGCCCGTGTCACATTGGCTTGCAAGAACCGCTTTTGCCGCGTCGCTCGCACTGGGCGCACCGGCCTTGGCGCAGGATATCCTGATCGGCATTCCCAGCTCGCTCTCGGGCGTGGTGGGCGTTGCCGACCACGGCGACTGGATGAACGGCGTCAACATGGCGGTCGAGGCGATCAACGGCGCGGGCGGCGTGAACGGCCGGATGCTGCGCACCGAGGTCGTGGACATCGACCTGCTGTCGCCCGAGGGCACGGTCGGCGCCATCCAGACCCTGAACGCACGCGGTGTGCATGCGATTGCGTCCGCCTTCATCATCATCCCGCAGCCCGCGATGGATGCGGCGGCGGTGACCGGCGTGCCCTATCTGCACGGCAATACCTCGCTGGCCTCGGTCGATCTGGTGGCGCAGAACCCGGAACGCTATCGCAACATCTTCATGATCGACCCCGATGAAACCTGGTATGGCTATGGCTTCATCCGCTATCTGGACCGGCTGGCGGCCTCGGGCCAGTGGACGCCCGCCAACAACCGCATCCATATCGTGCACGAACAGATCGCCTATACGCAGGTGATTTCGCAGGCCGCGCAGCGCGCCATCGCGGAATCGAACGGCACCTGGGAACTGGCGCAGGTCACCGACATCCAGTTCCCGGTGCAGGACTGGACCCCGGTCATCGCCGCGCTCAAGGACGAGGGCGCGGGCGTCATCTTCATCAGCCACTGGATCGCGGCGGAACTGGCGGCCTTTGCCCAGCAATTCGCCTATGACCCGGTGCCCGACAGCCTCGTCTATCTGCAATACGGGCCCAGCCAGCCCGAATTCCTCGAACTGGCGCGCGGCGCGGGCGAGGGGATGATCTGGGGCACCGTGCTGGGCACCCCCCGCACCGACGAAGGCACCGCCTTCCGCGAGGCCTATATGGCGCTGCATGGCGACAACATGGGCGAAGTCTATACCTCGTCGGGCTGGGACACCGTGCAGATGCTGGCGCAAGTCTGGGCCACCACCCCGCCCGAGGATTTCGACGCCGTCGGCCGCGCCATCCGCGCGCTGCGGTACGAGGGGATCTCGGGCACCTATACCTTTGACCGCGCGCAGCAGCGCCCGCTCAACTATCCGTGGGAAACCGACACCCTCGCCGATGGCATCCCGCATCTGATCTATCAGGTGCAGGACAACCAGCACACGATCATCCTGCCGGCCGAACTGGCCGAGGCCGAATACCGCGCCCCGCACTGGGCGCAGTAATCCCCCAGGGCGGCGCCCGACCCGGCGCCGCCCCCCTCTTTCCCCCTGACAAAACCCGCCAGCGAGGCCCCATGTCCGCGCCTTCGTCGATCTTTGCCTGTTCGGACGTGAACCTGACCCTGGGCGGGCGGCAGATCCTGCGGGATGTCGGCCTGCACGTCAGCCGGGGCGAGGTTCTGGGCCTGATCGGCCCGAACGGCGCGGGCAAGACCAGCCTGTTCGAGGTGCTCTCGGGCCGCTATGTGCCGCAAAAGGGCCGGGTGGTGCTGGACGGACAGGATGTCTCGAAACTGGGTCTGGTGCAGCGCAGCCGTCTGGGACTGGCCCGCACCTTTCAAAGTCCGGTGGTCCCCGGCGCGCTGACCGTCGCCGAGACCTTTCGCGCCGCGCGCAAGGCCTATGCGCCGCACCGCTCGCGGCACGAGGCCGAGTGGGCCGCGCGGCTGGTCAATCTGATGGTGCCCTGGGACCGGCCGACCGCCAGCCTCGACACCTTTGACCGGCGCAAGATGCTGCTGGCCTGCCTGATGCTGCGACGCCCAAAGGTGTTGCTGATGGACGAACCGGCCTCGGGCCTGATCAACACCGAAATCGACGAACTGGACCTGCTGCTTCGCACCCTTGTCGATGAATACCATCTGGCGGTGATCGTCATCGAGCACCGGCTGGAACTGCTCGAGGCCTTGGCCGACCGGGTGACCGTGCTCAATCTGGGCGAAGTGATCGCCGAGGACACGCCCGAGGCCGTGTTCCGCAACCCCGCCGTGCGCGCGGCCTATTTCGAGGGCGCGGAATGAGCGTGGTGCTGGAGATCAACGACCTGTCCGCCGGCTATGGCCCGCTGCGGGTGCTGCACGAGATCAACCTCTCGGTGCAGCGCGGCGAGCGGCTGGCGATTGTCGGCCTGAACGGCCACGGCAAGACGACGCTGTTTCGCGCCATCACCCATCTGGTCGGCTGGCAACGCGGCTCGATCCGCTTTGACGGCACCGAGATCGGCGGCGCCCGGTCTTTGGGCGAGGGGCGGCGCACGCCGGGCATCGTTCGGCTGGGCGTGGCGATGACGCCGCAGGGCGACGCGATCTTTCCCGGCCTGACGGTGCGCCAGCATCTCGATTGCGGGGCGTGGTCGCGGCGCGCGTGGAAGGAACGGGCAAAGCGGCGCGAGGCGATCTTTGACCTCTTTCCCCCCCTGCGCAAACTGGAAAACACCGTGGTCGGCACGCTGTCCGGCGGCGAGCGGCGCATGGTCAGCGTCGGGCGCGCCCTGATGACCGAGGCGCGGCTCTACCTGATCGACGAGCCCAGCCTTGGCCTCGCGCCGATCATCAGCCAGCGCGTCGTCGCGGCCCTGCGCGAGATCGACGTGATGGACGGCGCGATGATTATCGCGGAACAGAACGTCAGCCTGCTGGATGGCCAGGTCGACCGGATGATCGGCATGCACGCCGGAAGGTTGCGCGGCGATGTCGGCCATGTGGAGTTGGGCTGATGGACCTTGCGATGATCGTCTATGCCCTGAACCTCAGCGCGATCTACGCGCTGCTGGCGATCGGGATTTCGCTGCTCTGGTCGTCGATCGGCATGATGAACATGGCGCATGGCGCCAGTTTTGCCGTCGCGGGCTATGGCGCGCTGGTGGCGGGTGACCTGCTGCTGCCGGGCATCAACGCGGCGCTGCAGGGCTCGGCCTTGCTGCCCTTGGTGACCTTTGTCGTGCTGCTGGCCGCCGGGGTGGGCAGCGGCGCGCTGTTTGGCGTGCTCATCTATCTGCTGGCCTTCCTGCCGATCCACGACAAGGCGAATTTCGCCGTGCGCGGGCTGATCGTCACGCTGGCGATCAATCTGGCGACGGTGCAGGCGCTGCTCTGGTGGTTCGGGCCGCGGCAACAGGCACTGCCCAATATCTTCGGCTTTGGCCGCCTCAACCTCCTGGGCGTGCCGGTGCGCTATGATCAGGCGGCGACGATTCTGGCGACGGCGGTTCTGCTGAGCGTGGTGCTGTCGTGGCTCCGGCTCAGCCGCAAGGGGCTGGAGATCCGCGCGATGATGCAGAACGCCGAGGGCGCGGCCCTGTCGGGGATTTCCGTGCGCCGCACCGCGCTGCCGGTGATGGCGGTGACCGGCGCGATGGCCGGGGCGGCGGCGGTGCTGTTGTCGCAGACGGTCTATGTCAGCCCCGGCGCGGGCGCGATGCCGCTCATCAAGGGCATGATCATCGCGCTGCTGGGCGGCCTCGGCTCGGTCCCCGGTGCGGCGGTGGCGGCGCTGCTGATCGGCGCGCTCGAGGCGGCGACCGGGGTGATCCCCTTCCTTGGTCAACGCATGGTGCTGCTGGTGCAGTTCGGCTTCATCATTCTGGTGCTGATCATCCGCCCGCGCGGCATCGGCGGCCTGCTGGACGAGACGCGCAAATGACCAAAGCCATTGCTCCTGTCTTTCACCGCGTCGGCAACCGTCGGCATGAATATGTGCTGGTGCCGCAGGGGGGCGATGTCTGGCGCCGCGCCCGGCTGCCCGGTGTCGGGCGGCACTGGCTGAACTGGCGCGGCACCTACAACCCGCGCACCCTGCAGCGCGAGCGTCGGCTGGCCGACAAGCGCCCGCTGTGGTGGCTGCTGGGTCTGGGCGGGCTGTCGGCAGTGGCGCCCTTCCTGCCCGACACCCTGCTGCAAGTCGCCGTGATCTTTGCCGTTTTCGCCGCGATCAACGTCATCTGGACGCTCATCATCGGCGCGGCGGGTATCCTGTCCTTTGCCACGATGGCGACGGTCGGCCTTGCCGGTTACGCGGCGGCGGCGGCGAATGTGTTCTGGGGCGTTCCCTGGCCGCTGATGTTCCCCATCGGCATTGCCGTCGGGCTGGTCACCGGCGGGCTGTTGGCCTTGCCCTCGACCCGCATCGACGGGCTCTACTATGCCCTTCTGACCATCGGTCTGGCCGAAATCTGCCGCGTCTCGATCAGCCAGATCCGCGCGCTGGCCCCGGCGAACAGTTCCATCAACAACGTCGGCAGCTTCATCCCGCAGGACTGGTATCTGCAGCGCCCCGGCCTGCTCCTGGGCTTTGCCACCGCGATGGGCCTGTTGCTGCTGGCGCTCTTGATGTTCCGGCTGGTCAATTCCGAACGGCTGGGCCTGCAACTGCAAGCCGCACGCGAGGACGAGGAATTTTCCGAGGCCGTCGGCATTGATTACAAACGCGCGCGCATGGCGGTGTTCCTGCTGGCCTCGGCGGCGCTGGGCTTCATTGGCGCCTATTACGCGATGCTCTACCGCTCGATCTCGCTCAGCGTGTTCTCGCTGGACCAGATGCTTCTGATGTTCGCCATGATCGTCATCGGCGGCATGGGACGGGCCGAGGGCGCGGTGATCGGCACCGCCATCGTCGTAGTGATCGACCGCGCGCTGATCGACCTCGGGCCGCTGCGCATTATCCTGATCGCCGGGGTGATGATCGCCGTCACTCTGACCACCCATCGCGGGCTGGCCGATGCCCGCCAACAGTTCCGCGCCTGGCGCAACCGCATCAAATCCGAACGCCGCGCCGCGCGCACCCGCAAGGGAGGAGACGTCATGCCCGAAGAGGCCACCGAAATCGCCGACCGTCAGCTTCACGCCTATCGCCGTTTTGACAAGCGCCTTCGCGACCGGCTGAAGGACATGGTCACGCCCGAGTTGATCGCCGAACACGCCGCCGCCCCCCTGGGCCCGCATTCCGACGCGCTGTCGCGGGTGCTCAACTATTTCCGCCGGGGCGAGATGCCGGACAAATACGCCATCCTGCAGGACGGCCCGCCCGAGGCCTGGGTCTATTCCGTGCTCGCGCTGTCGGGCGAACCCGGCATGCCGCCGCGTGTGGTCGATGACCGCAGCTATGCGACGCGCGACGAGGCCTATCACGCGGTGTTCCTGCTGCGTGTGAACGATCTGTTGGAAAGCTGACCCCATGGCAAAACATCGTCTCTATGGCTATTGCGCCCCCTGGTCGGTGAAACCGGGCGATGCGATGCGCTTCATGGTCTCGGGCGAGGGCGTGACCGAGGCCCGCGCCACGCTGGTCCGGCTGATCCACGGCGACGAAGACCCGGCTGGCCCCGGGTTTGTCGAAGAGGTCGTCGCGGGTCATGTGCCCGACCTGCTGCATGTGCGCCGCCAGTTCACCCAAAAGGGCAGTTTCGCCGAGGTCGCCGGGTTTGAAACCCGCGATCCGGTCGGCGGCAGCTTCACCGTGGCCGCCTTCATCTGCCCCACCGCGCCGGGCGGGCGGCGGCAGGTGCTGCTGGGGCGCTGGGATATCTTCGGCTCAAAGGGCTGGGCGCTGGGCATCACCCCTGAGGGGCATCTGGAATTCTGGCTGGGCAATGGCTCGGACGTCGATCAGGTCACCGCCGAGGTGCCGCTGATCCCGAAAACCTGGTATTTCGTCGCCGCCAGCTATGACGCCGCCAGCCGCACCGCACGACTGGTGCAACTGGGCAAGGTCGGGCGCTATAACGGCCATCTGGGCCCGGTCGTGCCCTATGATTACGACAGCGTGGTCTCGGCCCGGCTGTCACTGGCCCCGCTGGCCGCGCCTGCCGAGGCGCCCTTCCTCTGGGCTGGCGCCAGCGACTGGAACGACATGCGCGGGCGGCATGTGGCGACGCTCTATAACGGCAAGATCGACCGCGCCGGGGTCTGGGACCGCGCGTTGGACGCGGACGCCCTGCGGGCGCTGTCGGGCGGCGCCTTTGACCCCGCGGGCGCGGTGGCGCTGTGGGATACCACGGCGGGCTATACCGACACCGGCATCGGCGACACCATTCTGGACCTTGGCCCGCATGGCCTGCACGCCGAGGGGGTCAACCGCCCGGTGCGCGGCATGACCGGCTGGAACTGGGCCGGGCGCGATGATAGCTACCGCCTCAACCCCGGCCAATACGGCGGCGTGCATTTCCACGACGACGCGCTGACCGATTGCCGCTGGGAACCAACGCTGGACTGGACGGTGCCGGACGGCCTGCGCAGCGGGGTCTATGCGCTGAAACTCACCAGCGACGGCGCCGAGGATCACGTCCCCTTCTTCGTGCGCGCGGCAAAGCCCAAGGCGCCGATAGCCGTGCTGATGAGCACCTTCACCTATCTCGCCTATGCCAACGAACACCTCGCGTATGAGGCGCCGATTGCGCAGGCGATCACCGCACACACGCCGATCCTGACCCGGCGCGACATCGATTTCGTCAAGCTGGCCGAATTCGGCCTCAGCACCTATGACCACCACAGCGACGGCGCGGGCTGCTGCTATTCCAGCTATCTGCGGCCGATCCTGAACATCCGCCCGCGTTACCGTTCATCCGCGATGGGCTTCCCCTGGGCCTTGCCCGCCGATCTGTCGCTGATCTGGTGGCTGGAAACCTCGGGCTATGAGTATGAAATCCTCACCGACCACGACCTGCACGCCGAAGGTGTCGCCGCGCTGGCGCCTTACCGCACCGTCATCAACGTCACCCATCCGGAGTATTATTCCGAACGCATGATGGACGCGACCGAGGATTACCTGACGCAGGGCGGGCGGCTGATCTATGCGGGCGGCAACGGCTATTACTGGGTCTCGGGCCTGCGCGAGGGCGCGCCCGAAATCATGGAGGTGCGCAAGCTCGACACCGGCTCGCGCGCCTGGCAAGCCGAGGCGGGCGAGGGCTATCTGGCCTCAACCGGCGAACGCTCGGGCCTCTGGCGTTCGCGCGGGCGGGCACCGCAAAAGATCGTCGGCATCGGTTTCACCGCCGAGGGGATGGACCGCTCGACCCATTTCGAACGCATGCCGGAAAGCTTTCACAAACGCGTCGCCTGGATGTTCGAGGGCATCGGCGACCATGAGAAAATCGGCGATTTCGGCCTGGGGCTGGGCGGCGCCGCCGGGATCGAGATCGACCGCTACGACCTCGCCCGCGGCACGCCGCCGCACACCATGCTGCTGGCGATGGCCGAGGGGTTCTCCGACAATTACCCGCTGGTCAGCGAGGAAATCACCTATGCCTTCCCCGGTCGCGGCGGCACGCAGGACCCGCAGGTGCGCTCGGACGTGACCTTCTTTTCCACCGCCCATGACGGCGCCTGCCTCGCCATCGGCTCGATCGCCTGGTCGATGGCGCTGCCGATCAACGGCGGGGAGAACAACGCCGCCACCTTCATGCGCAACGTGCTGGATGCCTTCATCAAGCCCGGCGCGCTGCCCGGTGCCGCCTTTGTCGGCGAGGAGAAACTGTGGCGTTGACTCAGCCGCTCGCCGCCGCCTACGCTGACCCCACACCAGAGGGGCGGGCGATGCGCGACGGCGTCGGTTTGCAGGCCTTCAGCCAGTTCATCGGCGCGCTGCACGAGGCGCGGCGCGAACGCGACGGCCCTGACCTGCTGTCATGGGCCGCTGCCGAACTGTCGCAAAGCGTCGGCTTTGATGCGGCCTGGTGCGGCTGGGCCGACATGATGCCCGCCGAGGTCGAGATCATCGGCACCACACTTTACAACCTGCCCGCCGACTATGTCGCCTTCTGGAACGGCATCCGCAGCGATGATCTGCTGGCCGCCGATGTGCAGGCGATGAAGGCGCAGGGTCGCCAATGGGCGCAATATGACCGCACGGGCGAGCGCCACACCGACGGCATGATCGCGCTGTCCGACCGCTATGGACTCGACAAACTGTCGGTCGTCACCCGCAAGGTCGATCCCCTGCGCCCGCAACTGTTCCTGTCCGCCTATCGCAGCGGCACCGGCGTTCGGGCGCTGTCCGAGGCCGATCTGACCTTTATCGCCTGCGCGCTGGACCATCTGCAAGGCGCGCTCGACCAGCACCATGACCGCGAGGATGCGGCGCTGCGGCTGTTGGTCGATCACCGGGGGCGCCCGGTCGCGGGCTCGGCCTCGGCGCTGGAACTCTGGGCGCGCTGGCCGGTGCGCCCGCGTGACCCCGAAGGCTTTGGCCCGCTTGTCGAGGCGCAGGGCCTGCAAGTGGTCAGCCAGCCGACGCCGGTGGCGGGCGGCCATGTGCTGACCGAACTCAGGCTGGTGCCGCAGCGCGCCTCGGACAAGCTGTCTGCGCGCGAACGCGAGATCGCCGACCTGATCGCGCTGGGCCAGACGCACAAGGAAATCGCCCGCTCGCTGGGGCTGGCACCGGCGACGGTGCGCAACCAGACGGCGCGGATCTATGACAAGGTCGGGGTCTCCAGCCGTGCCGCGCTGACCCGGGCCATAGTGTCCGACACGTGAAAGGTTTGCCGCATGGCGACGGGTTTTTATTTCGACGAACTGTGCCTGTGGCACCAGCAGGGGCCGCATGCACTGGTGATGCCGGTGGGGGGCTGGGTGCAGCCGCCCTCGGGCACCGGATTCCCGGAATCGCCCGACACCAAGCGGCGGTTCAAATCCCTGATGGATGTCAGCGGCTTGACGGCAAGGCTGGCACTGGCCTCGGCCCCGCCGGCCAGCCGCGAGGACCTGCTGCGCGTGCATCCCGCCGCCTATCTCGACCGGATCAAGACCCTCAGCGACGCCGGCGGCGGCGAGGCGGGCGAGGGCGCGCCCTTTGGCCGTGGCAGCTATGAAATCGCCGCGCTGTCCGCCGGGCTGGCCAAGCACGCGCTGGCCGATGTGCTGGCGGGCAAGGTGCGCAACGCCTATGCCCTGACCCGCCCGCCCGGCCACCATTGCCTGCCCGATCTGGGCATGGGGTTCTGCCTGATGGCGAATATCCCGGTGGCGATCGAATCCGCCCGCGCCACCCATCCCGGCCTGCGCGTCGCCGTGCTGGACTGGGACGTCCACCACGGCAACGGCACCGAGGCGGTCTATCTGGACCGCGCCGATACGCTGACCATCTCGATCCACCAGCAGGGCTGCTATCCGCCCGGCTTGGGCGCGGCGGCCAACCGGGGCCGGGGCGCCGGGCTGGGCTTCAACCTCAATGTCGAGCTGATCCCCGGCATGGGCCACCAGTCCTATCTTGACGCGATGGAGCTGCTGGTGCTGCCCGCGATCACCGCCTTTCGGCCCGATGTGATCGTCGTCGCCTCGGGGCTGGATGCCAACGGCTTTGACCCGCTGGCCCGGATGCAGGCGCATTCCGAAACCTTCCGGCTGATGACCCGTCAGGTGATGGCGCTGGCCGATGACCTCTGCGCCGGGCGGCTGGTCTGCATCCACGAAGGCGGCTATGCCGAGGCCGTGGTGCCGTTTTGCGGGCTGGCGATTGTCGAGGAACTCTCGGGCCACCGCACCGCGGTCCAGGACCCCACCCTGCCGATGATCGACGCCACCCAGCCCGACGCCGAGGTCATCGCCTTTCAGCGCGCCCGGCTGCAACGGCAGGCGGCGCAATGACAAAAGGCCGGGCGTGATGCCCGGCCCGGTGCCCGTCTGTCCAGCCCCTCAATCGCGGGCGCGTTCCTGATAGCTGTTGTCGTCGGTGTTGATGACGATGCGGCTGCCCGGCCCGATATGCGGCGGCACCATGACGCGCAGGCCCTTGGTGGTGGTCGCGGGCTTGTACGACGACGAGGCCGTCTGCCCCTTGACCACCGGCTCGGTCACGTCGATCTCGACGGTGATGCGCTGGGGGAATTCGATGGCGATGGCGACGCCCTCATGGGTCTTGAGATAGCAGCGCATCCCCTCTTCCAGATAGACCTTGCCGTCGCCGACCACATCCGGGTTCACCGCGACCTGGTCATAGGTCTCGGGCTCCATGAAGTGGAACCCCTCGCTGTCCTCATAGAGAAAGTCGTATTCGCGCTCGTCCACCGTGGCCTTTTCCACCTGATCGGTGGTCTTCCAGCGTTCGCTGACCTTCACGCCGTCCGAGATGCGGCGCATGTCGACGCTGGTGGTCGGCGTGCCCTTGCCGGGGTGAAAGTTGGCGGCCGAAATGACGACATAGAGGCGGCCCTCCATGTCGACGACGTTGCCCTTGCGCAGCGAAGAGGCGATGACTTTCATGCGAGACTTCCTGATTGCAGACACCCGATCCCTGCGCTAGGCGCGGCAGGGTTGGGCCGGATTCCCCGCGCCTAGCGCATCTTCTGTCCGATTTCCAGCCGAAAGCCGCCCCGCATGGCACAAAACCCGCATTCCTGGTGGCATCCGGACCGCCACACCGACCGCCGCGACCTGCTGCGCGCGCGCAACCGGATCAAAACGGCGGTCGGCGGCTGGCTGGACGCGCAGGGCTTTACCGAGGTCGACCCCGCCGGACTGCAGACCAGTCCCGGCAACGAGGCGCATCTGCACGCCTTTGCCACCGAGGCGATAGGCAATGATGGCACGGCGCGGCGGATGTATCTGCACACCTCGCCCGAATTCGCGATGAAGAAACTGCTGGCCGCAGGCGAAACCCGCATCCACGCCTTTGCCCATGTCTGGCGCAACCGCGAACGCGGCCCGCTGCACGCGCCGGAATTCACCATGCTGGAATGGTATCGCGTGGGCGAAGGCTATGACGTGCTGATGGCCGATACCCTCGCGCTGATCCGGCTGGCGCTGGCGGTGTCGGGCGCCCCCGTGCTGCGCTATCGCGAGTCCGTCTGCGACGCCTTGGCCGCGCCCGAACGGCTGTCGGTGGCCGAGGCCTTTCAACGCCACGCCGGGATGGATCTGGCCGCCACGCTGACCGCCGACGGCGCGCCCGACCGCGCCGCGCTGGCCGCACAGGTGGCGGCGGACGGCCTGCGCGTGGCAGCGGATGACACCTGGTCCGACCTTTTCAGCCGCGTTCTGGTCGCGCGGGTCGAGCCGCATCTGGGCCACGGGCGGGTGACGATCCTTGACCGCTATCCCTCCTGCGAGGCCGCGCTGGCCCGCCGCTGCCCGGACGATGCGCGGTTTTCCGAGCGCTTCGAGGTCTATGCCTGCGGCGTCGAACTGGCCAACGGCTTTGGCGAATTGACCGACCCGGTCGAGCAGCGCCGCCGCTTTCAGGCCGAGATGGCCGAGAAACAGCGGGTTTACGGCGAGACCTATCCGCTGGACGACGACTTCCTCGCCGCCCTCGCCCTGATGCCCCCGGCCAGTGGCATTGCGCTGGGCTTCGAGCGGCTGGTCATGCTGGCCACCGGCGCGCCGCGCATCGACGACGTGATCTGGGCGCCTGTGCCCTGAGGCGCCGACCTTTCAAGCCGAGACATTTTAAACTTGAATTATTATCCCGCCAATGCCACGCTGCCCCCAGCGATGGAGTATGGCGATGAAGATTCTCTGCCTCGGTGGCGGCCCGGCGGGCCTCTATTTTGCGATCTCGATGAAGCTGCGCGATGCGTCGCATCAGGTCACGGTTGTGGAACGCAACCGCGCCAATGACACCTTTGGCTGGGGCGTGGTGCTGTCGGATGACGCGCTGGGCCAGATGCAACGCAACGACCCGCAGTCGACACAGGCGATCCGCGACCACTTCGCCTATTGGGACGACATCGCCGTGGTGCGCGGAGACGAGCGCACGGTGTCCGGCGGGCACGGATTCGCCGGGATCGGGCGCAAGCAGATGCTGGTGCTGCTGCAGGCCCGCGCGCGCGAACTGGGCGTCGATCTGCAGTTCGAGACCGAGTTCAAATCGGCCGAGGAGTATCGGCAGGACTATGATCTGGTTGTCGCCTCGGACGGCATCAACTCCTTGGTGCGCAAGGAATATTCCGACGTTTTCAAACCCGATGTCGATCAGCGGCTGGTCAAGTTCATCTGGCTGGGCACGCATCAGAAATTCGACGACGCCTTTACCTTCATCTTCGAGAAAACCGAATGGGGCTGGTTCTGGGCGCATGTTTACCAGTTCGACGACGCCACCGCGACCTTCATCGTCGATTGCATGCCCGACACCTGGGACCGCGCCGGGTTCGCGACGATGACCAAGGAAGAAACCGTCGAGACCTGCCGCAAGATCTTTGAAAAACATCTCGGCGGGCATGATCTGATGTCGAACGCGGCGCATCTGCGCGGCTCGGCGGTCTGGATGCAGTTCCCCCGCGTGCTGTGCCAGCGTTGGTATAACGGCAATGTCGTGCTGATGGGCGACGCGGCGGCGACCGGGCATTATTCGATCGGTTCGGGCAGCCGTCTGGCCTTTGACAGCGCCATCGCGCTGGCCGACTACCTGCACAGCGAGCCGACGATGGAGGGCGCCTTTGCCCGCTATCAGGACGAACGCCGGATCGAGGTTCTGCGGCTGCAATCGGCGGCGCGCAACTCGCTGGAATGGTTCGAGGAGGTCGAGCGGTATCTCGACATGCCCCTGCCGCAGTTCGCCTATTCGCTGCTGACCCGCAGCCAGCGCATCGGCCATGAGAACCTGCGCCTGCGCGACGCGGGCTGGCTGCGCGCCGCCGAGGATGCCTTTGCCCGCGCCTGCGGTGGCACCGAGGGTCTGGCGCCGATGTTCCAGCCGTTCCGCCTGCGCGAGATGCGCGTGCAAAACCGCATCGTCGTCAGCCCGATGGCGCAATACAAGGCCGTGGACGGCTGCCCGAACGACTGGCATTTCGTGCATTACGCCGAACGGGCCAAGGGCGGCGCCGGGCTGGTGATGACCGAAATGACCTGTGTCTCGCCCGAGGGGCGGATCACCCCCGGCTGCCCCGGTCTCTATGCGCCCGACCACGCGGCGGCCTGGAAACGGCTGGTGACCTTTGTCCATGCCGAGACCGGGGCGAAGATCGGCTGCCAGATCGGCCACTCGGGCCGCAAGGGCTCGACCCAACTGGGCTGGGAAGAGGGCGACGCGCCGCTGCCCTCGGGCAACTGGCCGGTGATGAGCGCCAGCGCGCTGCCCTGGTCACCCGCCAATGCCACACCGCGCGAAATGACCCGCGCGGACATGGACCTCGTGCGCGACCAGTTCGTCGCGGCGACTGTAATGTCAGACCAATGCGGATTTGACCTTATCGAACTTCACGCGGCGCATGGCTACCTGCTTTCCAGCTTCATCTCGCCAAAATCCAACATTCGCACCGATGCCTATGGCGGCTCGCTGGAAAACCGGATGCGCTGGCCGCTCGAGGTTTTCACCGCGATGCGCGCCGCATGGCCCGCGCACAAACCGATGTCGGTGCGCATCAGTGCCAATGACTGGGTGGGCGAGGCCGGGGTGACGCCCGGTGAGGCGGTGCAGATCGCCCGGATGTTCAGCGAGGCGGGCGCCGATATCATCGACGTCAGCGCCGGGCAGACCAGCACCGACGCCCGGCCGATCTATGGCCGCATGTTCCAGACCCCGTTCAGCGACCGCATCAGGAACGAGGCCGGGCTGGCGACGATGGCAGTCGGCAACATCACCGACGAGGACCACGCCAACTCGATCCTGCTGGCCGGGCGCGCCGATCTGGTCTGCCTCGCGCGGCCGCATCTGGCCGATCCCTACTGGACCCTGCATGCCGGTATCCGGCAAAAGGCGCCGCTGGATTGGCCGCTGCCCTATCTGGCCGGGCGCGATCAGGCGCTGCGGCTGGCCGAACGGCAGGCCGAGGCGATCCGGGCATGACCGCCGTCGCGACGACGGCGCGGAGAGTTCTGGTCACCGGCGGGGGCTCGGGCATCGGCCGGGCGCTGGCGCGCGGCTTTGCCGAGGCGGGCGACCGGGTGGTGATCTCGGGGCGGCACATGGAGGCGCTGCAGGACACCGACGGCGGGCGCGGGATGGAGTGCCGACTGGCCGACGTCACCGACGAATCGCAGGTCGCGGCGCTGTTCGACGCGCCCTTTGACGTGGTGATCGCCAATGCGGGCGGCGGTTCGGCGGGCAAGCTGCGCGGCGTCACGCTGGCCCAATGGAACGAGGTGCTGGCGCTGAACCTGACCGGCACCTTCCTGACCTTTCGCGAGGCCTTGCGCCTCATGGGGCCGGGCGGGCGGCTGATCGCGCTGGCCTCGACCGCCAGCCTGAAGGGCGGCGCGACGATCCCGGCCTATGCGGCGGCCAAACATGGCGTGCTGGGGCTGGTGCGATCCGTCGCGCTCGACGTCGCCGCCAAGGGTATCACCTGCAACGCGATCTGCCCCGGTTTTGTCGATACGCCGCTGGGGCAGGCGGCGGTCGACGCCGTGCAGACCCGCTTTGCCCTGACGCATGAGGCCGCGCTGGCGCAGGTCGTCGCCGACAACCCGATGAAACGGATGATCGACCCGGCCGAAGTGGTCGCGGCGGCGCTGTTCCTCGCCTCAAAAGGCGCCTCGATGGTCAACGGCCACGCGCTGAGTGTGTCAGGGGGCGAGGTGTGAGCGATCCGTCAAAACGCCGCCTGAAGATGTGGATCCGCCTGCTGGGCGTGACCCGGACGGCAGAAAACCGGCTGCGCGAATACCTGCGCGTGACGCATGACACCACGCTGCCGCGCTTTGACGTGATGGCCGCGCTGTGGCGGCGGCGCGACGGCGTGACGATGAGCGAACTCAGCCGCATGTTGCTGGTGTCGAACGGCAATGCGACGGCGGTGGTGGACCGGCTGGAAAACGACGGTCTGGTGGCGCGGCGCCCGTCGGAAACCGACCGCCGCACCGTCTATGTCGCGCTGACCGAGGCGGGACTGCGCGATTTCGAGGCGCTGGCCGAAGGGCACGAGGCCGAGGTCTCGCGCATGTTCGGCAGTCTCAGCGAGGCCGATCTGGACGCGCTGACCGATATTCTCAAACGCATGGGGGGCAAGGCATGACCCGGATGGCTGGGCTGACGCCGCAACATTTCCTCTGGCAGGTGCAGGACCGCGTGGCGGTGATCCGGCTGAACCGGCCCGACCGCAAGAACCCGCTGACCTTCGACAGCTACGCCGAACTGCGCGACACCTTCCGCGCGCTGCCCTATGCCGAGGATGTCGACGTGGTGGTCTTTGCCTCGAACGGGGGGAATTTCTGCTCGGGCGGCGATGTGCATGACATCATCGGCCCCTTGGTCGGCATGGACATGAAGGGGCTGCTGGCCTTTACCCGCATGACCGGCGATCTGGTCAAGGCAATGATAAACTGCGGAAAACCGATCATCGCGGCGGTGGACGGCATCTGCGTCGGCGCGGGCGCGATCATCGCCATGGCCAGCGATCTGCGGCTGGCCACGCCAACCGCGAAATGCGCCTTCCTGTTCACCCGCGTCGGGCTGGCCGGCTGCGACATGGGCGCCTGCGCGATGCTGCCGCGGATCATCGGGCAGGGGCGGGCGGCGGAGTTGCTCTATACCGGGCGGGTGATGCGCGCGGACGAGGGCGAGCGCTGGGGCTTCTGGAACGCGCTGCACGAGGCGGGCGCGCTCGAGGAGGCGGCCATGACGCTGGCGCGGCAACTGGCGGCGGGGCCGGTCTTTGCCCATGGCATCACCAAGACGCAACTGGCGCAGGAATGGACGATGGGTCTGGAGCAGGCGATCGAGGCCGAGGCGCAGGCGCAGGCGATCTGCATGCAGACGAAGGACTTCGAGCGCGCGTATCGGGCCTTTGTGGCCAAGGAACAGCCGGTGTTTCAGGGCGACTAGGCGTTGGGGGGG
>Ga0209573_1003499_pt1 | contig 17099 bp, 12 predicted proteins | sample TNRBio252014_DNA_FD_185870 | JGI IMG/M metagenome (GOLD analysis project Ga0209573, IMG submission 185870) | Wastewater treatment Type I Accumulibacter community from EBPR Bioreactor in Madison, WI, USA - TNR Reactor_6/25/2014_ DNA (SPAdes)... | ecosystem: Engineered > Bioreactor > EBPR >...
GCCGACGCCGCCGGGACCACGAGCGCCGGGAGAAGCTCCGGCACGCCCGGGGCCGGGCCGCCAGCGACGTCGAAGGCCGCCCTCGACCCGGGAGCGGCTTCCTGGAGAACGGACACGGAGAGCAACGGGGCGATGATAGGCGTGTCCACGATCGCCCGAGGATCGAGCCGCCTCAGTGCCTCTTTTCGGCTTCCTCTTTCCGGGTTGCGAGGCTCGCCGCCGACATCGTCGCGCAGTAAGTCCCGAGCTCTTCGAGCATCAGGCACTCCTCGCTTCCGCAGACCGGGCAGCCGGTGCAGGCGGCAGGCGGCTCCTCGGCCACTCGGAGCGTCTCGGGGCGGGGGGACCGGGGATCGGCGTTCATGTCGGCCTCCTCGGGCGTCGGGGTGGACGCCCATCCGATCCTCATCTTACTGCAATGCAGCATTACCAGGCCCGAAGGGGGCCTGCCGCCGGGCCGCTCCCGTCGTACGATGACGTCGTGACCCTGTTCGAAGGCCGGACGAGCGGTGACGCCCGCCTGAAGGAGGTCGTCGACGAGTGCCGTCGCCGCCTGCGCGACGACCCGGGCGACACGGGCGCCGTCCTGCGTCTCGCCGACGCCCTCGCGTCGGGCGGCGACCCTCGCGAGGCCGTCCAGGTGCTGAACCGGGCGGGCCCCCGGCTCCAGAAGGCCGGACGGCTCGTCGAGGCGATCGCCGTCTACAAGAAGGTGGAGGAGCTCGACCCGAAGGCCGAGATCACGTCCAGCTTCCTCTCGCAGATCGAGCTGAAGAAGCTCCTCGAAGCGACGGCGAAGGTGCAGGCGCTGGCAGCGGCGCCCTCCGAGCCCGGGCCGGCCTCCCCTCCGCCCGCCGAGGTGGCCGAGCGGCGAAAGAAATCGGAGAAGGTCCACGCCCTGAGAAAAGGGATCCCCCTCCTCAAGGACATCCCACCGTTTCTCTTCGAGCTGGTCCTCGAGAAGATCCACCTGCGGACGCTCGCACCCGGTCAGGCGCTCTTTGCCGAGGGCGACGACGGAAGCTCTCTCTCTTTCGTCGCCGCGGGGGAGCTCGTCGTGTCGGCGAAAGGTGACGACGGCGCGCCGGTCCTCCTCGGGCTCCTCGGCCCGGGCGACGTCGCCGGGGAGATCTCCTTCCTCAGCGGCGTCCCGCGGACCGCCACCGTCGCCGCGCGGACGCGCGTCGACCTCCTCGAGCTCGACCGGAACGCGCTCACTCCGCTCGTGAAGAAGCACCGGCACGTCGCCGACGCCCTCTCGCGGCTCTACGCCGAACGGGTCCTCGACGGCGTTCTCGCGCGGTCGCGCCTCTTCGGACGCCTGCCCCGCACCGACCGCGACGCGCTCGCCCGGCGCCTGAAGCCCGTCGCCGCAAAACCGGGAGAGATCCTGATCCGGGAAGGGGCGAGCGACGCCGGCCTCTACCTCGTCCGGCGCGGCGCCGTCCGGGTCACGGTGAAGCGGGGATCCCGCGACGTCGCCCTCGCCCTCCTGACGCCGCACGACTTCTTCGGCGACCTCGCCACGGTGAGGTCCCGTCCACGAACGGCGAGCGTCACGGCCGTCACCGACACGGAGCTCCTCTGGCTCGCCGGTGCCGACCTCCTCGCCCTCCTCGCCCAGCGCCCCGAGCTCACCGCCGTCCTCGAGGAGATCCAGCTGGAGCGGTTCGTGAGGAACGCGGAAACACTCGCCGGCGCGGACTGAAGCGGAGCCCGCGCCGCCACGCGGGCATAGAATCGGGACGAGCCACCCACCGGTTCGGAGGTGACGGCATGAGCGCGCCGCACCACACCGAGACGATCCGAGCGCCCGCGAACGGGCCGGCAGGGGCGTGCCCCGTCCGGCCGGAAAGGAGGGCCCCATGCCCGTCCGGAAGCTGAAGGAGTTCCTCGACCAGAACGGCGTCCGCTGGGTATCGATCGTCCACTCGCCGGCCTACACGGCGCAGGAGATCGCCGCCTCCGCGCACATCAAGGGCAAGGAGCTCGCCAAGACCGTCATGGTGAAGGTCGACGGCAAGCCGGTGATGGTCGTCCTGCCCGCCTCGCAGCGGGTCGACTTCCAGGTCCTGCGCGACGTGACGGGAGGAGAGAACGTCGTCCTCTCGGGAGAGGCCGAGTTCCGCGAGCTCTTCCCCGACTGCGAGGCCGGCGCCATGCCGCCGTTCGGCAACCTCTACGGGATGGACGTCTACGTCGCGCCGAAGCTCGCCGGGGACGCCGAGATCGCGTTCAACGCCGGGTCACACACCGAGCTGATGAAGCTCGCCTACGCGGACTTCGAGCGCCTCGTCAAGCCGAAGGTGGCGGCCTTCGTCCAGAGGTAGCCTCATCGGGAGCGAATGGCGACGACGACCGCGAAGAGCGGCTCCGTGAAGAAGCCGCCTGCCGTCAGCCGTTGCTCCTCTTCGACGAGACCGCGTACCAGCGGTCTGTTCTCGGGCCTCGACAAGGCCTCGCCGCGAAGCGCGCAGATCAGCGGGAAGAGGAGGTTTCCCCAGTAGGGCCTCTCGTAGAGGATCTCGAAGCGGGACCGGATCGCGGGGAGTATCCGGCTCGACCGGATCATCTCGGAGGGATCGCGCGCGTCGACGGGTGCCGCCACCTCGGTCAGGCGCAGCGCCGGATCGAGTCCGTGAAACACCCTGCGCGCGGCCTCGAGGTGCTCGTCCGTCCACTCGTCGCGTGACGGACCGACGTATTCGTCGACGTACAGGAAGCCGCCCGGCCTGAGCGCGAGCCGGACGCGTTCGAGGAGCGCGTCGGGGTCGGAGATGTGGTGGAGGGACTGGTGGAAGAAGACGGCGTCGTAGGTCCCTGCGGGCGGGGCGAGGCGGTCACAGTCGGCGACCGCGTAGCGCAGGCCGTCCACTCCCTGGCTGCGGGCCTCCTCGACGGCGATCCGGATCGACTCCGCGGAAACGTCGAAGGCGTCGACCTCCTCGGCGATTCTCAGGAACCGGATCTCGCGCTCGAGAGCCCCCGTTCCACAACCGATCGAAAGGGCCTTCCGCAAAGGGCGCAGCGCATGGAGGCTCTTGAAGGCGTGGGTCGGGAAGAGCCACGGAAGGCCGCAGACCGTCGTGTTGACGTACTCCCTCACGTCCGGCAGGGACGCCCAGTAGACGGGCGCCTCGCCCGCTCGCTCGTCCCAGAAGCGCGCCGCCTCGGTCACCGCACCCGCCTCCGGCGGTCGTGTCCCCAGGCGCCTCGCCAGCCTGTTCAGCAGGGTCACGGCTCGAGTCTACCGGCGGTCGCGCCCGTCCAGGATCCACCCGGAGCGGATCCGCTCCGGAAAGGTCGGCGGACGCGTCGCCTCATGCAGGCCCGGGAGACGACCCTCTCCGCTTCCGTGCCGCGAGCGCCTGCCATCCCGCCACGCCGGAGAGGATCACGAAGGCGTAGAGCGGTGGGTAGGCCGCCGACAGGTAGAGGTAGTGGAGAGCCGGAAAGGACGTGACCTCGATGAGGGTGAGGAGTGCGACACGGGAGCAGATCACCGCGAGGAATGCGACCGCAACGACGACGGCGGACCGGCCCTGCCGCCTCACGTACGCGGCAACGCCCGAGACGACGAGGACCAACACGGCCGCCGGCAGCGCGAGGCGAAGGACGACGCGATAGCCTGCGGCGAGGCTCCGTTGCGCTTTCCGCCGGCCTTCGTTCCTCTCCCACTCTCCGGGTGCCACGGGGATCGGCGTGATCTCGACCTCGTCCAGGCTGACGCGGAGTGTCGGTGGAGAGGTCCCCTCCCGGCGCCCCGGGTTGGCCGGGTCGAACGTGAGGAGCGCGCCCGATGCGCCCGAGAGCTCGAGCACGCACGGCCCGGGGCAGGATGCGTAGAGGACGAAGCGCGCCCGGCCGGCCTCCGGAGCCCGAAAGTGGGCCGCGACGTCCCCGCTGGGGGACCAGGTGACGCCCGACGGAAGACGGGATCCGTCCGGCGCTCGCGCCGCCCACTCGAGCGCGCCCCCTCCCTTGAGGAACGCCCAGCCGGAGACGGCGACCCACCGCGGCTCGCCCGGGGCCGGAGCCAGCCTCTCGCGCGTGAGCCTCGCGAAAAGGGCGCGGCCGGCCTCCGGTCCGCTGCTCGAGCCCGGGTCACGCAGCGCCGGTGACGAATCGACCGAAGAGGCGAGGAAGGCGAGCCCCGCGGGGAGTCTCCGCAGGACCTCCGGGAGGAACCGCCCGACTCCGGGCGGCGTCATCGTGTGTCGCTCGGGCAGGCATTCCAGTCGCCCCGCCCCGCAGGCGGCGTTCAGCTCGTCCGCGACGCGCGTCCAGAACGCCGCGGCCGTCCGGGCGTCCCTGTAACGGCCCGTACCCGACGCGGCGTCGCGCAGCGCGAACTGGAACCAGCCGGCCGCGATGTCCCCGCCGGCCTCGGGCGAGAGCTCCGCGCCCACCGCAGAGAACGTCCGCCCGACCTCGCCTTCGAGCAGGGGTTCGAGGGTGCGGAATGCGGGGCTCTCTGCGTAGGCCCGCCGGCGCACTTCTTCCGGCACCGGGACGCTCCGTCGCGCCACGGCGGGGCGGATGCGCACGAGCGCGCCATAGGCGGAGAGGAACGGCTTCTCGGACGACTCCCGAACCGAAAGGACGCCGTAGGCACGCAGGTTCGCAAGGGCCACGCAGAGGAGCACGAGGCCGAGGACCAGGAACGGCAGCAGCGCGACCCCTCCGGCCCTTCGGAGCCCCGCGAGCAGGCCGCTGCGGTGTGTCTCGCGAAAGAGCGCGGCGGCGAGCAGGAGCGCCACCGGGGGCAGGATCCACACGCCCTCTTCGCGCGTGAGCCAGATTGCCCCGAGAGCGGCACCGCAGAGCGCGGACCAGCCGAGCGCCCGACGCGGCGACGACGGAAGCGACAGGAACGCGCCGCACGCTCCCGCGAGGGCCAGCAGCGTGACGGAGGGATACACCACCTCCCGCGCGGCGCGCGTGACGACGACCGGGTTCAGGAGAAGGACGGCGAGGAGGAGGAGCCGTACCCACTTCGCCCGGACCACCGGTACGAGCGCGGCGACGAGGAGGAGAGCCGCGGCAGCGAAGAGGAGCCGTCCCGCGAGGAGGAGGGGAATCCCCAGCTTGGACGTCGCGGCGATGAAGATCGGGAAAAGCGGGCCCTTCGCGAGCGTCGAAGCGTCGTAAGGCCCGAGCCACTCCCCGGAAGCGACGTGGGCCGCGAGCCTCACGTAGAGGGCATCGTCGTAAATGAAGTCGGAGAGCGCGACGAGTGGCAGGCCGGCCGGAAGCCAGAGCGACAGGGCCGTCAGGGCCGCCGCGACCGCCGCGAAGACGGTCGCCCCGGCGCGGGGACGGAGCGCGGCGATCGCCCGCCAGGAGCTCCGCCGCAGGGACAGGGCGAGGGCCGCCAGAAGGCCCGCCGCGAAGAGTCCGAGGCCGGACACGAAGGTCCACGGCGCGTAGCGAAACGTGACGCGGTGTTCGCCTGGACCGAGGACGACACCAAGGAAGGCCGCATCGACGCGCACGGGCTGCGCCTGGCGCCCGTCCACCTCCATCCTCCAACCCGGAATCGCCGGCTGGCTCGTCGCGACGAGGGCGAGGGAACGCACCCGGGCCCGGAAGTCGAGCCGCCCCCTCCCCACGAAGAGCTCCCGGATACTCGCCTCGCCGTTTGGGATGACCGCACCCTCGGGGTAAGCGTCCGTCGTCAGAATCGCCTCCGCGGCCGGATCCACCAGGCGCCGCGTCGCGTCCGCGGCCTCTCCCGCGTTTCGAGCGACGACAACGCGCCGTGGGACAAAGGCACGCGGCTGGGCCGCGGGATTCTCGTAGACCGTCGCGTCGCTCCCCCGGTAGACCTCCACGAGAGGGGGCCGTGCCGGAGCGCCGGGCCCATCGAAGAGATAGCGAACCCCGAGGAACCCGAGGGCCGGCGCGAGCGGGTCCTCGATGACCGGCCACGCCGCGACTCGCGGCGTCCCGATCCACGGGGTGAGTCGGGCGTAGTCGATGAAGTTCATCGGATCGCAGATTCGGGGATCCTCGAGCCCGAAGAACGCGGCGGACGACGGCCAGAGCCCGGTGCCGATTCCGGCGACGCGAAAGCCCGAGGCGCGCTCGTGGACGAAGCGCACCGCGGGCGTCTCGGGGTAGAACGTTGCGGCCGCCGAGACGGGGACCCAGGTGGCGAAGTACGCCGCGCGCGGAAGGGCGACGGCCAGCAGGATCGCCGCGGTGCGAACGGCCGGGGAGAGGTTGCGACCGAGCCCGATCGCGCCGGCCAACCCCGCGAGCCCGGCCAGCTCGATTCCGACCGCGAGAGGCCGGCGTGCCGTCGGCACCGTTGCGGCGAGGAAAGCGAGGAGGGAAAGCAGGACGGCGCCTCCGGCGAGCGCCCGCCGCCGGCCCTCCCGGCGGACCACCGCCGTCGAGCCGAGCCCCGCGAGAAGCGAGGCAGAGACGATCCACCAGAGGCTGAGTCGGTCCAGGATCGAGTGGCCGAGCCACGGGACGAGAAGGGCCGCCCTTGCGACGAGGGGAACGTGCGCCGACACGAGCAGCCCCGCGACCCCGAGCGCGACCCATCCGAGAACGAAACGCCGGCGGTGACGAAGTGAAAGAGCGGCCGCCGCCAGGACGAGCGTCGCGGCCCCTGCCGCTGCGCCGCCCGACTCGACGATGTTCGAGGAGCCCGTGAACGTCCCGCTGATCGGGTCGCCCCGCACGAGGAGCTGAGCCGCCGTTGCGAGGCGCCCCGCCGCTCTCCGGAATGGCTCCTCGACGGGAGGGACTATTCCCGCTTCCCGGAGAGCCCACGACTCCGATACCCGCATCGTCTCGAGGAACGGCAGGAGAACCGGTGCCGCAAGGAGGCCGGCGAGCAGGGCCGCGACGGCACCCCATGAAACCGCGCGGAGGCCGCGTGACCGATGCCTCCGGTTCGCGAGAGCGAGAAGAACCGTCGGCGCGGCGGCGAAGGCCGTCAACCCGGCCGACTGCAGGAGCGTTTCCGGGTGCCCCGCCGAAACGGCCACCGCCCCCACGATTCCGAGCGCGACGCCGGTCCGGGGGGAAGGACGTCTCGCGACGCGTACGACCGCCGCGAGGACCCAGGGAGTCATCGCCGCAACCGAAGAAAGGGCATGCGTCCGCCAGAGCTGAAGGAAAGAGGCCGCTACGAACGCCGCAGCCGCGATGAGCGCGGCGTCGCGCCTCATGCCCAGGGTCCGCGCGAGGAGGAACATGCCGAAGGCCGCGATCAGGAGCCTCGCAGCCTGGATCCACGATGCCGCCCGCGTCGGAGGAAGGAGTCGTCCGAGGAGCTCCGGCGGGAAGAGCGGCGCCGCCTGCGCGTTTCCCAGCAGAGCCGACCCGGAGCCGGCCGAGGCGTTGAAGAGGATCCCGTCTCGTGTCGCTCGCCGCCAGGGCTCGCCCTGGGACAGCGGGTCGAAGAGGAGCGGATTCGGCGCGGTGGAGTCGCCGCGCGCCGCTTCGAGGAACTCCGGCGAGCACCACGGCGCGTTCCCCGCGAGCCCGTTCGTCGGGGCCAGGACCTTCCCCGGGAGGAAGCCTCCGCCGACGAACGGGAGCGGGAGGAGCGCGAGGACGAGCGCCGTCCTCGGGGGGATCCGCCGGCCGATTCCGCCCACCGCGAAACGGAGCAGAGCCGCCGAGCCCGCGTAAAGGAGGACGAGAAGGCCGAGGCCCACTACCCCTCGAGTCGCTTCGTGGCGTGTACGAGGTCCTCGTGCGCTCCGACGAGCAGGAGCGTGTCGCCCGCCTCGATCGGGACGTCGAGAGGTGGAGGCGCGAGCGGCACGCCGTCGCGCAGGAGCGCCGGGACGGCGACGTGCTCCTCCTCGAGGTGGAGCTCACCGAGCGTCTTCCCCGCTGCCGCCATCTCCGGGAGGATGAGGACGAGGTCCGAGGTGCCGGCCGCCATGAGCGCCGAGAGCCGGCGCCCCGCCTCGGGCCGCGCCTGCGGGTCGCGCAGCTTGCGGTACGCCTCGTCGCGCAGGACCCGGATCTGGGTCGCGATGAGGTTGCCGGGAACGTGGAGGGAGCGGAGGACGCGCGCGACGATCTCGATCGACGTCTCGAACTCCTCCGGGATCACCTCGTCCGCTCCCGCGCGGCGCAGCTCCTCCACCTCGCGGATGTAACGCGTCCTCACGATGATCCGCACGTCGGCATTGCGCGAGCGGCAGAGACGCACGACCTTCCGGCTGGCCGACGGGTCGGGAATCGTCACGACCACGGCGCGCGCCCGCACGATGCCCGCCATCAGCAGCCCCTCGACCCCCGTCGCGTCGGCCAGGAGCACCGGCACCCCGTCGCGCCGCGCGTTGTCGGCGCGGTCGGCGTCCGCTTCGACGACGACCGTCTTCAGCCCCGTCTCTCCCAGGACGCGCGACACGTTGCTCCCGTTCAGGCCGTAGCCGACGACGACGACGTGCCCGCGCCGCAGCTCCGAGGCGACCGGCTCCCGGTCGGTGTGCATGTCCGGCAGCCGTGCCGCGAGCGCCGGCCCGGCCCCGATCACGAACGGCACGAGGAGGATCGTCAGTACGGCGACGGCCACGAAGAGCTGCTGCCCCGACGCGCCGAGGAGCCCCAGCTTCCCGCCCGCCAGCGCGAGGACGAACGAGAACTCTCCGACGTTCGCGAGGGCGAGCGCGGCGCGGGCCGCCGTCTTCGGCACCGCCCGCGCGATCCGCAGAGCCGGGTAGGCCGTGAGCACCTTCGCCCCGACGACGAACGCCGCGCCGGCGAGGACGAGACCCGGGTGATGCGCCAGGAACTGCGGGTCGAACAGCATCCCGACCGAGACGAAGAAGAGGCTCGAGAGGACGTCGCGGAACGGCGCGAACGTCGAGGAGACGTCGGCGATCGACTCGCTCTCGGCCAGGACGATCCCCGCCGCGAAGGCCCCCATCGCCGCCGAGGCGCCCGCGGTCTCGACGAGGGCGACGATGCCGAGGACGACGACGAGGGCCGCGGCCGTGAAGGTCTCCGGCCCCGCCACGCGGACGAATCGGTCGAGAACCCTCGGCACGAGGAAGCGGGCGACGGCGACGAGGAGCACCGTTCCGAGAGCGGCGACGCCGACCTTCGTCAGCACCACTCCCAGGTCGGCCGTCCCGTTCCCCGGCAGCGCGAGGGCGGGGAGAAGGAGGACGAGAGGGATGACGGCGAGGTCCTGAAAGAGCGCGACCCCGAGGAACTGCTTGCCTGAAGGGCCTCCGAGCTCGTCCCGCGCCGCCAGGACCGGGAGGACGACGGCGGTCGAGGAGACCGAGACGAGGAGGCCCGCGAAGATCGCCTCGCGCGCGGGAAGCCGGAAGGCGAGGAGGACCACGGCCGTCGTCGCGATCGTGAAGGCCATCTGGAGCGAGCCTCCGACGAGTGCCGACCGTCCCATCGTCTTGAGCCGGCTGAGCGGGAATTCCAGCCCGACGAAGAAGAGGATCAGCGCCACGCCCAGCTCGGCGATCCCGCTGACACGGGCCGGGTCCTCCACGAGGCCGAGCGCGTGCGGGCCGATGAGCATTCCCGTGACGAGGAACGCGGCGATGGAGGGGGCCTTCAGCTTGCGGAAAAGGAAGATCACCGGGAGAGAGGCCGCGAGGACCCACGCGAGGTCGCGGAGGAAGACCGACCCGTGCACGTCAGAATCTCAGCGCCGCGCCCAGCATCACGCGGCCGACCGTCTCGTCGAAGCGCTGGTAGGTCGTCGAATCGGGGGGAGCGGTCTCCTCGCTCTGCGTCCGCGACGCCGAGAGGACGGCCGAGACCCGCTTCGACGCGAACCACCTCACGCCCGCGGAGAGCGTGCGCGCCGTCTCCGACCGCGACGGCCGGACCCGGCCGGGCGAGCCGGAGGAGACGTCATTCGTTCCGCAGCCAAGACCCGCCGAGATGCCGAGCCCGCGCGTTGCGAACCAGGTCAGCTCGACGGCCGCTTCGCGCGAAATGGCCCGCCCTTCGGCGAAGGGGCTGGAGAGGGACGTGGTGACATCCGACGAGGTCGTCGTCTCGGCGTACCTCCCCGAGGCGTCGACGGCGAGGCGCCGTTCGAGGAGGAGAAGCCGCGTGCCGAGCGTCACCCGCCGGACGATCCCCTCCGAGGTCAGGGTCGAGAAGAAGGGCTGCGCACTCCCGGTGAAGGCGCTCGCGTCTTCCCGCGTCAGGTCCGTCTCCCCGTAGCTCCCCGTGGCGCTCACCTCGTGCTCTCCGAGGCGCAGGGCGAGACCGAGGGAGCCCGTCGCCACCGACGAGCGCGTCCCGGCCGTCGAGACGTCGGCCCGGCCGGAGGGACGCTCCACCCCGGTCGACGCGGCCGTCTCACGCTCGTTGCCGTACTCGAAGCTCCCCAGCACGGCGAGGCTCCTCCCGAGAAACCACTCGGCCGAGAGGTCCGCCTCCCGGAGCGACCCGTCCCCCGCGAAGCGCACCTCGAGGCTCGACACCTGCCCCGAGAAGCTCCCGAACGAGTCACGGCTCATCCCTGAAAGGGCGAAACGCGCCGTCACGCTCGAGGACCGAGCGACGTACGGCAGAAGCGCGAGGGGAGTCCGGCCGTCGTCGCCGACCGGCGTGAACCAGCGCGTTGCCGCCACGTCGACCGTGTGCGCCCTCCCGTCGGCGGAGTACTCGTATGCGGACGAGGGGATCCCGTCGAGAACGACGATGGGCCGGTCCGTGGCGCTCCCCTCGTACCCGAACCCGATCGACAGCTCCGTCGCGAACGGAGGCTCGGCGCCGCTGAGCGGTCCCGCGAGGAGACCGAGCAGGAAGACGGTCCGGGACGGGATCGACATCTTCCCCGGAGGTTAGCCGATCATGCCCGTTTGCACTCTCCCGTTTGCACTCCCGCCTGTTCACGACTCCGGGGTCCGGGCGCACCGGACCCGGCCGGCTCCTCAGCGCACGAGCGCCGACGGCTCGATGGCGACGTGGAAGAGGTCGGGGGCGTGGGTCCAGTGCTCCAGCGCATCCGCGGTCGCGGGCGAGGTCGTCCGGAGGAGGGCGCCGAGGGCGGCCTTCACGTCGGGCGTGATCGGCGTCTTCGAGACGACCTCCACCGTCACCTTAGTCTCCGGGTAACGGCGCGGCGCGCCTTCGCCGATGACGAGGTCGGTCATGAGCGGGTTCGGGTCGAGGACCTTCACGGCCGGGTAGCCGAGCTTCTCGAAGGTCTCTTCCCAGAGCGGCCGGGCGTAGCCGAAGTGGGTGCAGTTGAGGCTCACGACGAGCGGCCCCTTCTTTTCCGGAAGCCGCGCGATCGCCTCCTCGACGAACCCGCGAATGCGCCCTGCGGTCTCTTCGCCGTGGGCGCCCCGCTCGATCGCGCCCGTCAGCTTCGGGCACGCCTGGCCGACGATCCTGGCGTCGGGGACGCCCTTTCCGACGAGGAGCCGCCGGTGGGCCCCCGAGTCGATCGTCCCCTTCGTCGCGAAGATCATCGCCGTCGCGTCCGGCGTTTCTCTCAACGTCCGCTCGATGAGGTCCGCCCCCATCGGGACGATGCTGACGGTTTCCGTCGTCCCCAGACGGGCGTGCTCCGTCTTCTCGTAGAAGACCGAGAGCGTGTTGCAGGCTACGAGGACGAGGTCGGGCCGGTAGCGGCTCTCCATCGCCGCGAGGGCAGCATCGAAGACGCGGATCTTGTCGGCCTCGTCCTTCAGGTCGTTGTAGCCGATGGCGTCGTCGAGGAGGGCGTTGACGAAGACGACGCGCGCCGAGCGGGCGATGCCGCTCCGGGGAAGCCGCGCCGCGAGGTCGGCGACGACGGAGAGGCCACCGAGGCCCGAGTCGGTGACGACGATCGTCACGTCGGGCCGGGCCTTCAACGCCGCGGCGAACGACGCCGCCTTCTTCGTCCCCGTCGCGCAGCCGGCCAGGGTCAGGGTGACCAGCGCAACGAACCCGGCGACTCTCCAGAAGTGGCTCATGCCGCCCTCCCGCGCAGCGGGCTCCGTTGCCCGCGGCCGCACGAGGATAGTGGACGGACAGACGATCCGTTCCGCCGTCCGATGCGACCGGTTCCGACGCGGGCATCGCAATTCGGCCTTCCTTGCCGTATCGTTCCGCAGGCCAATCGCTTCATTCCCTCTCTCGCCGCCCGCCCAGCCGGCCGGTGGCGTTCTCCACCGGCACAGGAGGCTTCATGACGAAGGACGTGTCGCGCGCTGACGGAGTCGAGCCCGTCGGGGGCGTATCGCTCGCGAGCTACCTCGACTCCTCGGGCCGCGCCGACGCGCTCACCGGCGGCGCCCGGATGATTCCGGTCGAGACGCCCGCCGGGACGTTTCGCGTCTGGACGAAACGTGTGGGAAACAACCCGCGCGTGAAGGTGCTGCTCCTCCACGGCGGGCCGGGCGTCACGCACGAGTACTTCGAGGCCTGCGACAGCTGGCTCCCGGCGGCCGGCGTGGAGTACTACTACTACGACCAGCTCGGCTCCTACTTCGGCGACCAGCCCGACGACCCGGCCCTGTGGGAGATCCCGCGCTTCGTGGACGAAGTGGAGCAGGTCCGCACGGCGCTCGGACTCGACCACCGCAATCTCTTTCTGCTGGGCCAGTCGTGGGGCGGCATCCTCGCCATCGAGTACGCGCTGAAGCACCAGGCGCACCTGCGCGGCCTCGTCGTCTCCAACATGATGGCGAGCGTGCCCGCTTACAACGCCTACGCGCGGGACGTCCTCATGCCGGCGATGCCCCCGGAGGCGCTCGAGGAGATCCGGAGGCTCGAGGCCGAAGGGAACCACGAGCACCCGCGCTACATGGAGCTCCTCGTTCCCCACCACTACGAGCACCACGTTCTCCGGATGCCCGCCGCCGAGTGGCCCGAGCCGGTGAACCGGGCGTTCCGGCACCTGAACCCGAAGGTCTACGTCCCGATGCAGGGGCCGAGCGAGCTGGGCGCCTCCGGCAAGCTCGTCGCCTGGGACCGGACGAAGGACCTCCCGTCGATCACGGTCCCGACCCTCGTCATCGGCGCCCGGCACGACACGATGGACCCCGTGCACCTCGAGTGGATGGCGGGGGCCTTCGCCCGGGGCCGGTACCACCACTGCCCCGACGGCAGCCACCTGGCGATCTACGACGACCAGAAGAGCTACTTCGAAGGGCTGATCCGCTTCCTTCGGGACGTCGACTCCGGGGCGTTCTAGCCGGCCGGCTCACGTCGGCGGCCGGCCCTCCTTACACGAGAGTGGCCATCGTCCGCGCGACGACCTCGCCCGCTTCCGCCACGTCCGCGTCGTCGACGTCGAGGTGTGTGACGAAACGGATCCTCCACGGCGATTCCGCGAGGCAGAGGGCTCCGGCCTCGGAGAAGAGCCTCGCGACCTCGGCGGCGCGGCGTCCCGAGGGCCGCGTGGAAACGAAGACCATGTTCGTCTCCACCGTCCGGAGTTCGACCGACAGGCCGGGAACCGTCGCGAGCCTCTCCGCGAGCGCGCGGGCACGGCGGTGGTCCTCCGCGAGGCGGGAGACGTTGTTGCGGAGGGCGAAGAGCCCCGCCGCCGCGAGGATCCCCGCCTGGCGCATCCCGCCGCCGAGCATCTTCCGCGCCCGGCGGGCCCGCTTCACGAACTCCGCCGGGCCGGCGAGGACCGAGCCGACGGGGGCGCCGAGGCCCTTCGAAAGGCAGAAGCTGACCGAGTCGAACGGCGCGGCCAGCTCGGCGAGCGACCGGACGCTCGCGACCGCGGCGTTCGCGACCCGCGCGCCGTCGAGGTGGAGGGCGAGGCCGTGCCGGTCGCAGAAGAGGCGCACCGCGAGGACCCCGGCCGGGTCGAGGACGCGGCCGCCACAGTGGTTGTGCGTGTTCTCGAGGGCGACCACGCGCGTCCGCGCGTTGTGCGGGTCCTCTCCCGTGTGGACGAACTCCTCCATCGTCTCCGGGTCGAGCATCCCGTCCTCGGAGGCGAACGTGTGGGTCTGGAGCGACCCGATGACCGCGGCACCCGCCCGCTCGTAGAGGAGGATGTGGCTCCGCTCGTGGAGGAAGATCTCGTCGCCCCGATCGGTCCACGCTAGGAGCGCCGCCTGGTTCGACATCGTCCCCGACGGGACGTAGAGTCCCGCGGCTTTCCCGAGCAGCTCCGCCGCGACCTCCTCCAGCTCCCGGACCGTCGGGTCGTCGCCGAAGACGTCGTCCCCGACGACCGCCTCGGCCATCGCCACCCGCATGGCGGCCGACGGCCGCGTCACCGTGTCACTCCTCAGGTCGATCGCGCGCATCGGCAGCTCCTCCGGGAGGAACGGTAGCACCGGCGCGGGGAGCGGGCGGAGCGAGTCGGGGGCGAGCCGTCCCGCCCCTCTCCTCAGGTCACTCCGTCTCCGGCATCGGGAGGCTCGTGATGACCGAGAAGTGGGCTCCCTGGTCGTCGTGGAGGACGGCGAAGCGGCCCACGTGCGGGATGTCCATCGGCGGCACCGTCGCCCCCCCGCCGAGCTCTGCCGCCCTCGCCGCGGCCGCGTCGCAGTCGCGGACCTGGAAGTAGGGCATGAAGTGCCCCGGCACGTTGCCCCACCACTTCCCCTTCATCGGCAGGATCCCGCCGACGGGCTGATCGTCGCGGTAGATCTCCAGATAGCCGGCGGGGCCGCCGCCCTCGGAGGGCTTCAGCGTCCAGCCGAAGAGGCCGCAGTAGAACCTCTCGGCCCCCTTCTCGTCGGGTGTCACGATCTCGGTCCAGCAGAGAGTGTCGTCCTCGCCCACCAGCCGTGCGCCGATGTGCCCGCGCGCCTCCCAGAGCGCGAACACGAGGCCGGCCGGGTCCCGGACCACGGCCATCCGGCCGATTGCCATGACGTCGAACGGCCCGAAGAGGACCGTTCCTCCCAGCTCCGCCGCTCTCGCGGCGGAGGCGTCGGCCGAGGCGGTGGAGACGTACGAGAGGAAGTACGACGGGATCCCCTCTCCCTTCTCCTTTTCGCTGAGCGTCCGGAGGGCGGCGACGTCGAGGCCTCGCAGCTGGAGGAAGGTGTAGGTCCCGCCGGACGAGGGGGCGTCTACGGGGGTCCAGCCGAAGAGGCCGGAGTAGAAGGCCTTCGCCTTGGTGGAGTCGGGGGTGGCCAGCTCGGGCCAGCAGAAAGAACCCGGCAGCAGCTCCGTGCGCTCGGACATGGGGAATCCTCCTTCCGGTGTGCGCCGATCCTATGCGATCCAGCGGCCGCGGGCCCTCCGGGAAGTCCTCCGCACGAACCGATTTCGCCTCCCGCCCCTTCCCGGTCTACGCTTCCGCCCGGAGGCTCCCATGGCCGCTCAGAAGCTCCCTCTCTCGGCGTTCGTCGACGCCGCCCGCGGCACCGCCCCCGCGGACCTCGTCTTCCGGAACGCACGGGTCGTCAACGTCCTGACGGGCGAGATCCACGAGGAGACGGTCGGCGTCGCGGGAGACCGGATCCTCGGCTTCGGCCCCTATCGCGCGGCCCGCCCCGAGGACGAGATCGACCTGAAGGGCGCCTTCCTCGCTCCGGCCTTCTGGGACGCCCACATCCACATCGAGTCGACGATGACGACGCCCCCCGTCTTCGCGCGCCTCGCCGCGGCGCACGGCACGGCCGCCGTCGTCACCGACCCGCACGAGATCGCGAACGTGAGAGGCGCCGAGGGGCTCGATGCGTTCCTGAACTCCGCGGCGGACCTCCCCGTCGAGATCCACGTCATGCTCCCCTCGTGCGTCCCGGCGACGCACCTCGAGACGGCCGGGGCGACCCTCGGAGCGGAAGACCTCGCCCCCTTCTACGGGCGCAAGAACGTCCTCGGCCTCGCCGAGATGATGAACGTCCCGGGCTTCCTCTTCGGCGACCCCGGCGTCCGCGCGAAGATCGAGGACGCCGTGTCGCGCGGGCTCCCCATCGACGGCCACTCGCCGCTCCTCGCCGGCCTCGACCTGAACGCCTACATCGGCGCGGGAATCAAGACCGACCACGAATGCCTCGGCCGCGACGAGGCGACCGAGAAGGTGCGGCGCGGCATGTCGATCTGGATCCGCGAGGGGACCGCGGCCAAGAACCTCGACGACCTGCTCCCGCTCGTCACCGCGGCCAACTCCGAGCGCTTCGCCTTCGCCACCGACGACCGCCACCCGTGGGACCTTCTCACCCACGGCCACGTCGACCACCACGTCCGCAGGGCCATCGCGATGGGCCTCGACCCGGTCCTGGCGTTCCGGCTCGCGTCGTGGTCTTGCGCGCGGCACTACGGATTCCGCGACCGCGGCGCGATCGCTCCCGGCTTCCGCGCCGACCTCGTCACGTTCGCCGCCCTCGAGGACGTCCGCCCCGACCTCGTCGTCCTCGGCGGGAAGCGGGTCGCCGAGGGCGGAAATCTCCTCGTCGACGTCCCCTCGCGCGGCATCTCCGAGGGCCCTCCGTTCCGGCTCGACGGCTTCGACGCCACGCGCCTTCGCCTCGCCGCGGCCGCCGGAGCCCACGTCCGTGTCATCGAAGTCCACCCCGGTTCCCTCGCCACCGGCTCGGCGACCACCGAAGCCCGCGTCGTCGACGGCGGCGCCGCCGCCGACCCGTCGCGCGACCTCGCCAAGCTCGCCGTCGTCGAGCGGCACCGCGGCACCGGCAACGTCGGCGTCTCCTTCGCGCGTGGCTTCGGACTCGCCCGCGGCGCCATCGCCTCCTCGGTCGCCCACGACTCCCACAACGTCGTCGTCTGCGGCTGCGACGACGCCTCCATGGAGACAGCCGTCCGCCGCGCGGCGGAGATCGGCGGCGGCATCGTCGTCGCGAACGGAGCGCAGGTCCTCGCCGAGGTGCCGCTCCCGGTCGCCGGCCTCATGTCCAACTCGCGCATGGAGGACGTCGACGCCGCCGAACGAAGGGCGAACGAGGCGACGCGCGCGCTCGGGACGTCTGTCGACCATCCCTTCATGACGCTCGCTTTCCTCGCGCTGCCCGTCATCCCCGAGCTGAAACTGACGGACAAGGGGCTGGTGGACGTGACCCTTTTCCGCCACGTCTCCCCGTTCACGTAGAGCGAGGGTGGGTGTCCGGGCCGGAACTCAGGCCGGATGGAGCCTCAGGACCCGGAGCGCGCCTGCCGCGAGGAGGAGGGCGAGGGCCGAGAGACCCCTGATCGAGACGGCCGGAACCTCC
>Ga0209573_1003501_pt1 | contig 17075 bp, 7 predicted proteins | sample TNRBio252014_DNA_FD_185870 | JGI IMG/M metagenome (GOLD analysis project Ga0209573, IMG submission 185870) | Wastewater treatment Type I Accumulibacter community from EBPR Bioreactor in Madison, WI, USA - TNR Reactor_6/25/2014_ DNA (SPAdes)... | ecosystem: Engineered > Bioreactor > EBPR >...
TGCGGCCACGGCCACTTCGACATGAGCGCCTACACCCACTTCCTCGCCGGCAAGCTGGTCGACCAGCCCTACGACGAGGCCGAGCTGGCCATGGCGCTGGCCGGGCTGCCTTCGGTGCCCGCCTGAGCGGGCGCCACGGCTGCCGCGCCCCACGACCAGGAGCCCGTTCGTGACCCCCCTCAAGGCCAACCCCCTGCTGGAATGCCGTCGCTGGCCCACGCTCGACCCGGTGCCGAAGCGGGTCGCCATCATCGGCGCGGGCACCATCGGTCCGGACATCGCCTACTACCTCAAGAGCGCGCTGCCGCAGCTGTCGCTGGTGCTGGTCGACCTGCACGCGTCGACGATAGACGCCGCGCTGGCGCGCCTTGGGGACTACGCGGCCAAGGCGGTCGGCAAGGGCCGCATGTCGCGCGCCGAGGCCGACGCCGTGCTGCACGGGCTGGACGGCAGCACCGACTACGCTGCCCTGCAGGGGGCCGACTGGGTCATCGAGGCGGCCACCGAGGACCTGGGGCTCAAGCGGCGCATCTTCGCCCAGGTGGAGTCGCGGGTGGGCGCGCAGACGGTGATCACGTCCAACACCAGTTCGCTGCCCGCGGCACGCCTGTTCGGCGCGCTGGAACACCCGCAGCGGGCAACGGTGACGCACTTCTTCGCGCCCGCCTGGCGAAACCCGGTGGTCGAGGTCGTCGACTGGCCGCAGGCCGACCGCGCCATGATCGCCGCGCTGCGCCGGCTGTTCGCGAGCACCGGCAAGCTGCCCCTGGGCACCCGCGATGCGCCCTGCTTCATGCTCGACCGCATCTTCGACAACTGGTGCAACGAGGCCGCCCTGCTTCTCGAGCGCGCCAGCGCCGCCCAGATCGACCATGTGGCCCAGGCCTGGGTGCACGCCGGACCGTTCTTCGTGCTCAACCTGGCGCACGGCAACCCCATCATCGTCGAGACCAACACGCTGCAGGCCGACGAGGAAGGCGAGCACTACCGGCCGGCGCCCATCTTCGGTTCGGTCGAGCGCTGGCTGACCGCCGCCCCCGGGCAGCCGGTGGCGGTGGACGAGGCGCAGCGTTCGGCCATCGCCGACCGCCTGCTCGGCGTCCTGTGGTCGCAGAGCGTGGACATCGCCGACCGCGGCATCGGCGACGCCGCCGACCTGGACCTCGGCTGCCGGCTCGCGCTGGGCTTCAAGCGAGGCCCGCTGGAACTGCTGGGCGAGGCCGGCGCGGACGAGGCGCAGCGCGTGCTGGAGCGCTTCGTGCGCGATCGCCCGGGCATGCCGGTCCCGCAGCGTCCGTGGGCCGACTACCTGCCGCCACGGCGCCATGTCGTCGTCGACCGCCAGCCGGCGGCTGATGCAGCCGCGGCCGCCGGACACCAGGCGCTCGACGTGATCGTCATCACGCTGCGCCGGCCGGAAGTGCTCAACGCCCTGCACGATGCGATGACCGACGAGGTGCTGGCGGTGATCCGCGAGCACGAGCACGAGCCGACGGTTGCCGGCTTCGTCATCACCGGCTACGGGGCGCGCGCGTTCTGCGCCGGCGGCGACATCGGCCGCTTTCCCTCGCTGCTGGGCAACGCCGCCGGCGCGGCGCAGTATGCGCGCGACTGCGCCCGCCTGCTGCTGCACCTGGACGGCATGGAAAAGCCGGTGGTCGCCGCGGTCAACGGCATGGCACTGGGGGGCGGGTTCGAACTGGCGATGCGCTGCCATGCCCTGGTGGCCACGCGCCAGGCCTGGTTCCAGCTGCCCGAGGTGAGCCTGGGCATCCTGCCGGGCCTGGGCGCGATGGTCGTGCCGCAGCGGCGCTGGCCGCAGGCGGCGGCGATGTTCCACCGCATGCTGACCACGGGCGCCCGCATGACGGCCGCCGAGGCGCTGGCGCTGGGCGTGGTCGACGCCCTGGCCGACGACGTGCCGTCGGTGCTCGAGGCGGCGACCGCCGCGGTGCGCCGGCTCGCCGCCACAGGCCGCTCGCGCCTGGGCGACTCCGCGGTGCGCATGCCAGCGCTGGCCCTGCCCGACGCCGCCGCCGGCGAGCGGGCGCTGTCGGCCACCGTGGTCGCGCTGATCCACCGCGCGGTGCACGAGGCGGCCGCGGCGCCGACGCTGGCGGCGGCCCTGGAAGTCGGCTACCGCGCCTTCGGCGAAGTCGCCTGCAGCGCCGCCGCGGCCGAAGGCATTGCCGCCTTCGCGGCGCGGCGAGCGGCCGACTTCTCGGCCACGGGCTGATCCGACAACCCCACGCCGGCCATGCCCCCGCCCTCCGCCGCGGCTGCAGCGCTCCCGGGCGTGGACGATCGCGCCCGGGTCGGCCAGGCGCACTTCCTGACCGGTGTGCAGGCGCTGGCCTGGCTGCCGATGCTGCAGCGCCAGCGCGACCGCGCGGCCGGGCTGAACACCGCCGGTTACGTCACCGGCTATCGCGGCTCGCCGCTGGGCGGTCTGGACGCCGCACTGCACGAGGCGCGCGAGCGGCTGGCCGCACACGACGTGCTGTTCCGGCCGGCGGTCAACGAGGACCTGGCGGCGACCGCCGTCTGGGGCACGCAGCAGCTCGGGCTGTTCGGCCCGGCACGCGCCCAGGCCATCTTCGCGCTGTGGTACGGCAAGGGCCCGGGCGTGGACCGCAGCGTCGACGTGTTCAAGCATGCCAACCATGCCGGCACCGCCCGGCATGGTGGCGTGCTGGTGGTCGCCGGCGACGACCATGCGGCACGCAGCTCGGCGGTCGCCCACCAGAGCGAGCATGTGTTCTCGGCCTGTGCCATGCCGGTGCTGGCCCCGGCCGGCACGCAGGACATCGTCGACTTCGGGCTGGCCGGCTGGGCGCTGTCGCGCCATGCCGGCCTGTGGGTGGCGCTCAAGCTGGCCGCCGACGTCGTCGAGAGCTCGGCGGTGGTGACCCTGCCCGCGCCGCAGCAGCGCTTCGTCGAGCCGCAGGACCTGCCGCTGCCGCCCGGCGGGCTGCACATCCGCTGGCCCGACCCGCCGACGGTGCAGGAGCACCGCATGCAGGCGTGGAAGATCTACGCCGCGCTTTCCTGGGTACGGGCCAACGGCATCAACCGCGTGGTCGTCGAAGCGCCCGCCGCGCGGCTGGGCATCGTCGCCGGTGGCAAGGCCTATGCCGACCTGCGCGAGGCGATGCGGCTGCTGGGCCTGGACGACACGCGCGCGGCCGGCCTGGGGCTGCGCGTGATGAAGGTCGGCATGCCCTGGCCGCTGGAGGCCGAGGGCGTGCGCCGCTTCGCCGCCGGGCTGGTCGAGATCCTGGTCGTCGAGGAGAAGCGCCCGATCATCGAGTACCAGCTCAAGGAGATGCTCTATGAGCGCCCCGACGGCGAGCGCCCGCGCGTGCTGGGCAAGTTCGACGAGGCGGGCGAGTGGCCGTCCCCGCATGCACCCTGGCTGCTGCCGCCGACCGCCGAGCTGACGCCGCCGCTCGTCGCGCGCGCACTGGCTTCGCGGCTGGCCCATCACGACCCGGCTGGCGGCTGGGCGCACGCCGCCGCGCGCTTCGCCACGCCCGCCCTGCCCCTGCTCGAACGCCAGCGCACGCCCTACTTCTGCCCCGGCTGCCCGCACAGCCGCTCGACGCAGGTGCCCGAGGGCAGTTGCGCACTGGCCGGCGTCGGCTGCCACCTGATGGCCGTGGGCATGGAGCGGCGCACGCTGACGATCAGCCAGATGGGCGGCGAGGGAGCGACCTGGATCGGCATGGCCGCGCACGCCGGGCTGCGCCATGTCTTCGCCAACATGGGCGACGGCACCTACTTCCATTCCGGCCTGCTGGCGATCCGGGCCTCGGTGGCCGCGGGCGTGGCCATCACCTACAAGATCCTCTACAACGACGCGGTGGCGATGACCGGCGGCCAGCCGGTGGACGGGCCCTTGACGGTGCCGCGCATGACCCGCCAGCTGGCCGCCGAAGGCGTGGCGCGCATCGTCGTGATCGCCGACGACCCGGCGAAGTACGCGGCGGCCGCCGCCGCCGACCGCCTTGCCCCCGGCGTGCCGGTGCTGCCGCGCGAGCGGCTCGAGGCGGTGCAATGCGAGCTGCGCGAGCTGCCGGGAACGACGGTGCTGATCTACGACCAGGTCTGTGCCACTGAGGCCAGGCGCCGCCGCAAGCGCGGGACCATGGCGCCGCCGGCACGCCAGGTGGTGATCCACGAGGCGCTGTGCGAAGGCTGCGGCGACTGCGGCATCAAGTCCAACTGCCTGGCCATCGTGCCGGTGGCCAGCGCGGACGGCCGCAAGCGCGCGATCGACGCCTTCACCTGCAATGCCGACCTCTCCTGCCTGGCCGGCGAATGCCCGGCGCTGCTGAGCGTCGAAGGCGCCACGCCACGGCGCGCGCAGGGCCTGCCGGTCGACGAGGCCGGCCTGCCCGCGCCCGAGCCGCTGGCGCTCGACGCCCCGTGGTCGCTGCTGGTGGCCGGCGTCGGCGGCACGGGGGTGGTGACGACAGGCGCGCTGCTGGGGATGGCCGCGCACCTGGACGGGCTGGGCGTGACGGTGCTGGACCAGACCGGCCTGTCCCAGAAGGGCGGCGCGGTGCTGACGCATGTGCGCATGGCCCGCGACCCGCGCTCGCTGCATGCGCCACGCATCGCGACCGCCGACGTGCTGCTCGGCTGCGACCTGCTGGTCGCCTGCGGCGCCGAGACGCTGTCGCGCCTGACGCCGGGCCGCACCCGCGCCGTCGTCAACTCGGCCGACGCGATCACCGGGGACTTCGTGCGCCACCCCGAGCTGGCCTTTCCCCACCAGGCGGCACTGGCCGCGCTGGGCGAGCGCCTGGGCGGCATCGAGGTGGTCGGCGAACGGGCCGGCGAAGACCCCGATGAAGGCCCCGGCGAGCACCCCGGAGAGCGCGTCGGTGCAGGGCCGGCGCCGTGCAGCCCGGGCCGGGACGCGGGCCGGGACCGCGCCGGGCCGGGTGCCTGCGCCTTCGACGCCACGGCGCTGGCGACCCGGCTGGCCGGGCACAGCATTGCCACCAACATGCTGCTGCTCGGCTACGCCTGGCAGCGCGGCTGGGTGCCGGTGTCGCGCGAGTCGATCGCACGCGCGGTGCAGCTCAATGGCGTGGCGGTCGAGGACAACGAGCGTGCCTTTGCCTGGGGCCGCCGGCTGGCGGTCGATGCGCGCGCGCCGTCGGCGCCTGCCGAAACCCTGGCCGCCGCGGCGGGCGCTGCGGCTGCCGCGGCGCCGGTGGCCGCCGATCTGCTGGCCACCCAGGCGGCCGCACTGGCGGCCAGCCACGGCCGGGCGGCGGCAGCGCGCTTCTTGTCGCTGGTCGAGCGCGTGCGGGCGGCCGAGGCCCGCGCGCTGCCGGGCAGCGACCGGCTCACGACCGCCGTCGCCCGCGTCGCGCGGCGGCTGTACGGCCCGAAGGACGACTACGAAGTCGCCCGCCTGCTCACCGACCCGGGGTTCGAAGCCGCGCTCGCGCGCCGCTTCGACGGCGCGCTGCGACTGCACTACCACCTTGCGCCACCCTGGCGCCGGCAGGCCGGCGCCGACAGCGGCCGCGCCAAGGGCGACTACGGGCCCTGGCTGCGACCGCTGCTGCGCGCCCTGGCCGCCGCAAGGGTGCTGCGCGGCAGCCGGCTCGACCCGCTGCGCGGCAGCGCCGAACGTCGGCTCGACGCCGACCTGCGCGACGCCTACGAAGCGGCCATCGAGCGCCTGCTGCCTGCACTGAGCGCTGCAACGCTCGATGCCGCGCTTGCCGTGGCGTCCCTGCCCGACGGCGCGCGCGGCTTCGGCAGCGTCAAGGCCGGCCGCGCGGCGCAGGTGATGCAGCAGCTCGCCGCCGGCCGGACGGCCCGCGGCCCGTGAAGGCCCCCGCGCTGCTGGCGGCGCCCTTCCGCCCTTTCTACCTGCTCGGCGTCGGCTACGGGGTGCTGTTGACCGCGCTGGCCGGCTCCGGCGTCGCGGGCCTGTCGCCGACCGCCTTTCCGATGGCCTGGCATGGTCACGAGATGGTGTTCGGCTTCGCGATGGCCATCGTCGCCGGCACCGTGCTGACGGCGCTGCCGACCTGGGCAGGCAGCCCGGAGACCACCGGCCACCGCCTGGCCGTGCTGGCCGGCTGCTGGGTCGTCGGCCGCCTGGCCTGCGCGCTGGCGCCGGTGTGGCCCTGGCCCGTGGTCGCGGCCTGCGACCTGGCGCTGCCGCTGGCGATGCTGCTGCACCTGGCGCCGCAACTGCGCCGGCTGCCCGAGCGCCGCTGGTCGATGCTGCTGGTGATCCTGTCGGCGCTTGCGCTGGCCAACCTGGCCTGGCATGCCGGGCGTGCCGGGGGCGATGCGCTGGCCCAGGCACGGGCGCTGCGCACGGCGCTGTGGATCGTGCTGGTGCTGTACACGCTGGTCGGCGGCCTGTTCACGCCGGTGTTCACCGCCAACGTGCTCGCCGAGCGCGGCCTGGCGGCGCCGAGGGCCAGATCCTGGCCGCTCGAGCTGGCCGTCGTGTCGGCCACCGTGGCGGCGGCCGCGGTCGACGTCGGTCGCCTCGGCACCCCACACGCGCCATGGACCGCGTCGTGGACCGCGTCATGGACCGCGTCACTGCCCACGTCACTGCCCGCGGCACTGCCCGCGCTGGCGGCGGCCGCGCTCCAGGCCTGGCGGCTGGCCCGCTGGCGCGGCTGGCCGGCGCGCACCGACCGGCGCGTCGCCGCCATGCACCTGGGCTTCGTCTGGCTGGTCGCCGGCCTGCTGGCCCAGGCGGCCACGCACGCCGGCCTGCCGCTGCCGCCGGCCACCTGGGTGCATGCCTTCACGGCGGGCGCCCTGGGCTCGATGATGCTCGGGCTGATGACGCGCGTGGTGCTGCGCCACACCGGGCACGACGGCGCCGCGCCGCGCGGCCTGGGGCCGGCGCTGGCCGCGGTCGCGCTGGCCACCCTGCTGCGCATGGCCGCCCCCGCGCTGGGCGCCTGGAGCTGGGCGGCCTCCGCGCTGCTCTGGGCCGCCGCCCTGGGCTGGTGGTGGGCAAGGCACGCGTCGCTGCTGCTGCAGCCCAGCCGGCCGCGCGACGGCTGAGGCCGGCGGGCGCGCGCGCCGGCGCGGGGCTCGTCGGCCCCGCCCCGCACTGGCTGTCGAGCACGGCGCAGCCGCCGTTCAGGACCGGTTTCATGGCCTTCGTCGCTTGCAGCCTCTGCCGATGGCGATCTCTGGCAGCATCGGCCCCTTTTCGCGCGAGGGCGCAAGGTCCTCCGCTCCCCTGTCCTGCTGCCGGAGACCGCCCTTGCGACCCCCCTCGAGAACTGCGGCGTGCGCCGCCCGCCTGCGCTGGCAGGCCGCCGCCCCTGTCCTGGCCCTGTCGCCCCTGCTCGCACTGGCCCAGGAACCGGCCGCGCCGGGACAGGGCGAAGCCGCGCCGGCGTCTTCCACGAGCACCCAGCAGCGCGTGGAGATCAGCGCCCGCAACAGCTCCACCGACCTGCGCCGGGCGTCGCGCGTCGCCAAGCAGATCTACGGCCGCGAAGAACTGGACAAGTTCGGCGACACCAGCGCGCTGGACGTGATGCGGCGCCTGCCGGGCATCAACATCGGCAGCGGCGGGCCGCGCATGCGCGGCCTGGGCGCCGGCTACACGCAGATCCTCATCAACGGCGACCCGATGCCGCCGGGCTTCCAGCTCGACCAGCTCAGCCCGTCGCAGATCGAACGCATCGAGGTGCTGCGCGCCCCGACCGCCGACCAGAGTGCACAGGCGATCGCCGGCACCATCAACATCATCCTCAAGGAGGCGCCGCGCCGCACGCAGCGCGACATCCGGCTCGGCCTGGCCGATGGCCGCTCGCGTCCGATGGCCAACGCCAACCTGACGCTGGGCGAGTCCAAGGGCGGGCTGGCGGTCTCGCTGCCGGTGTCGCTGTTCGAGTGGCGGCGCGGGAACCACAACCTGATCGAGCGCCGCATGCCCGGGCTGGACGGTGCACCGGCGCTGGCCGTGCAATCGGGTGACCAGCAGGTCTGGGGCTGGGGCTACAACCTCGGGCCGCGCCTGAACTGGAAGATCAGCGACGAGCAGACCCTGTCGGTGGCCAGCTTCGTGCAGGCGATCAACTGGAACAACGCCACCGAGTTCGACAACCGCGTGCTCGCCGGCCGGCCCGTGCTGGAAGACGACTCGCGCCAGAACGGCAAGTGGGAGAACCGGCGACTGAACCTGACCTGGGTGAACCGCTTCCACGAAGACCAGCGCATCGAGCTCAGGGCCGGCGTGCAGCAGGGCGTATGGGCTTTCGACGTGCGCAACCTTCGTGAAGGGCAGGACCACATCCGCGCCGTCGGCAACGGCGACGACCGCGGCGTCACGCAGTCGGGCAAGTACAGCCTGCTGCTGGGCGAGTCGCACAGCCTGACCGCCGGCTGGGACCTCGAGGCCCGCGAGCGGCGCGAGGAGCGGCTGGTGACCCAGCAGGGCCGGCCGGTGCTGCCGGAGTATGAAGGCCAGCCCTTCGACGCCAGGCTGCGCCGCCAGGCCTTCTATGCGCAGGACGAGTGGGACATCTCCACGCAGTGGATGCTCTACCTGGGCCTGCGCCACGAACGCATCACGACCGAGAGCCGGGCGCTCGGCGACCCGGTCACCAACGCCAGCAGCGTGTGGTCGCCGCTGATGCACCTGACCTACAAGCTCGACCCCAAGGACCGCGACATGGTGCGCGCCAGCCTGACCCGCAGCTACCGCTCGCCGGGCCTGGGCGCACTGCTGTCGCGGCCCACGGTGGCCAGCCAGTACACCGACACCGGGGCGGCCAACACCGAACTGGCACCCGACCGCGTGGGCAACCCGGCCTTGGCGCCCGAACTGGCCACCGGCCTGGACCTGGCGTTCGAGAAGTACCTGCCCGGCGGCGGCATGTGGAGCCTGGGCCTGTTCCACCGGCGCATCACCGACCTGGTGCGCAACGTCACGACCCTGCGCGCCGTGCCCTGGGCCAGCGTGCCGCGCTGGGTGGCGCAGCCGCAGAACTTCTCCTCGGCCACGACCAGCGGGCTCGAGTTCGAGGTCAAGGGCCGTGCCGCGGAGCTGATGCCCTCGCTGCTGCCGGAGGCCAAGGCGCTGAACCTGCGCGCCTCGCTGAACCTGTACCGCTCGCGGGTCGAGGCCCTGCCCGGCCCGGACAACCGGCTCGACGGGCAGCAGCCCTGGAGCGCGACACTCGGATTCGACCAGCGGCTGAGCGGCCTGCCGCTGACCGTCGGCGGCAGCCTGTCCCTGAACCCCTCGTACGACACCCAGTTGACGCTGGACCAGACGCTGCAGCGCTCGCGCACACGCACCATCGACCTCTACGGCCTGTGGGTGTTCCGACCCGGCCTGTCGATGCGCCTGGCCGTCGCCGACGGCGCCCAGCCCTTCGGCCCGCCCAACGGCAGCGTCACCACCGTGCTGGCCAGCGGCGACTACACGCGCAACGAGCGCAGGACAGGCACCCAGTTCAACCTGTCGCTGGACATCCGTCTCTGAGGCCATTGGCCAGGTCGGCCAGGTCGGCCCGGCCTGCGGCTGCCTTGGGCATGCGTGGCAACGGATCAGCGCCCTCGCTCTCGGGAATGCGCCGGTGCGATCCGGCCCGAGCGCCAGCCGGTGTGCCCCGGTTCAGGTCAGTGCGCGGAAGTGCGCCTGCGCCGCGGCCAGCGCCGCAGCCAGGCGGGCCTCGAGGGCAGCGAGCGCCGCGCTGTCGGCGCGCCGGGCGGCGTCTTCGAGCGCCTCGAACAGCCGCGCCAGGGCCAGCGCCCCGATCGCGCGCGACGACGACTTCAGGCGGTGCGCCACGGCGGCCACCGTCGCCCGGTCGCTGCACGCCAGCGCAGCGCGCAGTTCGCTGCCCGCCTTGTCGATGCCGCGCAGGTACTCGCGGCGCACGCGGGCCAGGCGTGCGTGGTCGTCGCCGACGAGCCCGACGAGGACCGAGTCGTCGAACTCCGGTGACAGCTCCTCGATCCGGGCCGCGCCGGCCGGCGCGGCCTGGACCGGCGCCGCGCTGGCCGCGGGCAGCCAGCGCGACAGCGTCTGCTGCAGCTGCGCCACGCGAACCGGCTTGCAGAGGAAGTCGTCGAAGCCCAGCGAGCGGCAGTGCTCGGCCTCGCCGCGCATGGCGTTGGCGGTCAGCGCGACGACCGGCAGGCGGCGCTGGCCGGCAAGCTCCAGCGCGCGAATGGCCGCCACCAGCTCGTAGCCATCCAGGCCCGGCATGTGCAGGTCGGTCAGCAGCACGCCGTAGCGCTGCGGCGCGCTGCGCAGGCGCTCGAAGGCCATGACCCCGTCGTCCACCACCTCGCAGGCCAGGCCGAGCATGCGCAGCTGGTGCAGGACCACCTCCCGGTTGACCTGGTTGTCTTCGGCCACCAGCACGACACCCCCCCGCAGGGCGGCGGTCTCGAGGTCTTCGGCGGGCCGCGGCGGCTCGTCCTGGGCGCTCCCGGACGGGGCGGGCGCCGGGTCGCGACCGGCCGCCATGGCCACCGCCTTCAGCAGCATGCCGCGGTGCAGCCCGTCGATGTCCAGCAGCACGCGGCCGGCGCCGTCCCTGCGCGGTGCGCGGCGCTGACCCGACTGGACCTGCACCACGGGCGGCAGCGGGCCGGGAGCCGAGGCGAGCCACTGCGCGGTGCTCACCAGCACGGTGGACGCATCGGCCGCACCGCCGGCCGCGCCCGCCTCGTCGTGCAGGGCCCGGTCGCGTGCGGCAGGCCAGGACCGCATTGGCAGGACTTCCGCGCCGGCCATGCGCAGGTACACCGCCCAGTCGGCGCTCAGCTCGTCGTCAGCGAGCAGCAGCAGGCAGCGCAGGCCCGACAAGGGCCGCGCCGGCGTGGCGCCAGGGTCGCTGCCGTCGCCGGAGTCGCCTGCGGCGCCCGCCTGGCCACCGGCGCCATCGGCGCCGGCTTCGCCTTGCTGCAGCGCCAGCTCGAACTGGAACAGGCTGCCCTCGCCGGGCCGGCTCTGGCAGACGATGCAGCCGCCCATGGCCTGGGTCAGCCGCTGGCTGATGACCAGCCCCAGACCGGTGCCACCGTAGCTGCGCATGGTGCTGGACACGCCTTGCACGAAGGGCTGGAACAGCCGGGCGCGGACCTCCTCCTCGATGCCGATGCCGTTGTCGCGGACCGCGAAGGCGATCGTGCCGTCGCGCCCCGGCCGCACGCGCAGCGACACGCGACCGCGACGCGGCTGGCCGGCGGAGAACTTCACCGCGTTGCCGAGCAGGTTGGTCAGCACCTGGCGAAGCCGGTAGGCGTCGCCGTGTCGCTGCCTCGGCAGGCCCGGGTCGATGAACGCGCGCAGCTCGACCCCGCGCGCGGCGGCCAGGGGTTGCAGCGTGTCGCAGGTGCTCTCGACGAGGTGCTCGAGCTCGAACGGCGCGCACTCGAGCGCCAGGTGGCCGGCCTCGATCTTGGAGAAGTCGAGGATGTCGTCTATGACCCTCAGCAGCGCCGCGGCCGACTCGACGATGGTGTCGGTGAGCTCCTTCTGGTAGGTGCTCAGGCTGGAGCGCTGCAGAACGTCCAGGATGCCGATCACGCCGTTCATGGGCGTGCGGATCTCGTGGCTCATGGCCGCCAGGAAGGCGCTCTTGGCGGTGCTGGCCGCCTCCGCGGCGGCGCGGGCGCGCTGCAGCTCGGCGGTGCGCTGGTCGACCATCTCGTCCAGGCGCTGGCGGTAGCGGTCGAGTTCGTCGCTCAGGCGCCGCTTCTCGGTGACGTCCTCCTTCACCGCCAGGTACCCGTCGATGCGGCCGTCGGCGTCGCGCACCGGCGTGATGGTGGCCGTCTCGACGTAGACGCGCCCATCCTTGCGACGGTTGAAGAGCACGCCGCGCCAGGCTTGCCCGCTCTTCAGGTTCTGCCACAGGCTGCGGTAGTCCTCCGCCGGCGTGTGGCCCGACTTGAGCACACCGGCGTTGCGGCCGATCAGCTCGCCGGCGGTGTAGCCCGAGCTGTCGCAGGCCGCCTGGTTGACGTACTCGATGCAGCCGTCCAGGTCGGTGATGCAGATCGCTTCCGAAGCCTGTTCCACCGCCGTCGAGAGCCGGCGCAAGCGCGCGTCGTGGTCGTGCTCCCAGCGGCGCCCGCGCCCGCCGGCGTCGAGCGGTTGGGGCCCGTCGTCCTGCAGCCGCTGCGGCGCAGGGCGGCGCTCGGGCGGCGGCGCCTGGCCAGGCGTGGCGGCCCAGCGGGCCAGCGCGCGACCGAGTCCGTCCCAGGTCTCGTCGCAGCACGCGGCCAGGCCCCTGGCGGGGTCGGCTGGCGTGTCACACACGGTCAGCATCACCGCTTCCGGGTGGTGGCGCGCCAGGTGCCGCACCAGGCTGCGGCCACGCCCTTCGTCGACCTCGGCGTCGACGAGCACGAGCGCACAGCGCGCGCCGGCCAGCCGCCACGCCGCCTCGGCGGGCGACCGTGCCCAGGCCAGGTCAGGCGCATCGGCCAGCCGTGACAGCGAGGCCCGGGTGGTGTGGTAGCGGTCGTCGCGTTCGCTGACGAGCAGGATGTCGGCGGCCGCCTGGTCGAGGTCTTGCTTCATGCCCGGCACTGTGCCGGCGGGTACCGGCGCCCGATGCCGGGAGTCCTGGATGCGCCGCGAGGGGAAGCCCTGCCGCGCGCCGCGTGCCGGGCGGCCGGCGGGCTTCAGCCCTCGTCGGCCGCAAGCAGGCCGGTGCGGATGGCCAGGCGCACCAGCGCCGGCACGTCGGACACGCCCAGCTTGGCCATCAGGCGGCTGCGGTAGGACTCGACCGTCTTGGGCGACAGGTGCAGGGTCTCGGCGATCGCCGCGCTGGAGTGGCCGCGCACGACCAGCGCGATGACCTGCAGCTCGCGCGCCGACAGGCTGGCCATGGCCGCGGCCTCGTCGTCCGCGGCGCCGAGGCTGGCGGCGGCCAGTTCGGCCACCTCGGGGCCGAGGTGGCGTCGGCCCTGCGCCACCGCCGCGACGGCCGCCAGCACTTCGCTGGCCGGCGAGCCCTTGAGCACGTAGCCCGATGCCCCGCTGCGCAGGGCGCGCGCGACATGGCCCGGGCGGGCGTACATCGTCAGCACGATGGCGCGCACCGGCAGCCGGCGCGACTGCATCTGCTCGAGGATCTCGAATCCCGAGCGGTCGCCCAGGTTCAGGTCCAGCAGCACGATGTCGGGGTTCAGCCCGACCAGTTCGGCGATCACCTGCGCCGGCTGGCTGCCTTCACCGACCACCTCGTGGCCGCCGTGCACGAGCACGGCACGCAGTCCATCGCGCATCAGCGCGTGGTCGTCGACGATGTAGACGCGACTCATCGTTCGCTGCTCCCCTGCTTCCTCTTGCCATCCGGACCCGGCAGGTGGCCCCCGGCGGATCACCCCCCGTCCCGGCGCCAGCTCAGCGCCGCGCTGGAACCACCCTCGGCGCGGCGCTGCACCCGCAGCCGTGCACCGATGCCCAGCGCGCGCTCGCGCATGCCGACCAGGCCCAGGTGCCCCGGTCGCCCGTGCCGGGCTTGGTCGGCAATGCCCACGCCATCGTCGTCGACGGCGAGCTCGAGCCAGCCGTCGGCGCCTTCCAGCGCCACCACGATCTGCCGTGCACGGGCGTGCTGCTGCGCATTGGCGACCGCCTCGCGGGCGATCATGAAGGCCGCGTACTCCACGTCCTCGGGCCAGCGCGCCTCGGCCGCCGGCGGCGCGACCTGCAGGCGCACCGCGGTCGCCGGCCCGCGCTCGTCGTAGTCGGCCAGCTCCATGCGCAGGGCCGAGGCCAGGCCCTGGGTCTCCAGCAGCGGCGGGCGCAGCGCCGCCAGCGTGGCACGCACCTCGCCCACCGACAGCTGCACCAGCTGCGTCAGACGCTCGAGCGAGCGTGCCACCGGCTCGGGCGGCGTGCGCCCCAGCGCGTCGCGCAGCAGGTCCAGGTACAGCCGCGCGCTGCCCAGGCTCTGGCCCAGGCGGTCATGCAGCGACTGCGCCAGGCGGCGGTTGGTGTCGCGCTCCTGGTGCAGCAGGCGCTGCGCCAGTTCGAACAACTCGTTCTGCGAGTCCAGCAGCGCCTGCTCGGCGCGGCGGCGCGAGCTGATCTCGAAGGTCGTGCCGGCCATGTACGTCGCCACCCCCTGCTCGTTCCACAGGGCCTGGCCCTGCGTCTCGAACCAGCGCAGCTGGCCCGACGCGTCGCGGGCACGGAACTGCACCCGGTAGGGCTCGCGATCACGCAGGTGGCGGGCCAGGCAGCGCCCGATCTCGGCGCGGTCGTCGGCCGGCAAGAGGGCGTCGAAGGCCTCGACGATGTGCGCATAGTCGACCGGCGCATGGCCCAGGCTGGTGAAGAACTCGACCGGCGGGACGATGGCCGCGGAGCCGAAGTCCCACTCCCACACCTGCCCCCCGGCGGCCGCCAGGCGAAAGCGCTGTTCGCTGTGGCGCAGCGCGGCTTCGCTGCGCTTGCGCTCGGTGATGTCGCTGAACAGCAGCAGCAGGCAATCCTGGCCGTCCAGCTCGATCTTCTCGGCGCTGAAGGACACGTCGATGGGCTCGCGCGCCCGGGTCCAGGCCCGGCCTTCGAAGCCACGCACGGACTCGCCCGCACGCAGCCGCGCCAGCAGTTCGGCGCGTCGCTCTTCCTGCGACCACAGCCCCAACTGCGCCGAGCTGCGGCCGATGACCTGCCCGGCATCGAACCCGAACAGCGTGCAGAAGGCGGCGTTGACCTGCAGGAAGCGGCCGCCTTGCAGCTCGCTGAGCGACATGGCCTCCGGCGCGGCCATGAACAGCTTCTCGAAGCGCTGCTGCGCGGCACGGCGCTCGGTCACGTCGACGGCCACCACCAGCCGCGCCGGCCGGCCGTCGAAGTCGATCTCGCTGCTGGTGATCTCCACCTCGACCAGCCGGCCGTCCTTGCGGCGGTGGGTGAACTCGCCGCTGTGCACCGGGCCCGTGGGCCGGCCGGCCGGATGGGCAGCCATTTCCTGCTCCAGCCGCGCCCGATGTTCGGGCGGCCGGATGTCGGCCAGGGTCATGCCGAGGAACTCTTCCCGCGTATAGCCGTACTGCGCCTCGGCGGCACGGTTGACGGCGACGAAGCGCCATGTCTGCAGGTCGTACACCCACATCGGCTGCGGGCTGGACTTGAAGAACAGCCGGTAGCGCGCCTCGCTCGTTCCCTGCTCGATCCGCAGCGCATGGTCGTGGCGGCGCAGCATGGACCGCATCGCCAGACCGAGGGCGGCGGCACTCAAGGCGGTGAACAGCCAGTCCTTGGCGGCGAGAATCGCCTCGCGTGCACCTGCCGGGACCCGGAGCGACTCGACGACGGGGCCGGACAGTGCGATCCACAGCGCGCACAGCAGCACATAGCCCGCGACCACCGCCACGATGCGCCGGTGGTCGTCGAGCACCCGCGAGGCGGCGCCGTCCATCGGCCTCGATTCTGCACCGGCGGCACCTGGATGCGGCGCCTGGCGGGGCACCACGAATCCTTGTGCGGTCGGCGTCCAGCCCGGAGGCGGACGTCAGCGAGCCGACGCCGCCGCGGCGACCGCGGCGGGCCGGGCGGCGGGCCGAGGCGCGGGCCGGGCCGCAGCGCCGCGCAGGCCCCTGACCTCGAAGCGCACGGCCTGCAGGACGCGGCCATCGGCCGCGCGCAGCTCCAGCCGGTGGCGCCCGGGCCAGGGCGGCCAGTGCAGCTGCTCGCCGTGGCCGACCACCCGGCCGTCGACCGCCCAGGTGCCGCGTTCCCCGGCGAAGGTGATGCGCTGGGCCTGCGGCGGGATGTCGGGGTCGAGCGCGAACAGGCTGCCGTCGGCCGGGCTGCTGATGCCCATGGGATCGCCGCGCGCGCGCAGCACCACCGCCTGGCCGTCACGCGGCGCCGTGCCGGCCAGGAAGGCCTCGCGCCGCGGCGCCTCGTGGTCGCCGGCCCAGCGCACAACAGCCGTGACGATGCCCGCCGGCGGCGCCGGGGCGACCGACGGCTGGCCCTGGTGCAGGTGGCGCACCACGGCCTGCCAGACCGGCGCCGCGCCGCCGGCGCCGCTCACGTCGTGCATGGGCTGCCCGCTGGCGTTGCCGACCCACACCGCGACCGTGTAGCGGTCGGTGTAGCCGACGCACCAGCTGTCGCGCAGGTCCTTGCTGGTGCCCGTCTTGACGGCCGCGAAGCCGCGCGTGCGCAAAGGGTTGTCGATGCCGAAGGTGGCGACCCGCGCCTGCGCGTCGGCCAGGATGTCGCCGAGCAGCCAGGCCACGGCCGGGTCCATGACCTGGCGCGGCGCGCCGCGCGGCCGGCCGGGCAGCGGTACTGCCGTGAACAGGCCGCGGTTGGCCAGCGTGCGGTAGGCGTTGGCCAGGTCCAGCAGCGTCACGTCGGCCCCGCCCAGCGCCAGCGCGCTGCCGTACCAGCCGGCGCTCTCGCGCAGGCCCAGGCCCAGGGCATTGAGCCGCGCATGCAGGGCATCGGGCGGCAGCATCGCGGCCGCCCGCACGGCCGGGACGTTGAGGCTGGCCCCCAGCGCCTGGCGCACGCTGACCCAGCCGCGATGCTGGCGGTCGTAGTTCTGCGGCAGGTACAAGCCGCCGGCGGTGCTGATCTGCGCCGGGGAGTCGTCGAGCAAGGTGGCCGGCGTCAGCAGTCGACGCTCGAAGGCCAGGCCGTAGACGAAGGGCTTGAGCGTCGATCCCGGCTGGCGGCGCGCCAGCACGCCGTCGACCTGTGCCGCCGCCGAGGTGCGGCCGTTGGCGCCGACCCAGGCGCGCACCTCGCCGCTGGCGTTGTCGAGCACGATCACGGCACCGTCCTCGACCTGCCGCCCCTGCAGCTCGGCCAGCTGGTCGCGCAGCGCGGCGATGGCCACCCGCTGCAGGCCAGCGTCCAGCGTGCTGGCGAGCGTGTCGCTGCGCGGCCCCGCGGCACGCAAGCTCAGCCTTGCGTAGTGCGGCGCCAGCTGCTCACCCAGCGGCATGCCGCCTTGCCGCGCCAGCGCCAGCGCCGCCTGCGTGCGCACACCGGTGCAGTCGCGCTGCATGGCGCGCAGCACGCCGCAGGCGCGTTCGCCGACCACCGCGGGCGCCGCGTT
>Ga0209573_1003502_pt1 | contig 17075 bp, 11 predicted proteins | sample TNRBio252014_DNA_FD_185870 | JGI IMG/M metagenome (GOLD analysis project Ga0209573, IMG submission 185870) | Wastewater treatment Type I Accumulibacter community from EBPR Bioreactor in Madison, WI, USA - TNR Reactor_6/25/2014_ DNA (SPAdes)... | ecosystem: Engineered > Bioreactor > EBPR >...
TGGAAGCACTGACTCCGGAGATCGTCGATCTGGTGCATCGCCCGAACGATCAGGCGGATGTGGATCAACTGATTGATGAGCTGCGCCGCCACCGGATCAGCATTCTCAGAATGGCCCGCCGCAAACAGACACTGGAAGAAGTCTTTATGACCATCGTGGGAGGCGGCACAACATGAGAGCCTGTCTGGCAATTCTGCAGGATTCGTTTCGCGAGGCCGCAGCTTCGCGAGTCCTGTGGATCGCGTTTGCCGTGATCCTGGTGTTTCTGCTGATCCTCGCGCCGTTCGGCCTGCAGACGTCCCCCAGCACGCAGATCCGTCCGGGAGAATGGCTGGACGTCGAACGATTTCTTCAGACGGTTGATGACCAGCACACGAAAGCCGGAACTCCCTCAGCCCATTTGTGGACATTGCTGAACAAGGACCAGAAAACTCAACTGCAGGACTGGTCGGCAAAAACTCGCTCCGACTCCAATGACCGGCCACGAATCAGTCGGCTGCAGTTCCAGGCAGCGGACGTTGTCAACGGGCTGCTGACTCGTCCGGACTTCTACAAGCCGGAGAACTGGTCGAATGTCAGTTTGAGCGATGATCTGAAGGCCGCCGATCCGGATGACCTCCGCCCCGAAAAACGGGCTCATCGCAATCTGAAGCGACTGGTGGCTGCGTATTCTGAAAGCATCTCCATTCAGGACGACAATGCCCTGTCGCTGTCCTATGGCACGCTGACACTGTTCGGTCCGCTGCGAATCGCACCTTCGCAGCTGCAGCAACTGATCGATGAAATCCTGATCAACTTTCTGCCCTGGATCGTGGGGTTCTTCGGCGTCTTCGGATCGCTGATTGTCACAGCGTCGATCATTCCGCGAACGTTTGAGCCCGGTGAGATTTCTCTGTTGCTCAGCAAGCCAGTGCTGCGATCCGTTTTGTTCGTGACAAAGTTCATCGGCGGACTGATCTTCACCACGCTGTCCGCCACAGTATTTCTGCTGGGATTGTGGCTGCTGCTGTGGATGCGATTTGATCTGTGGCGCCCCAATCTGCTGTGGTGCATTCCCTTGTATGTGTTCCTGTTTGCCATCTATTTTTCTGTGTCCGCTCTGGCCGGCGCCATTTGGCGCAACCCGACGGTGTCACTGATCCTGGTCGTCGTCTTCTGGGCGATTGTCACCACCAGCGGAGTGATTCATTCGTGGGCCGAGAACATCTACATCCGTTCGCAGCGAATCATCGAACTGGCCTCAGCCGGTGACCAGGTCTTTATGGTCGATGGCAGTCGAAACTATCATCGCTGGGATGATGCGTCCTCGTCGTGGGTTCCCGTTCTGGAAGACCCGAAGAGCAAATCGTTTGAACAGGTGATGCAGCGACTGTTTGCCCCGACAGGTCGAGCCCGCATGGCGGTAACGCCGACCGGTGACCGGCTGATGTCACTGCAGCCGGAATTCTCCCGATCCGGCGGTGCAGCCCGAGCAACCCTGATTGCCGGCAGCCGAGCTGATAACTTCGTGCGGGAAGCCGACGGGATGACGCCTGATGAAGCCTTCGGAATTTTTATGTCCAGCAGCGGCGACCTGATCGTACCCGGCCTGCGCGGCGTGTATCGATACAGCGGATCCACCATTCCAGCTCAGGACTTCGAAGAATGGCTCGGCCCCGGGGCTCAAAAGGCAATAGACGCCGTCTGGCGAATGGCGGGAAATCGTCAGTCCCGCACAACCGCCAGAAAATGGGAACCACTCACAACCACCGATCTGAAATCGCTCAGCCGCACGGCGTCTGTGGCGTTCAATCCTCATGACGATTCACTCGTCCGCTGGGACAACGGAACTCTGTCCGTCCTGAATCGAACGCCCGAAGGCCTGTATGCCATGGGGCCATCGAAAGAGTTCGAGAAACAACAGGCCATAGTGTCTTCCGGTGGCAATCTGATCATCGCGGCCTTGAAGGATGGAAAAGTCCTCGCCCTGGACCGAACAACTCTGAATGTCCTTTCCGAATCGCTCATCCCTGAAGGGGAAGTTCCGAAGCTGGCGGAATGTGATCCATCGGGAACTACCGCCGCCGTGCTGACTCACAATCAGCACCTGTTGATCTACGACGGGACTCAGAAAGCATTTGGAACATGGGTTCCGCTGGAGAATGGCTCCACGGCCACCATAGCGTTCAGTGGTGAAGGTCAGTTGATGGTGTCCAATGGGCGACGAAGCGTCAGCATTTACGACACACAGGAACGCAGTCGGATGCGAACTCTGGCGGAAGCGGAGGCATGGCCGTACAAGGTGTATGACTTCATCATTCGGCCGATCCATACGATGCTGCCAAAACCATCCGAACTGGATCCAGCCGTACGTTACATCGTCACAGGAGAAAAATCCGTGGCGATCGGCCCCCAGGACGGCCCGGGCAATGCCGGCGACCTGAATCGCCAGCGAGTCTCGTTTGATCTGCGATCGTCGATTGTCAGCAACCTGACATTCGTGGGTGTCATGCTGCTGGTCGGATGCCTGTACCTGGCCCGGCGCGATTTCTGATGCGTCTGTCATTCGCCTGACTAAATGCCCGTGCGTTCAGTATCCCGAACAGGCTCTTTACACCTTCCCACAATTGATTTCGAGCCGGGCTACGAGACCACCCCTGTACGCAGCTCAAAAAGCACAGCAGGGCTCGCTCGTGCTCGGTCATCGCTGCAAACGCATGTTGGATTTATCAGCTGAAACGCGATCGCCGTCCGGTTCAGGACCGCGGGATTGCGCGCGGCGAAGTCGATAGGACTTCGCACGAAAACAGACAGAAACAACAAATACATATTGTTAAACAATAAATTCGAGTTATTATACGATAACTGTCCGGACATCAACAAATGTCAGGGCGATCCATCGGCAATCAGAAAACATCGATTCAGTTCTGTGTGATGCCCGAGCAGGGGTATCGACGAATTGAGTTTTGCGTCGGGTGGTTTGGTCAGGCAATTACGCCGGACGTTTTGTCATTTTCCCCAGGCCCTCAGCCAGTTGGCGTCGGGAGTGCCAGCCATGAAAAGAAGCGCGACGGTATTTCTTCAGTTCGTCATTATTCTCGTTGGTCTCGCTGCGCTGGCGTTTCTGCTGTGGGAACCTCACATCGAAGGCAGAAATGCGCATGCCACGCCTTATGAGATCTATTTCAAGGATCCATTTCTGGCGTATGCCTACGTCGCCTCACTTTCGTTCTTCGTGGCGCTCTATCAGGCCTTCAGGGTTTTGGGATATGCCGGCCAGAATAAGGTGTTCACACCTGCGGCGGTGAACGCTGTCCGGAAAATCAAGATCTGTGCGATCGCCATCATTGGTTTCGTGGTGGTCGGCGAAATCGTCTGGATACTCCCCAGTACGGATGATCGGCCCGGAGGAATCGCCATGGGAATCCTCGTCGTGTTCGGCTCGACGATAATCGCCACAGCCGCGGCGATGTCTGAACGGATTCTGCAGAATGCATTGGACATCAAAGCCGAGAACGAACTCACCGTCTGAAAGAACCCGCATGGCCATCATCATTAACATCGACGTCATGCTGGCGAAGCGGAAGATGAGCGTCACGGAACTGGCCGATAAGGTCGGTATCACGATGGCCAACATTTCCATCCTGAAAAATGGCAAGGCAAAGGCCATTCGACTTTCGACTCTGGAAGCCATCTGCAAAGCACTCGACTGCCAGCCCGGAGACCTTCTGGAATACAGGACGGAACCTGCCTCGGAAGCCACAATGCCTGCTCAGAAACCTCATCCCGCCAGCAACGAAGCCGCGATGAAGTAAGACCAATCGAAGCGACGTTCAGACTGGAATTCCACTTCGTCGGACATGTTGATCAAAGCGTCAATGGCATTCATTCTCGACTCGGCCACGTCGCGGGACCGTAGACGGAATCCCCCTCCATACTCACACTCGGCTCTACGGAACGCACGACTGAGAGCGCGCCGGTGTTCATCGTTGGCTGGACGGTTGAATGCCGAACGTCTAATCCGAAAAGCAGCCCACGCGTTTTCCGTGTGCGAATGGTTCCGTATGGGAACTGCAGTCATCTGGATGACGAAACCCCTGTGAGCTGCGACGTTTCTGGATGCCTTCCTTGCGAAGAGATCGTACAGCTTTCAAGGTGAATCATTTCAGGCACTTACACCGAGTGCTTTGTGACAGTTTGAATCTGGAGTTCGCCTCATCAGCCGGAACGCGCGAGCGTCCGGTTAAAAACCGGGGCTAGCGCCCAGCGGCTGATCAGTCTGACCGCAAATCCTTGCTGTCACAAAGCCCCGAGGTTTGTAAGTCCCTAATTAGCAACGAATTAAAAGCTGTACGATCTCCGAAGTGGGAGGGGGAAGGCGACAGCCTCCGCCGGTAATCGAATGAGAACACCGGCTCGGCGACGAGGAGCAACTCCGTATCACACGCAATCACAAAGCGTCCCGACAGGTTGCATTGATGGCGGCCGCAGGTGGCAGGCCCCGGCTTTAAACCTGGAGGCTGCTTTCGTCCAGCCCCGGCCACCCGATCCATTAAAACTAGACTGACGAAGCACAGCGTCCGTGGTTGCCACCACCATGATCTGACAGCGAACAGAATGATCATTCTGTCGGCAGGACCGGCTGAGATGCGATTTCATTTGAAATCCATAAACAATTCAAAGGATCCGGAGACTCTTCCCAGAATCACGGGAACGGAATTGATCCGTTTGCGGAACGGCAACGTTTCCTCTTCAGAACTCAGTGCGTTTGTTTCCTCGCAGGGAATCACTCCTGTCCGAAATCAGGCCGACGTGGAGGATTAGAATGACATCGCTGATAATGAAACCGTCTGTCACGACAACGGAGTTTGCTCGCAATCCGCCACTCGTTGCCGACATGGGGATTGAGGACAGTTCCCCCTTTGGTCTTCAGGGAATCAGACGCGAGACGCTCACTGTGCTGAAGACCAGTGCGGTCAAGCCGCTTGCTGCAGCATTGGCTCTTTCCGGACCGCGTCAGCAGATCAAGGACCCGACAGTTGCTGAAAAGCTTCTGGCAAGGAATCCTCAGTGGCTCGACGAATATCGGGTCATCCATCTGATTGAACGTTCGTTGTGGTTTGACGGCCGACGTGACTTTGTCATGCAGATGACGCGGAATCCCAGTCAGATTCCGGACAACCCGCCGCCCGAGATTCGCACAGCCCTGGCGAAGGCGTATTCATTGCACCCGGAAGCCACCGTCTGGTATGGCGTGCCGCTTTTCGGTGACGAAAAGAATGCCAACGGCCTTCCTGTTCCGCTGACCGCATCGCAGGTCCGAGAAGAGGCCGAGCGACGTCTTGCCGCGGCCCGCGAACACGCGTTGCTGATGGGCTGGGTTTATCGATCGCTGCTGCGCATCCAGCAGGTTCCGCAACAAACTCGGCAACTGGTTCGCCGGAAATGGCTGGGGATCCAGGGCGTCTGGTACCGATTCGCTGCCGAGTACCGACAGGCTCGAAAAGATGCTCAGCGTCGAAGACGAGCTGCCGCACTGGCTCAGTTTGAGTACGTCCGCACAGGAAAATCGACGACGATCATCCCAAAACACACGACGCGACTCGGACGAATGGCGGCACTGGCCTTCAAATCCCTCGTTCGAATGGAAAGCGGACTCGATCGCGCCGCACTCAAAACGGAAGAATTCCTCGAGAACCATCAATACGCGGTGGCAGGGATCGCGGTCCTTCCGGTGATGGCACTTCAGGTCCTGCCGTTATTCCTTGCTCCTGCCGCTGTTGTCGCCTGCGATCCGTTTCTGTTCATCGAGCTTCCCGATGAACCCGGCAAACTCCGCATGATTGGCCACTGGTACTGGCAACCTCAGCCACATGGCCGTGAAACCCTGCACGTTCACGTTTAGTGGGATGCCTCGTATCTGGCTCACCACGGACAACGAAGCTGTGGTCTCTGCCGGCACGCCACTTTCTGATGGCGAAACGCTTTCGATCACCCTCCCTGTTCCGACAGGGAGTTTCTTTGGCCGCTTACGCCCGTGATCATGTCATCGATGGCCGCGCTGATCGAAGTGCAATCCATAAAACGAGGGACCGTTGCGGGTTCGATGCCTTTCCCCTGAGCCGTCTGCAAACTCGATAAAATGCGTCAGGCACGTCGAACCGTGCCACCATGACTACTCGGTGTGACTACGCGGTGATACACCGGCGCGGCAGGCCATCAAAAGTGATAGCCGATCACGTTCCAGTAGACCATGTATGGAACAAAGAGCACCAGGCAAAGAACATCAAGCGAGAAGAGGAATCTTTTCGCAGGTGTCCAGCCGTGGTCGCGGGGCGTTCTGGCAAGCGCGATCAGCAGCACGCCGGTCGCCAGGGTGGAAACGCTCCCGAGGAGCGGAAGGTACATCAGGACGGCAGGACAACATGGGCGCATTTGGTCGAGCACCAACAACGTGGTGATCCCCAGTGCGACCAGGATCAAAAGATTCAGCGTGCTGAGGGCGCGTTTGACATTCAGAACCTGGTCAGATGCCTGCAAAGTCGCGTTCGGTTGTCGGCAGAACAAGCCGAACAGACCATATCGGACAGCTGCGATCGTGTTGCTGAGAAAGCTGATGAGGAAGAAAATCCAGAGCACTGCCTGAACTGTTCCGTTGCCATACCATCGCAGTTTTTCATAGCGTGACAGCCGGGAAAGAATGGCTGCGTCCGGGGCGACGCCCTGCTGTTTCATTCTTTCGATCTGTGAAGGATCTTCGATGACCGTGTGAACCCAATCCGTCATCGTCTGCAATGCGCCAGGCGGATAGCCACGCCATTTTTCCTGAATGGCCCCTGTATCAGAGATTCCCAGGCTGTGCTTTGCCCGCGGCAGAATGATGATCGTCCATTGATCATTGCCTGCCTGAGCCAGGGAATTCTTCAAACCCGCAACCCCTTCGCCAACTGGAGTGTGTTGATCCAGTTGTCCCCACATCGCCAACACTGGCTGCTCAACATGGCTCCACGCGGGGTGTACGAACTTGTCGGGCGGAGGATAAGACCTCGGCAGAAATGAAGTGAGAAGCGATTCGTCCTGCAAATTGTGGGGCAACGTGTCCTGGAGAAGTTGTGCCTTCTCGGCCAGGTCACGCAATTTGTCCGACAGCCCGTACTTCCGGAACAGGTTGTCACGATAGTAGTACAACGTGCCATCGGCGACAGATGCCCCCGCGGCAATGATGAACTTAATGTCCTTCGAACGGGATGCCGCTGCAGCGCTGATGTAGGCTCCCTGACTAAGCCCCCAAATGCCGATCCGGGCTGGCGCGATCTCAGGGCGCTGCCTCAGAAAGGCGACCGCAGCCAGAGCGTCATTAACCAGGTTTTCGTAGGGCTCATAACTTTCGTAGGTCCCTCCGGACTGGCCCGCACCGCGCTTGTCGTAGATCAATACGGCAATACCCTGCCTCGCGAAATACTCACCCGCTTCACGGTACGGCTCTCGAGTTTGCTGACCCGCGCCATGAACAAAAACAACGGCAGGAACAGGCACGTTGCCTCCTGGCAAAAGCAGACTTCCGGCAAGTTTCACTTCCTGATTATGAAACTCGACATAGTGTTCCTCGAACCGGGATTCTGTTCCGGTTTCATCAGCCATGGCCACCGATGCCGTCATCGTTACCGCAAACGCAACGGCAGGAATCGCGATCGTCAACACTCGTCGTTGATAAAAGCACGACATAGAAAACAGTTCGACAGCATCGCGCTGCGATTGGAGAGAAAGTGTTCAGGACGCTGCTGAGTAAAAGTCGCCTTTGTGCCATCGCGATGCCCGCGAGTTGTTCTTCCCGAATTGGGTCTGTGACGGAATTCGATCCGGACACAAAGCGTCGTCGTTTGTTTACGGTTCTGCCCACTAAGTCGCGGCGATCACCAATCCGGATGAAGAGCCGGAGGATATGCTGCCCGGCACAATCCTTCCAGAAAGCAATTCCCCCGCTGGCGAGTGCCAGAGGGGCATGGACTTGACTGGACATTCTGCGAACAATCAGGAAAAGGAATGATTCTATTGGCATCCTGATGGCCCCGAGCCTCCGGCAGTCAGGGAGCTGACCGAGATCGCTTTTCCTGAGCAGACGCATGGCCATTAACTTCTTTTGCCCCGTTTGCAGTGCGCCGATCCGCGGTGTGCCTGACGCCGCGGCGGGCCAACGCGGAATCTGTCTGACGTGCGGCGAACGAATCCCTGTTCCCAACGCCCCGCGAGTCAATGACGATGACATCGTTGCGATCCTTGGACCCGTGAACACAGATGTCCAACCCCTGTCCGAATCCATGGAAATTGTGTTCAACTCTCCATCAGATCAATCCGGACAAGACCTCGGTGACGGCAACACAGCGGAGGAATCTGCTGCCAGTGACACTCAGGAAATCAGTCGCAGTGATCGCATCCGGGAAATCATCTCACGCGGCCGCGAGTTCCTTCACGGAATGTGGTCGCGAATGCAGCATTTTGATCGGCGTTCAATTCGGCGCAGACGGCAACTGCGCTCACGGTTGCGACACGGCGAGCGATTCATTGCCGAATCAGACAAAATGGTCCTGACGAATCAGCGGCTCCTGAGCCTGTTTCCCGCTGAAGTTCCTGACCTGAAGGATATCGTTTCGGCTTTTGCGTCTGACGGACCGACATCAAGTGATCTGTTCCTGCACACGAAGAATGAACGGTATGTTTTCGTTGCGATCGAGCAACAGTTTGCTCACAGTGTGGTTGCATCTATTCGCACGATGCTGTCAGTCGAGCCCGGATCGCCGACATTGCCGAAAGCCGCGAGAGAGACGAGCGAACTTTACGATGTCGTATTCGGGCTGTCGGCATCTAAAGGGCCGTTGACGCCGACAGAACAGGTTGCTGTCACCAGCGGACTGGAATCTGCAATGTCGCACGAGTTGCCTGTGGGTACGACCACAGGGCAAATGCTCCATCGACTTCAGGATTCCGACGATTCGTCCGGCCGTGCAGGATTGTCAGCAGCGGCAAGGTTACGGAAGCGTGGTTACAAGGCCGTGTCGCAGCAGGAAGGCGAGCGTCTGGTACTGGCGCTGCGCAACTGTGATATCCGCTGTTTATCCACACTGATCGATGATCCGGACAACAAGCCCCTGCAATTCGCAGCACTTGCAGCTCTGCGCGATCTGGGCTCACAGGCCACTGCTGCAATTCCCGCGTTACAGCGACTGCTCGACAGCGATCAACTGAGCATCACCAGGACCGACGCAACACAGGACGATTTGCTTCTTCTGACGGCAGTCTCGGAAACCTATTTGGCCGTGTCGACTGCCGGCCGGTAATCAGACGACGGCCGTACTCACCAAATAACCGTCGTTTACACTGAGGCCATTACGCCTGTGATCGCGTTACCGACGTCCGCCCCGACCCACGCAGATTGTCAATCAGTGACCGTGTCAACGGATCCGACGTCAGCAGCGGACGCAAAACAGCACCGAATCTGTGAGCTCAAATTCGTCGACTGCTTCGGAGGTGACGACCGAAGCCAGCATTACACGATCATCAACGATGGGCTGGGCGTCCGCTGCCGCAGCATTTCTGCACCCAGCCATAGGTTGAGAACTAACGAGTTTGCTCCTGCAACAGTATCACCTCGTCCGGCGTGGAACCATCAAATTCGATCGTCACCGGTTCGATCGACGGCGGCGTCTCGCCATCAAGCGCCATTTGCTTTGAATAATCGGATATGGAACGTTGAACCGACAAAGTATAAGAACCTTTTAGCGCGGGAAGTTGGAAGTATCCGGTCTCGTCGGTTTTGACCGCAGTCGCGATGACAGCCATCAACGCGTGCATGATGCGATGTTCGGTTTTGCTGATGCCCACAACGGTGTTGGCAACGCCCTGACCGTTTTTGTCGACGACTCGACCTTTCAGCGCGACGCCTTTCTCAAGGACCACGTCGCCCTGATCCGCTTCTGTCGTCACATCCACAAATCGTGGAGCGAATCCCGTGGGATAGATGGCACCAGCAGCCTTTCCGTCCGAAGGGATGGACAATGAAAAACGACCATCCGAATCGACAGGAAATGGGCCTGAATCCCACATCATGGTCAGATCCGCATTGCAGGATTGAAAGCGAACAAACGCCTCGGTAACTCCCACTCCGTCTTCACCAACTAATCGCCCTGTGATTTGTCGTCCGGGGAACATTCGTACGGCAGGCATGACGCCGTCCAGAATCTTCTTGTTGTAATCTCGGTCGGAAAGGTCCGCGAAACCTTCTGCCACTACCTTAATCCGCACCTCGTTGTTGGGGTGGACCGTCCCGGTCGGAGCAAAGGAATAGCGGCCTTCGGTGTCGGTCAATGCGGTCCACACCAGCGGTCCCTGCAGCTCCTCGTGCATGTCCTTGGAGAACGTCCGTATCAGCACTGTCACCCTGGCATTGGAGACCGGCTGATCGTCCAGATCAATGACGATGCCGGTGACCTTCGCTGGCAGCGGAATTGGGTCGTTTCCGGATGTTGTGACGGTCTTCGGCGGCTGCGTGCTGGCGTCGTCGTCATGTGTTACGATCGCAACGTCAGGCAGAGCTTTCCGCAATCGCTCGATACCCGCCTGCGTCACATCGGTTTCGGTCACGTTCAGGGATTCCAGCGACGTCATCGTTTCCAGATGCCGCAGGCCATCATCCGTCACCGAGGTGTTTGCAACGTCCAGGCTTTTGAGTCGCTTGAGTGTCTTCAGGTGTGCGAGACCTGCGTCGGTGATCTTTGTCCCGCGGGCGGATAGCACAACCAGGTTGCTGCGTTCGGTTGCTCGGGCGAGCGTTGTGTCATCGACGACTGAGATGTAGTCAACCATCACGGCTGGTCTCATTCCGCCGCCGATTTCGTTCCCGTAACTCGTTGCGCCGCTCTTGATCTGAAATTCAACGTCGCCACGTTGCCACCACTGCCAATGCTCCCGCGCCGCCTTCGCGAATTCTTCCGGAGATACGTCGTCCGGTGATCCAAATTGGCTCGTCGGTGTGCCGGCGATATCCTTCACGCCCATGTTGAGCTGCCGTGGGAAGATCAACTCCTTGAGCATACTCAGATCAGAATGCACGCTTGCGGCGATGTCGTCCAGTGACGGCAGCTGATCGGGTTTCGGGATTTCAAGCGGAAGCTCCCAGTTGATGTGATGAATGACTCCTCGTTCGTCGGCGTGATTGGCTTTGCCGTATTCGCCGTGCGGCGTGATCCCGATCTGCAGCTTGACTTTGCCAGTTTCGTCCTCAAACCAATTCGGCAATCGTCCTCGCGGCACCATCATCCACCACTCGATGTCGATTCCCTGATGGTTCGCTTTGGCAAGGCTCAAACGGAAGGACTCCGCCCCCTGTGGCGAGGCCTCGTAGTTGGCTGCGGGGCCGTCAATAAAGTAGCGGCCAGGTTGCAGCATGCGGCGTGTCAGTGGGAACTTCTTCAGTGTCTCTGCTGTGCCTCGCACTGACGACATAATCATCACACCACCATTTTCGAATCGCTTCGCCTGATGGATCGTGTAGATCAGACCGTCTCGCTCTTCTGTGTGGACGGCGTTCTCGACGGCAGTCAGCTGTTCGAACGCTTCGTCGATATCGATCACCCGCACGCCTTCGGCGAACTGCGGCTCAAAGACACTTTGATCCACAGGCACATCGTATTCCCACGTGCGAACGAAACGCGCTTTCCAGTCCCCGTCGATTTTCTCCAGCATTTCAGCACGTGTCGGCAACGACTTTGGACTGATAAAGATGAGTGTCCGATGCTTGTCAAAACCCATGACCGACGGGTCCACCGGTTTGACGGCTCCATGAAATGTCAGCCGGTAGCACTTGTGAGGCACGCCGTCGATGCTGCGATCACCTGCCGGATAACGTTCGCAATCACGTTCCAATTCTTCCCGAAGGTTGAGCGTCTGATCGAGCAATTCGTCAGTGCCCAGGCTCTTTGTTCGCGATACCGTATCCGATCCTTTTTTGTGGTCCCAGAACCAAGTCCCGTTGTCGATGCGGACCTGATCATCACGGACCATGGAAAATCCCCTGCCCCGAGCGAACCAGGTTTCTGCAATCTGATGCGATCTGCCGTCATCGGCGTATGCCGTAGCCACCTCGTGAATCGTCTGCACCTGCTTGAGTGCATCTCTGACCTGAGCGTAGAGAACGCTTCCGGTGCTTTGCCATCCGAGAACCCACCACAGACCGAGGCATGCAATGGTCGCACCAATCGTCAAATAGCTGGTTCGCATAACGAGATTTCCTGCAGACTGTGAGACGTTTGGACGTGGGGACTCGCTGTCGATTCGCGAAATCACACGTTCGACGAAGGATTCGTCGGCCGGCCACTCTTCCCCGAGTTGTCTGAGTTGTTGTTCAACATTCTCATTCGTCATTGGTGCACCTCAGCAAGCCACTCCCGTAGTCGATGGATGGCCCTGGACAGCTGCTTAGTGACCGTGCCGACCGGACGTCCTGTCAGTTCAGCCACTTCAGCGACGGAGTAACCGTCAATGTAGTGAAACACGACAACCTCCTGTTCGTGCACCGGAAGTCTCCCAATCCCCTTCACAAGATCTACGAACGGTTCATTCCATGCTGGAACGGTCGTGCACAGCGAGTTTTCAGGGACGGATTCGATCGCCACTGCCACACGAATTTTTTGGGATCGCTTTACGGCGGCTCGCTTTGTCAGCGTCAGGAGCCACGGCCCAAATGTCCTGGCATCGCGCAGACTTGCGAGGTGGCGAAATGCCTGGAAAAAACTGTCCTGAGCGACATCCTGAGCAGAGTGGTAATCGTGCAGCACGGACCAAGCGGTTGAAAGCACAGCGCGTTGATATCGTCGAACCAGTTCAGCAAATGCCACCCTGTCATCAGACTGCGATGCTCTCACCAGTTCCGCCGTGGGTCTCATCATGCATTCTTGCTGGGAGAATTGTTGACTCTCAAAAGCATAGAGCCCGCCTGGGCTTTGACTTGCGACATGAAAATGGAGGATTTCTCCAATTCCGCCACTTTCAGGTGACCAGCCTGGCTGCCCGCGAGAAGTTCGCGGAGTTTTGGCGAGAGTATGCATCCGAAACGCTACGCATCGCCTATTCGTGGTCTGGAGTTTCACGAGCGGAATTGAGGCGTTGAAACCATCCGACTCTGATGGTAGACCTTGCATGATTATGACGTCAGATAATAGGCACTGACACCTACCACAAGGATTCAGGTAATGGCCAGACGAGCCGCTGCAAGCAAGACCGAGATCAACATCACTAAGGAAGTTCGGTCACTTGGTTGAATAGCGGGAAACGGTCAATGCTCCGATTCCGCAGCCGAATCCCGAGCCCGTCTGCTTAGCGAAGAAGACTCAACGAAAGCGCCGCTGAAAGATGCCAACACGATTACTGCTGGTCACAGCATTGTCCATCGCGAGCGACTGGATCACTCTGATTGAGCCGAGTGCCTGCTTTGCCGCTGAGAAACCGAACGTGCTGCTGATTTGTGTCGATGACCTGAAGCCACTGCTGGGTTGTTACGGCGACAAGACGGTGAAGACACCGAATATCGATCTGCTGGCCGAAAGATCGATGCTGTTCGAACGCGCATATTGCAATCAGGCAGTCTGCTCTCCTTCGCGAAATTCATTGCTGGTGGGGCTGAGGCCGCAACGGCTTGGCGTGAAACCGCTCAGCCCTGGTGCACACGAGGACTTCATCAACTCACCATCGGGCAGAAAGTTCGAGGTGGCTCTGGGGTCGCGGCCGGCATTTGCATTTCACCCAGCGCAAGGGCAGTCCCGTGATCTGCTTTGGCATGACTTCTTATGCCATTTCCAGCCCGGACATGGTTCCGGTACTGGTGGCGAACTTGTCGAACTCAAGGCCGGTGTGCTGAAGAAGGGACACGTACAGATTTGGTAACGGGTAGTTTCGCTTGCGGTCGAACGCGAGGTGTTGGCCATGTTTGAATCGGCCGCCAGCGATCAGAACGGGCATGTTGCGATTGTCGTGGCTTGAGGCGTTGCCAAGATTGCTGGTCAGTAACACGGCCGTGTTGTCCAGCAGACTGCCGTCGCTGTCGTCGGTCTGTTGTAGCTGTCGCAGGAATTCTCCCCAGGCTCTGACGATTTCCGTTTCGACCAATGCCAGTTGTTCCAGCTTCTCCGCATCCATGCCGTGGTGGCTGAGCGAGTGATAGCCCTCGTCGACTCCTTCAATCGGAACGACTCCGCCGGAACCACCCAGATGGAACGAAACAAATCGTGAGGAATCCGTCGCCAGCGCGAGTTTCACCATGTCGCTCATCAGACGTTGTCGGCCGACGAAGTCATTGGGATTGGCAATATCGACTGGTCGAGGAATATCGACTTTGGGCTTCGGGCGATGCACCCAGTCTTCGGATTCTGCCAGGCGAACTTCCAGATCTCGCACGCTGGTGAAGTAAGCATCCAGCCGATCACGGTCGCCAGGGCCGAGTTGCCGCTTCAGGGCGTTGGCGTCATCCGCGACCAGATCCATAATGCTGCGACCTTCTTTGGCTCGCTGAGCCTGCCGCTTTTGCTCTTCTGGAGAATCATCGATAAACAAACGTGTGAAGAGTTTAGACGGAGAAGATTCGGCCGGGATCATCGACCCGTTTTCGGTGTACGACGGACTGTTACTTCCGGATTGACCCAGGACCAGCGATGGAAACCGAGTCTGATTTCCCAGATGCTTCGCCATCAGCTGATCCAGCGAAATCGAATTGCGCGACGCTGCACCCGAGCCCATCGGAGCGGCACTCAACAGGCTGGCTTCAGCGCGGTGGCCGCCGGAAACACCGGGATGGGAGGAACCGGAAATCACGGTCACGCGATCGCGAATGTCCTGCAGCGGCTGCAGATAACGTGACGGTTTATAGTCCGATCCAGTTCCATCCGGATTCAGATTCTCGGCGTGCAGGCCCAGCCCCAGTGTGATGGAAACAAACCGTCGTGGGGCCGTCTCCGCATCGGGAGCGGCAAACGCGTTCGTCATCGCACTCAGCCACGGCACGGCAATACCAACTCCCGCGCCACGCAGGATCGTGCGACGATGAAGCCTGCGGCGGAGATTGAAGTGGATCGGATGAGTCATGTTGAAGGTTCCCGACATCAGATTCAGAATCCAGATCTCAGATTCTACAGAGTTCGCGAGTGCTTTGTGACAATTAGATTCTGGAGTCAGCTCATTCAGCCGAAACGCGCTAGCGTCGGGTTAAAAACCGTGGGCTAGCGCCCAGCGGCTCATGAAACTCACCGGAATTCCTTGCTGTCACACGACACCGGCGTGTTTACTTGGACAGAAAAATCTCGTGAGCTACGACCGCGTGCAGGATCGAACGCATTCCATAATCCTTATCGGCGGCCTGTTCCACAATCTCTTCGACGGCCTGTCGATCGGCAAAGGAAATCGCTGCTCCGGTTCCAAAGACAATCATTTTCTCAGCGACGTTGGCCGCCAGCTTGTTTGGTTTTTGCGTCACGAGCGACTTAAAGCCGTCGATGTCCTTGAAGTGCTGCCCATCCGGCATCTGATAGCTGGCATCGACTACGGGTCCCTTTCCGCGTTTGCCGTCGGAGATGGCCAGATAGCGATCTCGCCAGCGGCCAGACGGATCGAAATTCTCCATCGCGAAACCGGGCGGATCGATCTTCACGTGACAACTGGCACACGAAGCCTGCTGCCGATGCTTCGCCAACTGCTCTCGAATGGTCGTCGCTCCACGAATGTCGGGTTCGATTGCTGGAACATTGCTCGGCGGAGGAGCGATGGGGGTTCCCAGCAGTCGTTCCGAAATCCACACACCACGAACCACAGGCGATGTGTTGGAGCCATTGGCCGTCACTTTCAGAATCGATCCCTGTGTCAGCACGCCGCCACGATGATGTTCGGGCTTCAACTCAAATCGACGCAGTTCATCACCCGTTACACCGAGAATCCCGTAATATCGAGCCAACCGACTGTTGAGGAATGTGAAATCCGAATCGATCAAACAGCGAACGCTCAGGTTGTCGCGAAGCATCGTGTCCAGGTAGGTCTGCGTTTCATCCAGCATTGAGTTTTCTACGATGGCATCGAAACCGGGATAAAGTTTGCTGTCCGGTTCGGTGAAATTGATCTGATCCAGATCCAGCCATTGTGCCGCAAAATCTTCGACAAATCTCCGCGAACCTTTTCCTTCCAGAAGGCGATCGGCCTGCTGCAGCAGAATCTCTTTGCGGTGAATGTCGCCAGCATCCGCCAGTCGGCTGAGTTCGCTATCCGGCGGCCCACCCGTCAGAAAGTAGCTCAGGCGAGCTGCAACGGCATGAGCATCCAGGCTGCCTGGCGTTTCCGTGAGATACAGGAATCGGGGTGAACACAGAATGGCACGGAATCCGATCCGCAGGGATGTGGCTACGTCGTGGCCTTCCGCCAGCGCGGCTGTGGCCATGCCGACGTAGCCCTGCAGTTCTTCGTCGCTCACAGGTCGCCGAAACGCACGACGAGCAAATGCTCTTAGCAGCCGCTTCACGTCGGCTTCAGGCGATGGAGATTCGATCGTGCCGGGCTGTTTGCTGCTGCCTGGCAAGACCTGCAGATCGCCGAACAGCTGTTTCCGCAGTTCTTCGTTGTTGGGGCCTTTGTGAATTCGTTCCATCGTGATCTGATGAAACGCAATGCCGGGCAGGTCCTGCGATTCGCCCTCACCGGTTCCAACCTGCCCACCCGCAAATCGTCCCTTCTTCAGAGTCGCATCGCCTGGGCGGATCTCAAGCATGTGATCTTTCGGCAACCATGCCTCGAAGAAGACATCTTTGGGTTCGGCAGTAGCCTCGAACGAAGTCACCCACGGCAACAGCGGAGCGGTCGACACACATGGCCCCGTGCGCACGGTTGACCAGACTCCACCGCTTTCCGGCAGTTTTAGTCCGGAGACCCGCACATGAAAGCGATACCAGCCATCTTCCGGTGCTTCGGTGGCCGGGATTCGTCCGTAGAAAATCAGGCCTGAGGACCATGTCACGGCCAGACCCTCTCGCAATTCCGGTTCACGAGTGCGCCGTTCCGGAGATCGGCGA
>Ga0209573_1003505_pt1 | contig 17060 bp, 12 predicted proteins | sample TNRBio252014_DNA_FD_185870 | JGI IMG/M metagenome (GOLD analysis project Ga0209573, IMG submission 185870) | Wastewater treatment Type I Accumulibacter community from EBPR Bioreactor in Madison, WI, USA - TNR Reactor_6/25/2014_ DNA (SPAdes)... | ecosystem: Engineered > Bioreactor > EBPR >...
CAGGCGGTGCAGACCCTCTACCCCGCCGCCGACGTTTCCTTTTCCAGCGTCCAGAACTCGGTGATCGTCGACGGCATGATCGACAATCCGACCGCGGCGGAAACGGTCCGCCGCCTGGCCAGCCGGGTGCTGGGCGAGAAGGGCGAGGTGATCAATCGTCTGGCCGTGGCGCAGCCGACCCAGGTCAACCTGCGGGTCCGGGTCGCCGAGATCAGCCGGTCGCTGGAAAAGCAGCTGGGCATCAACTGGGCGGTGGCCACCCGCAGCGGTGCCAACTTCGCGTTTGCCACCGTCAACCCGTTCTTCGCCACCGGCGTGGTGCCGGACGTGATCGCCGCCAGCGGCAGCGGCAACGGCTGGGACATCAACGCGCTGATCGACGCGCTCAACGACGAGCGGCTCATCACCCTGCTGGCCGAGCCGAACCTCACGGCGATGAGCGGCGAGACGGCGAGCTTCCTTGCCGGTGGTGAGTTCCCGATCCTGGTGCCGCAGGGCGACGACCAAGTGACCGTCGAGTTCAAGAAGTTCGGCGTATCGCTGGCGTTCACGCCCACGATCATCGACTCCACGCGCATCAACCTGCACGTCCGCCCCGAGGTCAGCGACCTGTCCGAGCGGGGTGCGATCGTCGTGCCGATCGGCACCGACACGGTGCTGACCGTCCCGGCGCTGACCACGCGGCGTGCCGAGACGACGGTGGAACTGGGCAGTGGCCAGAGCTTCGCCATCGCTGGATTGCTGTCCAACGACACCGAGCACGACGTGAAGAAGCTGCCGCTGCTGGGTGACATTCCGGTGCTCGGCAGGCTGTTCACCTCCGACCGCTTCCGGCGCAAGGAGACCGAGCTGGTGATCATCGTCACCCCGTACTTCGTCCGTCCGGTCGCGGGCAAGCTGGCCATGCCGACCGACGGGTTCTCGCCACCGACGGACGTGCAGCGGCTGGTGCCGGGCGGGACCTGGCAGCGCACCGACATCCCCGGGCCGACGTCGACGGTGGGGCCGGACGGCACCCGCGTCACCGGACCTCTCGGCTTCGCCCTCGAGTAGAACCCGGGCCCGGACCAGAGAAAGGACGATCCCCATGCGCCCCCCTCGCATTTCCTGCCGTCGATCGCCATCGCAGCTGCGGCCGGGCCTGCTTTCTCGGGCCCTGCTCGCCGCCTTCCTCGGCGCCGCGCTCGCCGGCTGCGAGTCCGATCCCGGGACAGCCGACTGGACGACGGCGCGCACGCCCAGCGAGCCGCAGGTTCAGACGACGGACTTCCGGCACGACGTGCCCTTCGCTGCCGGCCGGCCGGTTCCCGCGCCGGGCGACGAGGCGGCGCTGCGGCGGTTCGTCTTCGAGCTCGGCACCGATCCGCAAGACCGCATCTACGTGCTCGCCGCCGCACCCCGGCCGGGCGATGTGCCGTCCGACGACCTGATCACCCGGCAGCGGCAGGCGGCGGTGGTCCGCACGCTGGCTGAACTGGGACTCGCCACCGACGCCGCCCGCACCGCGGCGGAGAACCTGGAGCCCGGCCGCCCCGTGGCCGTGCTCGTCCGGCGGACGCGGGTGACATTGCCGAATTGCCCCGACTGGTCGGGCGATCCGGGCTCGAACACCGACAACCGGCCGCTCCGCAACTGGAGCTGCTCCTCGGCGGTCAACCTGGGGATGATGGTGGTGGAACCGAACGATCTGGTCTTCGGCCGCTCGCCCGGCCCGGCCAACGGAGAGTACCTGGCTCGCTCGATGGAAAACTATCGCAAGGGCCGGACCCGGGACCTGATCCGCGACGTGGCCAGCGGCGAGCTGTTCCCCACCGTCGCCCCGACCTCATCGGGCGGAAACTGACGAACGGCCATGCCCGACCACGCGCCTTCCAAGCCCGGCACGCCACGGCGCTCGTTCGCCGCGTTCGTCGCCGAGGATCAGATCGCCGCACTGCGCACCGCAGCCGAGCAGATGGGGTTGGCCGACGTCCGGCTCGTCCCGGGCTCGGTCGCCGAGGCGATCCGCGATCTCGCCACCCGGTCCACCCCCGACCAACTCGTCGTCGATCTCTCGGGCCACGGCGATCCGCTCGCGGCCATCGGTGCGCTCGCCGAGGTCTGCGACGCCGGCACCCGGGTCATCGCACTGGGCGACGTCAACGACGTGAGCCTCTATCGCAGCCTGATCCGCCACGGCGTGCAGGACTATCTGCTCAAACCCGTCTCCGTCGAGACGATGCGGGCGGCGCTCGATGTTGGAGCGGGAACCGGCGAGCAGCCCGGGAGCGGCCCCGGCAAGCTGATCGCCGTCGTCGGCACCCGCGGTGGCGTGGGCGCTACGGCGGTGGCCACCAACCTCGCCTGGGCGCTGGCCGACGAGCAGCAGATGCGCACGGCACTGGTGGATCTCGACCTTTTCTTCGGCAGCTGCGCGCTCACCCTCGACCTGGAGATGGGCCGGGGCTTTCGCGAGGCGATGGAGAACCCGGCGCGCATCGACAGCCTGTTCATCGAGCGATCCATGGTGCGGGACAGCGAGCGACTGTACGTGCTCAGTACCGAAGAGGCCCTCGACGCTCCGTTCTCGTTCAACGCGGCGGCCATCGACGTGCTGCTCGACCATCTGCGGCGCGACTTCCAGTGCGTCGTCATCGACTTTCCCCGGTTCGCGCTGCGCAAGCAGGCCCACGTCCTGAAGCAGCCCGCCACCGTCGTCATGGTTTCGGACGGTTCGCTCGCCGGCATGCGCGATACCATGCGGCTCGACCGCATGCTGAAGGCGGCCGTGCCCGCCACGACGGTGTGCGTCTGCGTCAATCGGGTCGGCGTGGCCGGGGCGGGTGAGCTGGCGCAGGCCGACTTCGAGAAGGGGGCGGAGGTCAAGGTGGACCTGCGCATTCCCTCCGACGTCAAGGCATTCGCCGTTGGCAGCGCCGCCGGCCGGCCGGTGCTGCAGGTCGCCCCCCGCTCCCGGGCGGCGGCGGCCCTGCGGATGCTGGCCGGTCGCTTCGGCGGGCCGCGCGTGCGCACCTCACCCTTTCCGGCGCTTCGCCGGCTGCTGGCCAAGGTCCGCTAGGTGTTCGGCCGGCGGCAGCAGGGCCCGATCGCAGCCGGCGACGCCTCGGACGCTCGGACGACGACGGGCACCCGGACCGCGGTCGCCCACGGCTTTCCTGAGGGCGGGCCGATTCCGGCTGCGTCCGCTTCTCCCGGGTCCGCTCCTCCGGTTGTCCGGCCGGCGGCGGAGGAAGGCGGCATCGAAGGTGCCGTCGCCCGGCTGGCGCCGGTGGTGCGCCAGAATATCGGGTCCGGCGAGACGCTGCGCCTGAGCCGCGGCAACCTGGCATTCCGGATCATCGACCTGGTCGAGCAGGCGGCGCAGCGCGGCGAGGTGTCGCTGACCGGCGAGGAGGCTCGCGCCGTCGTCACCCTGCTCATCGACGGCGCACTGAACGAGGCCCAGCGTCAGGGCCGCGAGGCGGCGCAGGGCAGCGGCTCGTCCGACCGGACGATCATCGAGGCCACCAAGCAGCGGGTGCAGCCCATGCTGCTGGAGCGGATCGACGCCGGCAAGGCGCTCGCCCTGCCGGTGGAGGACCTGACCCGGCAGATCGGCGACGTGGTGGGCGAGATCCTGGGCGACCAGAAGCTGCAGCTCAACGCCGCCGAACAGCGGGACCTGGTCACGGCGCTGCTCGATGACCTGCTGGGGCTGGGGCCGATCGAGGCCCTGCTCGCCGATGAGAGCGTCACCGACATCATGGTCAACGGGCCACGGCAGGTCTACGTCGAGCGCAAGGGCAAGCTGCAGCTCACCGACGTTACGTTCCGGGACAACGCGCACGTGCTCAGCGTCTGCGCCCGCATCGTCAACCGGGTCGGCCGGCGGGTGGACGAAACCAGCCCGCTCTGCGACGCCCGGCTGCAGGACGGTTCGCGGGTCAACATCATCATCCCGCCGCTCGCCCTCGACGGGCCGTCGGTCTCCATCCGCAAGTTTTCCCGCCAGAAGATCACGCTGGAGACCATGGAGCGGCAGCGCAACCTGTCTGCGGAGATGGCGACGGTGCTCAAGATCGCCGGCCGCTGCCGGCTGAACATCCTGATTTCCGGCGGCACCGGCTCGGGCAAGACGACGCTGCTGAACGCGATGTCGCGGATGATCGACCACGGCGAGCGGGTGGTGACGATCGAGGACGCGGCCGAACTGCAGCTGCAGCAGCCGCACGTCGTCCGCCTGGAGACGCGGCCCCCCAGCCTCGAAGGGCGTGGCGAGATCACCCAGCGCGACCTGCTGAAGAATGCGCTCCGCATGCGCCCGGACCGCATCATCCTGGGCGAGATCCGCGGCGGCGAAGCGCTCGACATGCTGCAGGCAATGAACACCGGCCACGACGGCTCCATGTGCACCATTCACGCCAACCGGCCCCGCGAGGCGCTGACCCGGCTGGAGAACATGGTGGCGATGGCGGGCGTCAAGCTGCCGCACGAGGCGGTGCGGGCGCAGATCGCCGGCGCGATCAACATGATCGTCCAGATTGCCCGCATGCGTGACGGCATCCGCCGCATCACCCAGATCGCCGAGATCGTCGGCATGGAGGGCGACGTGGTGACGATGCAGGACCTGTTCACCTTCGAGTACCAGGGAGAGGACGCGGACGGCCGGCTGCGCGGCCTGTTCCGCTGCTCGGGGCTGCGGCCGCACTTCGCGGCGCAGGCGCAGTTCTTCGGGCTGGACCGGACGCTGCTGGACGCGATCGAGAACGCGGTGCGGGCCGCTCCATGAGCCCCGTCGCGCTTCTCGTATTCGTGGGCGTGGCCGCCACGCTCGGTCTGCTGCTGTTCTCCCGGGAATGGAGCGGCGAGCGGGCGATGCTGCGGCGGCGGGCACGGCGGATCGGCGCCGGAGGCGAGGGAGGCGGCTCCCGTCCGGAGAAGGCCGGCCCGCCAATCCTGAAGCGGGGCGAGAGCCGGTCGGTGCCGATCGTCGAAGACCTGGCGCGCCGCTTCCTGCCGCGCCAGTCGGCGCTGCGCGACCGGCTCGGGCGCACCGGCATCGACGTCTCGATCGGCGGCTACGTGCTGGTGTGCGTGACGCTGATTGTCGCGGGGTTCCTCGTCGGGCGGTTCGTCATCGGCCTGTCGGGGCTGCTGGGCGCCATTCTCGCCTTGGCCGCCGGGCTCGGCGTGCCGCACCTTGTCGTCGCGATCCTCATCGGCCGATATCGGGCGCGTTTTCTCGCGGGGTTTCCGGACGCGGTCGATCTGATCGTCCGAGGCATCAAGGCCGGACTGCCGGTGGCGGAGTCCATCGCGTCGGTGGCCCGCGAGATGTCGCAGCCGATCGCGGGCGAGTTCGGCCGGATCACCGACGCCGTGCGCTTCGGCCGTCCGCTGGACGAGGTGCTGTGGGAGTCGGCGCGGAGGCTTGCCATCCCGGAGTTCAACTTCTTCGTCATCAGCCTCTCCATTCAGCGGGAGACCGGCGGCAACCTGGCGGAAACGCTGGGCAATCTCTCCGATATTCTGCGCCGGCGCCGGCAGATCCGCCTCAAGGTCCGGGCCCTTTCCTCGGAAGCGAAGGCGAGTGCCTATATCCTGGGCGCGCTGCCGTTCCTGATGTTCGGCATGGTCTACCTGGCCAACCCCGCGTACGCGATGACGCTGTTCAACGATCCGCGCGGCATCGCCATGGTCGGCGCCGGCCTGGGCAGCATCGGCCTCGCCGCGTTGATCATGTTCAAGATGATCAGGTTCGAGATATGAGCCTGCAGGATCTTCTTCCGGCGGGCCTCGGGGCCGGCCTTCCCGCCGAAGCGGCGATCACTGTCATGGCGGCGCTCGCGGGCTTCGTCGTCGTGGCGGTGGTCTGGCAGGCGCTGCTGGTGACCGACCCGATGGCCGACCGCGCCCGGCGCCTCGGGCGGCGCAGGCAAGAGCTGCTGAGCGAGCGGCAGGCGGGGCGACGGAAAGCCACGCGCCGGCAACGGGCGACGACTCTGATGCGCACGATCGCAGACCGGCTGCACCTGCTGCGCGACCGGACGACGGCCCGGACCGCGGAGCGGCTGGCGTGCGCCGGCTGGCGCTCGCCGGATGCGATCGTCGTCTTCCTGGTCCTCAAGCTGCTGGCGCCGTTCGCCGTCGGTGCCGTCGCCCTGTTGTTTGCCCACGGACTTCAGGCAATTCCGCCCGGGCCTCTCCGGTCGTTCGTGCCCCTGCTGGCGGTGGGGCTCGGCTTCTACGCGCCGGAGGTGTTCGTCAAGAACGCCATCGTCAAGCGGCAGAAGCTCATCCAGAAGGGTCTGCCGGACGCGCTCGACCTGCTGGTCATCTGCGCCGAGGCCGGACTGTCGCTGGATGCGGCGCTCAGCCGGGTTGCGGGCGAGATGGACAAGGCGTGCCCGCCGATCGCCGACGAGCTGGGGTTGACGGCGGTCGAACTCGGGTTCCTGCCCGAACGGCGCCAGGCGCTGCAGAACCTGGCGAAGCGCTGCCCGCTGCCGTCAATCCGGGGCGTGGTCGGCACCCTGTCGCAGACCGAGCGCTACGGCACGCCGCTTGCCAAGGCGCTGCGCGTGCTGTCCAACGAATTCCGCAATGAACGGTTGCTGAAGGCGGAGGAGAAGGCGGCGCGGCTGCCGGCGATCATGACCGTCCCGATGATCGTCTTCATTCTGCCGGCACTGTTCATCGTACTCGCCGGCCCCGCCGCTCTCGGCGTCATCGATTCCCTGAAGCACATGTGACGCCCCGCCTCCGGGAGGCGCGTCGGGCCCTCGGTCTGCCGTGGGCATCGGGTGCGAGCCCGGGTTGCGTGAGCACACGCATCCATTCATCCGCACGCCTCCGTCGTCAAGCGATCGCCTCGGCAGTGCCCGGCTGCCGATCGCAAGCAGGCTGCTGCGGCCCGCGTCGCCCGCAGCAGCAAGATCGCCTGGTGCAGCGGACGCAGGCGATGCAATGCGTCGCCTTGCCCCGCGCGGGTCATAGGCGGGCTCCGGTCGCAGTGATACAAGATCATGCATCGCATTCGCGCAGTCCACGCGGGATATCAACTATAGATAGGGAGATCGGTATGGCGACGGTTACCGGAACGGTCGGCGACGACGACATCAGCGTCACCCCCGGGGAGGCCACCAACGGCGCGGACTCAATCACCACATTCGCCGGCAAGGATACCATCGAGTCGGGTAGCGGCGACGACACCATCGATTCCGGATCGGGGCAGGACAACATCTCCAGCGGCGCCGATGACGACAGCGTTCGCGCTGGTGCCGATGTCGACTACATCGACGGCGGCGGCGGCAACGATACGATCGACGGTGGTGCCGGCGCCGACTTCATGATCGGCAACTTCGGCAACGATACCTACATCGTCGACAACATCGGCGACAGCATCACCGAGTACAGCGCCCAGGACGGCGTCGACACGGTGCGCAGCTCTGTCAGTTATACTCTGGGGCAATACCTGGAGCATCTCTCGCTCATCGGAACGAACGCCATCAACGGCGCCGGCAACAGCCTTGCCAACTCCATTCTCGGCAATGGTGCTGCCAATCGTCTGCAGGGGTTCCAGAGCAACGATACGCTGAACGGCAATGCCGGCAACGATACCCTCGAGGGCGGCGGCGGTGCGGACAGCCTCGTCGGCGGCCTCGGCAACGATTCGCTCGTCGGCATCGTCGGCACCGACACGCTGCGGGGCGGCGCCGGCAACGACACGCTGAGCGGCGGACTCAGCGCCGATACCTTCGCGTTCGATACGCTCACCAACGGGGTGATCGAGAACGACCTGATCACCGATTACAGCAAGGCGGAAGGAGACCGCATCGACCTGCCCAACGGTGGCGCCAGCATCGCGTCGTTCGCTGTGATCGCGGGCGGGGTGCGGCTCAATCTGGTGGGCGGCGACATCATCCGGGTGCTGGGTGCCAGCAGCGACGGCGACGCGATCATCACCGACGACATCCTGATCGTCTGAAGCCGGCCAGGCGGGCGGCTGTCGGCAAGAAAAAAGGCGGGGCAATCGCCCCGCCTTTCGCCTTCGGATGACCGACGGACGTGCGGCTACGCCTGCGCCCGGTGCTCGATCAGGTCGTCGACAACGGTCGGATCGGCCAGGGTCGAGGTATCGCCCAGGGAGCCGAAGTCGTTCTCGGCGATCTTGCGCAGGATGCGGCGCATGATCTTGCCCGAGCGGGTCTTCGGCAGGCCGGGGGCCCACTGGATGACGTCCGGCGAGGCGATCGGGCCGATCTCCTTGCGCACCCACGCCACCAGTTCCTTGCGCAGGTCTTCGGTCGCCTTCTCACCCGCGTTGAGCGTCACGTAGGCGTAGATTCCCTGGCCCTTCAGGTCGTGCGGGAAGCCCACCACCGCCGCTTCCGCCACCTTCGGATGGGCGACGAGCGCGCTCTCCACTTCGGCGGTGCCCATGCGGTGGCCGGAGACATTGATGACGTCGTCGACCCGGCCGGTGATCCAGTAGTAGCCGTCCTCGTCCCGGCGGCAGCCGTCACCGGTGAAGTACTTGCCCGAGTAGGTCGAGAAGTAGGTCTGCACGAACCGGTCGTGATCCCGGTAGACGGTGCGCATCATCCCCGGCCAGGCGTCGTCGATGCACAGGTTGCCGGTGGTGGCACCCTCCAGGACCTTACCGTCCGCATCGACGATGCTGGGATTGACGCTGAAGAACGGCCGCGTCGCCGAGCCGGGCTTCAGCGGCGTGGCACCCGGCAGCGGGGTGATCAGGATACCGCCGGTCTCGGTCTGCCACCACGTATCGACGATCGGGCAGCGGCCTTCACCGACGACGTTGTAATACCACATCCAGGCTTCCGGATTGATCGGCTCTCCGACCGATCCCAGGATGCGCAGCGATGCCCGCGAGGACTTCTTCACATGACCCTCGCCTTCGCGCATCAGGGCGCGGATGGCGGTCGGCGCCGTGTAGAAGATGTTGACCTTGTGTTTGTCCACCACCTGCCAGAAGCGCCCGGCGTCGGGGTAGTTCGGCACGCCCTCGAACATGATCGTCGTCGCCCCGTTGGCGAGCGGGCCATAGACGATGTAGCTGTGGCCGGTGACCCAGCCGATGTCGGCGGTGCACCAGTAGATGTCGCCCTCGTGATAGTCGAAGACGTATTGATGCGTCATCGACGCATAAACCAGGTAACCGCCGGTGGTGTGCAACACGCCCTTCGGCTTGCCGGTGGAGCCCGACGTATAGAGGATGAACAACGGGTCCTCGGCGTTCATCTCCTCCGGCGGGCATTCGGCGGACGCCGACTCCATCTGCTCGTGCCACCAGACATCGCGGCCCGCGGTCCAATTGCAGGCACCGCCGGTGTGCTTGACGACCACGACCTTGCCGACCGTCGGGCAGGTGGCCAGCGCCTGATCGACGTTGGCTTTCAGGCCGACCTTGCGGCCGCCGCGCAACCCTTCGTCGGAGGTGACCAGCAGCGTCGAGTCGCAGTCCTGAACACGGTTGGCGATCGAGTCCGGCGAAAAACCGCCGAAGACGATGGAATGGATGGCGCCGATCCGGGTGCAGGCGAGCATCGCAATCGCGAGTTCCGGGATCATCGGCAGGTACAGGGTGACGCGATCGCCTTTCTTGACGCCGAGGCCCTTCAGGACGTTGGCGAACTTGCACACCTGCTCGTACAGCTGCCGGTAGGTGATCGCCTTCGAGACCGACGGATCGTCGCCCTCGAACAGGATCGCCGTCTGGTCGCCGCGCTTCGCCAGATGCCGATCGAGGCAGTTGGCGGACACATTCAGCGTTCCGTCGTAGAACCAACGGATATGCACGTTCGGCGCCTGGAAGCTCACGTCCTTCACTTTGGTGTAGGGCTTGATCCAATCGACCCGCTTGCCGTGCTCACTCCAGAATGCTTCTGGGTTTTCGATCGACTGCTTATACCAGGCTAGATAGGTGTCGTTGTTGATCCAGGCGGACTTGGCGATGGACTCGGGAACCGGAAACAGCTGTTCGTCGGACATGTTCGGATTTCACCTCCCTGATGTTCTGCGATGATTATTCATCTTGGGCGCAGGACGAAAGCGACAGCCGCGGAAATGGTCAACGCGGTCATAGAGCCGGTCGGTCGCAACGAACCGGCGAGAGGTTCGCAGCTGTCGGCACACGCGCCGCGCATACGTCTACCCGCAATCCGAATGATCGTCAATCAGCGATGACGTCTGCCACCGTTTCTGTATAACGGCCAAGTGGATCGTCGGTTGCGATGTCCGGCAGCAATGCGCAGCGAGCTGCGGAGCGTCGCGGGAGAGGGTGCAGAGAGGGAGAGGCGAGACGCCGGTGACGCCGGTGACGCCCGTTCCGGGGAAGGCGGGTGCCGCCCTCCCCGGCGGGGATCTTCCTGGAGCAGTATCCGATCAAACGGAATCGCTGGATCGGATTGACTTGCTCTAAAAATCACGCAATTGGAGCGTGACCGTTTGATCAGATCGGGTCGATCTGATCAAACCGCGCTCTAGAAAGTGGCGCTCAGAGCGAGAACGGCGCGGGCGTCGCAGTTGTTGGTGCCGCCGCAGTTCCGTTTGTCCAGATCGGTGTCGGTGTAGTAGGCGCTGAGCGTGATGTTCTTGATGCCGACGGAAAGCCCGAGCTTCCAGTCCTGATAGTCATCGGTGCCGAACTTCGTGTTGTCGTCGATCCACTGGTGGCCGGTGTAGCCTTCCAGCGTCAGCGTGAACCAGTTGTCGGGGATCGGGATCCCCACCTTGACGCCGCCGGCCAGATAGTTGGCGGCACCGGTGCCGTTGAAGAAGTCGGGAGAATAGAAGTATTGACCGACCAGCGTCAGCCAGTCCAAGGGCATGTAGGTAAGACCGGGCGCGACTTCCCAGTAATTGTAATCACCTTGGGCCGGATACTGGTAATAAATGCCAGCCAGCGAGTAGGAGAGGCCGGTATCGCCGACGTCGCCCATCAGGCCGAACGACCAGTCGAGCTCGACGTGTGCGCCATCGCCGTCGTTGAAGTCGACGTTCGATCCCCAGACGCCGCCGAAGACCTTGACGCCCTCGAAGCCGGTGTCCAGGGTATAGTTGATATTGCCCTGGATCGCCGGATCGTCGTCGGTCTGGGTAATGCCGCGGAAGACGTAGTTATTGGTGAGGGAAACGCCGCCGGTGAATTCGCCCGGTATCCACCAGCCCGGTTCCTTTTCCTCTTCGGCAAACGCCGGCGGGGCGACCGCCACAAGTGCCACAGCGATGGGCAGCAGATGCTTGCTCTTGATCATATCCTAACCCTCTTAGCGGTACGCCGGCGATTCGGCACGTTCCGGCGATTGGTCGCGCATCCGTGGCAAGACTCGGACCACGCCTGTTGCCGCATTGCAACAGCTGGGTTGCGGCTGGTTGCGGCGTGTTTTCAAGGAGTTGGATGTTCGGCATTGGGCACGCGGTCGCACGACGGTCGGACCCATAACCGGAAGGAACCCCGAAGGCGCCCCAGAGAGGGAAAAAATATGGTGACCTCCCCCCTTGCGAATGCAAAAAATGCAGGCGGCGCCCTGGTCAATCAGACGGCAATGCCGATTGCGTGGGCGTCTCCCGGGTGCATTCCGGCGCCCATGGTCCCCCGTCGATGCAGGGCCGCTGGTCCGTGCAGGGGTTGAGCCTCCCGGAACTGCACGCACGGGTGGCGCGCAGCGCCCGGCTGCTGGGCCTGGATGTGGGCAGCCGTACCGTCGGGCTCGCGCTCTCCGACGTCACTTGGACGGTGGCGAGCCCGCTCGGCACGCTGGAGCGCACGCGGTTCGCGGCGGATGCGGAGCGCCTCCGGGCACTCGCGGGCGAGCGGGAGGTGGGCGGGCTGATCGTCGGCCTGCCGGTGCAGATGGACGGCCGCGAGGGGCCGCGCTGCCAGTCGGTCCGCCAGTTCGTCCGCAACCTGCAGCCGCTGCTGCCGCTGCCGGTGGTCTTCTGGGACGAGCGTCTGTCGACGGCGGCGGTGGAGCGGGTGCTCATCGGTGAAGCCGATCTCAGCCGCCGGCGGCGCGGCCAGGTGGTGGACCGGGCCGCTGCCGCCTGGATCCTGCAGGGCGCGCTGGATGCGCTGGCCCATGCCGTCCGCGCCCGTATCCCGGCCGGGGATAGCGGAGGCGAACCGGACTGCGGATAGGTCGGTGCGCGACTTGCGCCCCGTGCAGGGCCGACATAAAGTCCCGCGCCATGAACGAGGGTGCCCAGCTGCCGTTTTTCCGCCATCGCCACCTGCTCGGCATCGAAGGCCTCGTCCCTCCCGAGATCGGGCTGATTCTCGATCGGTCCGAGGCGTACGTCGAACAGAACCGGCGCGCCGACAAGAAGCAGTCGCTGCTGCGCGGGCGGACGATCATCAACCTGTTCTTCGAGGCCTCCACCCGCACCCGCACCTCCTTCGAGCTCGCCGGCAAGCGCCTGGGTGCCGACGTCATCAACATGTCCGTCTCCTCGTCCTCGATCCGCAAGGGCGAGACGGTGATCGACACCGCGATGACGCTGAACGCCATGCACCCCGACGTGCTCGTCGTCCGCCATCCGGAATCGGGCGCCGTCAAGCTGCTGTCCGAGAAGGTGAACTGCGCGGTGATCAACGGCGGCGACGGCAGCCACGAGCACCCCACCCAGGCGCTGCTGGACGCGCTCACCATCCGCCGGCGCAAGGGCCGGCTCGACGGGCTGACGGTGGCCATCTGCGGCGACATCCTGCACTCGCGGGTCGCCCGCTCGAATATCCACCTGTTGAACATCATGGGTGCGCGCGTCCGCGTCGTCGCCCCGCGCACGCTGCTGCCGCGCGCCGTCGAGCGGCTCGGCGTCGAGGCGTTCTTCGACATGCGCAAGGGCCTGGAGGACTGCGACATCGTGATGATGCTGCGGCTGCAGACGGAGCGCATGCAGGGCAACTATTTCCCCTCGATCCGGGAGTATTTCCGCTTCTTCGGCCTCGACTACGAGAAGCTGAAGAAGGCGAAGCCGGACGCGCTGATCATGCATCCGGGGCCGATGAACCGCGGCGTCGAGATCGACTCGCTGGTCGCCGACGACTATGGCCGCAGCGTCATCCGCGAGCAGGTGGAGATGGGCGTCGCCGTGCGGATGGCCTGCCTGGAGCTGCTGACCCGGAGCGCCGTCGATGTGGACTACGCCACCCATGGCCGCAACCTCTGAGGCGGCGCGGGGCAGGGAGGATCGCCGATGACGGTGCGCGCGGGATCGGCGGCGAACGGCCGCGTCCTTTACGTCAACGCCCGGCTGCTCGATCCGGCCTCGGGCCTGGATCAGCCGGGCAGCCTGCTGACCGAGGGCGAGACGATCGCCGACTTCGGCCCGGACCTCTCCGCCGCAACCGGCCCCGAAGGCGCCGAGGTGGTCGACTGCCGGGGCTTCTGCCTCACCCCGGGGCTTGTGGACATTCGGGTGCAGCTGCGCGAGCCGGGCGAGGAGCACAAGGGCACGCTGGCGTCCGCCGGCCGGGCGGCGACCGCCGGCGGCATCACGTCGATGGTCTGCCTGCCGAACACCCAGCCGGTGATCGACGACATGTCGGTGGTCGAGTTCGTCGCCCGCCGCGCCCGCCTGCTGGAACTCACCAAGGTCTACCCCTATGCCGCCGTCACCAAGGGCCTGGAAGGCCGCGAGCTGGCGGAGATGGGGATGCTGGCCGAGGCCGGCGCGGTCGCGTTCACCGACGGGGTGAAGGCGGTAGGCTCGGCGCGGGTGATGCGCCAGGCGCTGCAGTATGCGCGCACCTTCGACCTGCTGATCGTCGAGCACCCGGAGGAACCGACCCTGGCGTCCGGCGGCGACATGAACGCGGGCGAGGTGGCGACGCGGCTGGGGCTGGTCGGCATCCCGCGCGAGGCGGAGGTGATCCTGGTCGAGCGCGACATCCACCTGGTGCGGATGACCGGCGGCCGGCTGCACTTCGCGCATCTCTCCACGGCGGCGGCCATCGACGCCGTCCGCCAGGCGAAGCTGCGCGGGCTGCCGATCACCTGCGATACCGCGCCCCCCTACTTCGCCATGAACGAGAACGCCGTCGGCGACTATCGCACCTTCGCCAAGCTGTCGCCGCCGCTGCGCGCCGAGGAGGACCGGCTTGCGGTGATCGAGGGGCTGCTGGACGGCACCATCGACGCCATCGCCTCGGACCACGCGCCGGAGGACGAGGACGCCAAGCGGCTGCCGTTCGCCCAGGCCGCCTTCGGCGGCATCGGCCTGGACACGCTGCTGTCGGTCAGCCTCGACCTCTACCACAACGGCCACTGCCCGCTGCTCGACGTGCTCCGCCTGCTCACCTGCCGGCCGGCCGAGCTGATGGGCCTGCCCGCCGGCCGGCTGCTCCGCGGTGCGCGCGCCGACCTGGTGCTGTTCGACCCCGACCGGGCCTGGCAGGTGCGCGAGCACGAGCTGTACTCGAAGTCGAAGAACACGCCGTTCGACTACCGCCCCGTCCTCGGCCGGGCGCTGCTGACGGTGGTCGACGGCCGCCGGGTGTTCGCGCTGGGAGGCTAGGCCGATGGGCGAGACGCTGACGGGCGCCGGCCACTGGACGCTCTCCCACCCCTGGGTGCTGCCCGCCGTGCTGGGCTACCTGCTGGGCTCGATCCCCTTCGGCCTGATCCTCTCCAGCTGGGCCGGCTACGGCGACATCCGCGCGATGGGCTCCGGCAACATCGGCGCCACCAACGTGCTGCGCACCGGCAACAAGGCGCTCGCGCTGGCCACCCTGCTGCTGGACGGCGGCAAGGGCGCTGCCGCCGCACTCGCCGCGTCCGCCGCGTGGGGCCCCACCGCCGGCCTGCTGGCGGCGGCGGGTGCGGTCCTCGGCCACAACTTCCCCCTCTGGCTGCGCTTCCGCGGCGGCAAGGGGGTGGCGACGACGCTGGGGGTGCTGCTGGCGGTCGCCTGGCCCGCCGGGCTCGCCGCGTGTGCCGTCTGGCTGGCGACGGCGGTCGCCTTCCGCATCTCCTCGCTGGCCGCACTCGCGGCCCTCGCCGCCTCGCCGATCCTGATGCTGGTCTTCGCCGATGGCCCCCGCGCCCTGCTGGCGCTCGGGCTCGCCATCCTCGGCATCGCCCGCCACCACGAGAACATCCGCCGCCTGCTGGCCGGCACCGAATCCCGCATCGGCGCCAAGGGCGCCAGGGGTGCGGGGGGCGGCGGCGATGTGCACGCGTCGCGCGAAAATAAGCCAGGCTCCTGAGCGTTTGCGGCGAGGCTCCGCGGAAATCTGTCGTCAAATGTCGTCATTTGTCGTCATTTTCCGCGCAAGCCGTTGAAAACATTGGGGGCGGAAATGACGACACGTGTCGTCATCCGTCGTCGTTCGCGTCGTCACGATGTCGTCAAATGTCGTCATTTGTCGTCATTTGTCGTCATTTCCCGTCCTCATCTCTTGTCGTCACCTCGGGCGCCGGACCACGCATCGGCCCCCACGCACCGGGGCGCCCGCTTCGGGCTCTCTCGAGCGCGCCCGCCCGACCAGCATGTTCGCCCCGCCCCCGCCCGGCAAGCCGCCGAACCCGGCGGGCGAGCGGGACGCCGAATGCATATTAAAGTGTTGACCCCTATTTGAGCGGTCCCCACACGCCGAACCCGACCTGCTTCTCCCGGCGGGAGAGGGTCGGCTGCCGGCGAAGCCAGCGCCCACGCCGTAGGGTGCACCGAGCGAAAGCGACGTGCACCGACCCCGCCGCCCCGCAAGCCGGAAACGGCGTCGCCCGCCCAGGGCGCCGTTCGGTGGACGTCGCGTGCGCTCGGTCCACCCTACGCGCTCGAAAGCCGTAGGGTGCGTTGAGCAGAGCGAAACGCACCATTCCCGCCGGCCGCCCCCCGCCCACGTCCCCGCCGCCGTAGGGTGCACCGAGCGAAGCGACGTGCACCGACCCCGCCGGGTCAGGACGAGGAAGCCGCGCCGGGCTTCCCCAGCGCCGCCAGCAGCGCATCGAGCGTCGCCGCGAGTGCGGGGTCGGCGGCGAGCGCATCATCGACCATCTGCACCGTCGCCGCGTCGCCGGCCTGCTCGGCAAAATGCCGCAGGACAAAGGCGCCCCTGGCCTGTGGTTCGCGCAGGGCGGGTTCGTCGTGGGCTTGGGCGAGATCGGCGAGGCGCTCCCACAGGTCGCGGGCGTCCTCGATCCGTCCGGCGTTGCCGTAGTCGGTGATCAGGTTGACGGCGCCCATGGCCTGGTTTTCGCGCAGGGCGGGTTCGTCGTGGGCTTGGGCGAGATCGGCGAGGCGCTCCCACAGGTCGCGGCCTTCCTCGATCCGTCCGGCGTTGCCGTAGGCGAGGATCAGGTTGACGGCGCCCTTGGCCTGCCACTCGCGCAGGGCGGGTTCGTCGTGGGTTTGGGCGAGACCGGCGAGGCGCTCCCACAGGGCGCGGCCTTCCTCGGTCCGGCCGGCGTTGCCGTAGGCGAGGATCAGGTTGAAGGCGCCCTTGGCCTGGTTTTCGCGCAGGGCGGGTTCGTCGTGGGCTTGGGCGAGACCGGCGAGGCGCTCCCACAGGTCGCGGGCGTCCTCGATCCGTCCGGCGTTGCCGTAGTCGGTGATCAGGTTGACGGCGCCCTTGGCCTGGTTTTCGCGCAGGGCGGGTTCGTCGTGGGCTTGGGCGAGATCGGCGAGGCGCTCCCACAGGTCGCGGCCTTCCTCGATCCGTCCGGCGGTGCCGTAGTCGAGGATCAGGTTGACGGCGCTCTTGGCCTGCAGTTCGCGCAGGGCGGGTTCGTCGTGGGCTTGGGCGAGATCGGCGAGGCGCTCCCACAGGTCGCGGGCGTCCTCGATCCGTCCGGCGTTGCCGTAGGCGAGGATCAGGTTGACGGCGCCCTTGGCCTGGTTTTCGCGCAGGGCGGGTTCGTCGTGGGCTTGGGCGAGATCGGCGAGGCGCTCCCACAGGTGGCGGGCGTCCTCGATCCGTCCGGCGGTGCCGTAGAAGGTGATCAGGTTGAAGGCGCCCTTGGCCTGGTTTTCGCGCAGGGCGGGTTCGTCGTGGGCTTGGGCGAGACCGGCGAGGCGCTCCCACAGGTCGCGGGCGTCCTCGATCCGGCCGGCGG